>Ga0247727_10002370_pt1 | contig 43240 bp, 32 predicted proteins | sample WisWelCaveWW1625_FD_202498 | JGI IMG/M metagenome (GOLD analysis project Ga0247727, IMG submission 202498) | Biofilm microbial communities from Wishing Well Cave, Virginia, United States - WW16-25 | ecosystem: Environmental > Aquatic > Deep subsurface > Groundwater > Cave microbial mat | place...
TCTTGGTTATCTATTTACGGTGGATTTTCATTCTATTTCAACAGACCTACGGCTATAAAGAAATAACTTTTCTTTTGATAAGAATTAAAAGTCCCGATTAATCGGGGCTTTTTTTTTATGCTCTAATTGTGTCCCTTACGGAAAATCATAGACCAAAAACCTCAAAAAACGAATAAAAACGCAATTCCTATTCGGAGGAATTGAGTTCCGCTTAATTGGATTTCAGTCCCGCTTAATTGGAATTGAGTTTCGCTTAATTAGATTTCAGTCCCGCTTAATTGGAATTGAGTTTCGCTTAAGCCAAATTGGGTTCCGCTTAAGCGAATTTTAATCCCGCTAAAGTGAATCCAAAATCTGCTTAGGCAAAACCGGGTTCCGCTTGAGAGAGATTCAATCCGCTGAAGCAGGGCTTTTTTATTTGCAATAGTTTAGTTTAGTTTCTTTGGTTAGATTCGTATAGAATAATTTTATTTATGAAAAAACTTTTTGTCATCACTTTACTTTCTATCAGTACCTGCATTTTCAGCCAGCCAAGTGCAACGCTTACTTTCACAGGCGGATTTTCTATTCCGCTTGGAATTATGAAAGGAACATTCGGAGAAACTTATGCAACATCAAAAGCTAACCCCGATTCAAGCACATACTTTCTCACGAAAGGAATCAACGTGGGAATCGGATTGAGTAAGAGCTTGAACAAAAAGAAACAGCTTAGATTTCTGGGCGGCTTGAATTATAATTCTTTTTCACAAAGTGCAAGCTACGTTGACAGCAGCAGCACATTAGATATTGATACCAAAATGAACATCTTCTCATTTGAAGGAGGAATTGAATACAGGCACACTACCAGAACAAGCAAGCTCAATCCGTTTGTATCCGCTTCAATTTCTGCGAACCTTTATAGCGGAAGCGAGGTTACAACTTTCTCTGTGGGAGATGCACAAACTTATACTTTGAATTCTGCTTTTCGTCTTGGTTTAATTCTCGGAGGCGGCATTGATATAACGCTCGGAGACCGGCTTGGAATTGTTGTTGGAACTAAATACAGCATGTCGAATTTAATAGGAAAGAAATCCGATGGTAACGTCGGAACAAAATTCAGCTTGAACGATAAAGCCGGAACTGTGAACGGTGAGAATTTTATGGACAGAAATATTTACTTTATCCAAATATATACCGGCATAACTCTTTATCTTGGAATCTAAAAAACATATATGAAAAGAATTATTTTCCTCTCGTTCGTATCTTTAATTTTTCTTACAGGAAAATCATACTCACAGTTTGATAAACCGATTTTACAGGTTGGTATAGGTATCGCAGAGCCATTTGACCAGTTGAAGGGCTCCTCCTATTTAATGTTCGGCACATATCAAAATACACAACTGACACTAATTGATTCCAATCTTTACAAAAATAATTATGGAGCTCAAACCGGGTTTAATGCATTCGGCTCAATTAAAATTAATTTCGATAAATACAATATAGTAAGAGGCGTAGGTTTTGCATCATTCACCGGATTTAATTCGTTCCAGTCAAAGAAAAATGGCAACCAGCTGTATGTAAATCCCAACAACCCTAATGATTATTTTAGTGCTCCACAGGAATATAACTATTCATTTTCAGCTTTCAGCTTTGGATTAGGATTAGAAATAGCCCCCACTTCTTTTACAAAAGTATTTAGCCCTTTTTTTGGTGCTAACATATCTTTCAACAGTTTTTCATCAACTTTAGAAAGAAGCCCTAATTCAATTGATACAGTAAGGTTTAAAGCAAAAGGGTTTAGGATTGGTGTAAACTTTAATGCTGGATTAGAATATAAGTTTTCTAAAATGTTTGGAATGGCGCTTGGCGTAAAGTATGACCTCGGAAATCTTTTGCTAAGGGAATCAAGTAATTCAAGCAACTCGGATTTTTATGAATGGGGAAGGCAAAATGGAAACCTTAACGATGATGAAGGTTCCTTCAGGTCCAGTCTTCCTAATTATTTATCCAATAACTTCCCGCTATCATACACCAGCAACAAGAAGAATATCAACTGGGGAACCATATATCTTGCAGCAAATATATACCTGAATACAAAGAAAACTACAAAGAAACCAACTAAAAAATAGTTAACGCTTAAATGAAGCGGATAGACAGATACATTCTGCTCCAATTCTTCCGCAACTTTTTGTTTGCACTGCTCTGCTTCATTATTATTTTTGTCATCGTTGACCTTTTCGAAAACCTGGATAAGTTTATCGACAATAAACTCAATCCGGGTTTTGTTTTTAATTACTACCTCAATTTCACACCTGAAATAATAAAGCTCATCACTCCGATTGCAGTTTTGCTTTCTACTTTGTTCACTGTCGGACGTTTAATAAACTACAATGAAATAATTGCAATCAAAAATGCAGGAGTAAGCTTAACCCGCTTCATGCTGCCGCTGATTGCTGCAGGAGTATTGCTGACAGCCATCTTGATTTATTTCAACAACTGGATTGTGCCGATGGCAAACAAGAAAAAATTTTATATCGAGAGAAATTTCCTCAAGAAGAACAGAGAGCAGGCATCATTGAGCAATCTTTATTTTCAGGATGCAAAGAACCGGCTGATTCTCATTGAACAATTCAAAGAAATAGATTCATCAGCAATGAAGGTGAACATTCTTCTTTTCAGAGAAGATTCTGCCACGGTTCTTTCGAAAAGAATCGATGCGGAAAAAATGAAATGGGTAAATGGAAAATGGAATCTTATCAAGGCAACGGAAAGAATTTTTGTGAATGGCAAAGAAGAGATGAAAATATATTCTGAAACTGAATTGAGCTCGATTGAAGGTATGAAACAAATTAATTTAGTCCCACAGCAAATCTTTAAGAAACAGCTCAGACCGGATGAAATGAATTACGGTGAGATTGATGACTTCATCGACAGCCAAATCAATGGCGGGCAGAACATCGATAGAATTCTTGTGGACTTTTATTCCAAGATTTCTTTTCCGTTCAGCACACTAATTGTAATTGTTTTTGGAGTTTCAATTTCGACTTCATCGAAAAAAAGGAAAGGGCTGGCTCTTCAATTCGGAATCAGCATTCTTGTCAGCTTTGTTTATCTCGGCTTTGCGAAAATCTCTCAGACATTCGGTTACAACGGCGACCTGAATCCACTCTTCACCGCATGGCTGGCAAACATTTTGTTCGCAACTTTCGGAATAGGAAATCTTTTTTACCGGAACTACTAATTTATTTTTTCGTCTTTGGGATTTACAATCGGCTGGAAACCGAATCCTCCGCCTTGCGGTGCTCCGACTATGTTTATCACACCGAACTGGCTTTCAAACTTCTCTACATTTTCTTTCAATGCACCGAGCAGCATCTTTGCATGCTGAGGCGTCATAAGAATTCGGGCACTGATTTTTGATTTCGGAATTCCCGGGAGAACACGGGTGAAGTCGATAATAAATTCTGCGGGTGAATGTGAAATGATTGCAAGGTTGGAATAAATTCCTTCCGCTTCCTTCTCGCCTATTTCGATATTAATTTGCTGCGGCTGGTTTGGATTGTCTGTCATTGTTCTTTCATTAGTTAAAAAAATCCCGTGTTAACTTTCGGGAATATTTCGCTCCTGAGGCGGGACTCGAACCTGCGACCCTCTGATTAACAGTCAGATGCTCTAACCAACTGAGCTACTCAGGAATAAATCAAAAAAAAACCACTAAGATTACAAATATAGCCCGCATCAAAAATAAAATCCATTCAGAAAAAACAGAGCACATCACTACAAGTGAACGCTGATTTCTAATTCAGCTTCTTTGTCGTATCTGTCCAGCTGGTGATATTAGTGGCTCCTGTTCCGGCAGCGCTTGGATAATCAAACCTTGTATGAGTTGTGCATGTTCTGCTTGTATCACATCCAAATGTTCCAAGAACCGGTACGGGAGTTGTTGATGATGTATTTGTTCTAATCCATGTAACGGCGGCATAATAAGAGCCCGACGGCAAATCCAATATTCTATAAAAATAGGATGATGTTCCGCCGACAACACGAAGAGTGTCTGAGCGTATCGGATTTGAGCTTGTAGGAACGCCGCTGTAAATTGAGATTGCAAAATATCCGCCCGATGAATAAAAGCTGCTGCCGACAAATGTTACAGTCCCGCTTACATCCGTTGCAGTCGGATTAATACTGCCTTCATCTCCGCAGCTTATTAGAAAAATGAATGCGAATAAAATCAACATCGGGAAAACTTGAATTAAGATTTTTTTCATGAGAGGTTTTAATTTTTAATTTGTGAATTATAAAACAATTTATGTTTTGATATTAATATTTGCAAGATTATATGAGTAGGAGAAATAATGATTTCTGTTAGGGATGATTAGACGGGATGGGATTAATTTCTTTTTGTTAAATTCAAAGCTCGTCTCTTACAATTTATCGAAGCACTTGACCTGTTGAAATAAATCGATTCGTCAATCTTTTCTTTGCCAAGAATAAATTTCATTGTCGAAACAACACACCGTTGAGCTTGTAGTTAAATTTATTTTTTGCCTGCCCGTTCCGCAGGCGGGATTTGGGTTTTGACATTTGTTTTGACACTTTAAAAAAATGCCCGAAATTATCGGGCATCCTTTAATTTACGACTCACTACTCTCGGCACTCGGCTACTTAATCAGAACCATTTTCTTAGTTTCAGAAAAATCGCCCGAAATTAATTTATAATAATAAATTCCAGAAGCAAAACCACTTCCATCCCAATCAACTTCATAAGTGCCGGGTTGGAGTTGGTCGTTTACAAGTGTAGCAACTTCACTGCCGAGAATATCGAACACTTTCATTTGAACGGTCAGGTCGCGACCTGTCCCTACAGGAATTGAAAACTGAATCTTCGTTGTTGGATTAAACGGGTTCGGATAATTCTGTGATAAAGAAAATCCATTCGGTATCTCAGAACTAATCGGTTCAATTCCAATCGGCAGGCAGGCAGCTCTTCTTACATGTGCTCTTATCGTATCACCCGGAAAATGTCCAAATCCCAGACCAAGATTTATTGTTGCATTCAAATGACAATAACTCATAACGGTTCCAACTCTCGGGATTAGTGGTCCTGCATAACATGCTCCTTCAACAGCAAAACACGAATCAATCGCTCCGCCGGGCCAGCCGCACCAGAAAGTATGATTTGAGCCGAGGTTATGTCCCATTTCATGAACAACTACATTTACAACCCACGAGTATGCGGGAAAAGGAACGAACATATTATCAATAACGCTGACAGCATATCTGCCAGATGAATCGCCCGCATTAAAAGGGTCGCACAAAACTCCGAGCCATGCAACACCGCCGGAAATGTCGGTTCTTGTTGAAACCCAATGTGCAAGGTCTCCGTTAATTGTATTTTGCAATCTTCCGCCGAACAATTTCAATATTCGTGTATTGTCAGTAAGACCCATGTAAGGGTCCGCTGTTATCCAGACAAATGTCTGCTGTATTACAGTGTTGATGCTGTCCTGTGCATACATTGCAATACATGAATTGAAAACTGCGGTGACATAGTTGGTCACATTCACAGTACTGTTTCCGAAGTCCTGATACATTTTGAAATCACATTCGAAATATTTTCTCACAAGCTGGGGCGGATTATCGGAATTTGTATTCCCATTATTCCAGCCGAAGCTTCTTTTATCGAAAGCATTGTTGTCGTCGTTTACATCGCATTTAAAATCCTGACGATTAATCAGAGCCGCATCATTATAGAGCACATAATTTTCACTGTATAAACTGTTCGCTCCTTTGAGCGAAGAAAGATTCCAATTCCCTTCTTTGTTTGATGCAACCATCATTACAAAGTCATTGAAAATACTCAGCGATGCAAAAGATTCGTTGTCTCCTTTTATGATTCCCCTGTAATAAAGACCCGGAGTGTATGCGGTATAATTTACCGTTCCGTTTCCGCTCAGCGTTCCCGATTTGAAATCATTCGTAACAACATTTTCTTTGGTAAGCTCCAGCTCCATAAATTTGTTTTCGCCTGCCGGAATCCTGAACACAATATTTTCATCTTTGCTGTTCAATAATCTGTCTCTTGATGCTCCATCAAGCTTTAGCGATGTGAAATTTTTCAGATACCCGTTTATCATAGAACGAGTCCCCGCATTCTCATTAATTCTGAAAAGCTCTTTTGCAGAAAATGTTTTGCCCGAGCTTTTTATTGAATTAATTTTCGATGCAAGCGGTTTCACTTTCGCTGACGTGCTTGAAGGATTTGTTTGCTCGTTTGTTTGCTCTGAAGATGGATTAAATCCATAGAGCAGAAAGAACAAACCCGCACAAACCGAAAATGAAATAACTGATGTAAAAATAGTTTTGTAACTAAACATTTGAATTCTCCCTGTCCCGATTTTATCGGGGCTATTTAATTTTGTAAGAGTGCAAAGTTAATGAAATAAATTACTATTAAGCAAACATATAATTTCGTGAGCACAAAATAAAAAAGGGAGCGATTAAGCCCCCTTTAACAATCTTTAATTTTTAATTTCACCCCCCGCCTTCGCGAGGGCAAGCTTTCACCTTTGACCTTTCACCTTTGACCTTTCACCTTTCACCTTCTTATCCTCCCTCCGTCACCCTTTTGCGCATGTAATTCTTTTTCAGAATTACAAGGGTTCCTTCAGGAGGTTTCTTTCATCGAATCTATCCCGCTTTTGCAACCACAGTTTCACTCTGCGGACCCGGCTCGTTTTTCTTAACCGCATAAACATAAACCTCATACTTCGAGCCCGGCTCGAGGTTTTTTATATCCACCTTCGACTGGTCTGTGCCGGCAAGCTGAGCGAATGCATCCGCCGTTCCATACTTGCGACCTTTCACAATGTAAGAATGCTCGCCCACGTTTTTCAGCTTGTTCCACATGCAGTTGATTTCGCCTTCTTCATCGCCCGTTGTGGCGGTGAATCCTTCGGGCACATAAAGCGGAACGATACCCGGTGTGGTATCCGCCGTTTCATATCCCGAGCCGATGATTTTTCCGGCATCTCCGCCCGAAGCGTTCTCAACATAAGCACCCTCCAGGTTGATTGCCAAATCGATTTCATCTTCCATCGAGTTCAGGACAAGCGTTTGAGCCAGAGAAGCAAGCCGCAAAGATTCCGCAGCCGAAAGTGCGTTCTCGAGGTTCGTCTTTTTAGTTGTCATGTCTGCAAGCGACGGATTCGGAGTTGGAAAATCCGGATTGCCCGTCATCTTTTGAATTATAAGATTCACCTTCTGTATCTTCTGCGGAATGCTGAGGTTCTGAAGACCTATTTTGACTTTAGCCATTACTATCACCTCCCTTCCCTATGGCGTTTAATTTTGAAATATGCCGGGTTACTCCCGGCTTAAACTTGTGCCGTACTGATTTGGTATTGATTACGCTTGACTCTGTATGAATTAATACCGCCTCTGTATGAATTGATACTGCCTCTGTATGAATTAATATTCCCGTCAGCACGTTTCATATCGACGCTGTATGGATTAATACCGCTATAATATTGATTCATATTTCCACTTTTTGCTTTCATATTTCCGTGATATGCTTTCATATTATGATAATATTAAAGCTAAAAACCTCGATTTCAGCGTTATTTTGGAATATGGCTGAAATATACTCGAAAAACGATGCCGTTGCTGTGAGAGGAACAACAAAGACAGAGAATTTCCGAAACATTATATCAATTCTATTAATTGACAATGTTCATATACAGCGGGTATAAACCTTTGCTTTATTCTGAATTTTGTTCCGTGATTATGCCTAGTGCGAGCATCAAAATCAACATAAGCATTTCCGAGTTCTAACTGGTCAATCATTTTTTCAAATGAAAATTCTGACAATACATCTAACCTGATGTAGCGGAAATATTCTTGGTCATCTACTTTTTTCGTGTCAGCAATTACATAAAAACAGTTTCTCAACTTTGAGCCGAAGACATACTTCAAATCATCAAAGCCCCAATATGGCTCTGGGTTTAAAGAGCCAAGCCCTCTATTCTTCTCAACCATTTTCAGCCAAGCTTTTAATTCCGGCTTACTTGTTTTCACTTTATCACTTTCAAAAATAAATCTCACCTTCTTTGCTTTCCGGTCAATAATTAGACGGAATCCCCTGGAGGTATTTTGCTTCGCATTTGTAGTGCTTTTGTAGTGCTTCTAAAACTTTTTTCATCTTCCGGATATTCTTTTCCCGCTTCTTTATGCCTCCATCCAAATTGAGGAAGAAAAATTGACGAAACAAATTCTAATGCTGTCGGTGAGGGTTCAGTATGTTTAAAAGTAAACAGAGCAGTTGATTTCAGTCGTTGTCCTTTCAACTCCCATTCATTTGTGTTTGGAATCGGGAGATTGTTTTCAGGCACACCCAATAAAACTTCTAGAGTATTTCCGACAGCACCATCGTTCTTTTTACTGCTTGTGTCCTTGACACTTTTGTGCCAACCGGCTTTTGCGATTTGCTTGATTTCTTCAATAAGTTGTTCTTTGGTTCTTACATCCATAAATTATTTCGCCTTCTTAAAATGTAAAAGATATTCAAAAGTAGTTCCCATAGTTATGTAATTAGAAGGCCATCCAAAAATTCCAATGTTATTAACTACATTTCTTCTATCCCAAATAATTGTATTACGGAATTCATATCCTCTTCTTCTCAATTCTTCAATCAGTGAAATGTGAATTGTAATTCTTTTGTTTTCCCACCACATATCCGGGACATTGATTACGCAGTGACCGTCATCTCTCATCACAGGCAATAGTGATTCATAAATATTTCCCATTTGCTTCGCATAAACTTCTAATTCAAGAGTTCCTAAATCTCTTTCATCTTGGGAGTATTGTTCAACTTTACCAAGTTGACCATTATTTCTATCTCTACGAGATTTATTTTTTCTTTCTCTATTCAACAAGTTTGCATAGGGAGGTGAAGTCCAAATTATCTTGACACTTTGCGGTTTCAAATACTGACTAATGTTGCGAGCATCTTGAACAATTGCCAATTGATGTGAGCTATTAAATATTTGTGTGTTTGATAATCGCTGATTACATAAGTCGATATATTTCTGCTGCAAATCAAACCCGACTGCATTTCTGTTTGTGTCCTGAGCAGCAACTAAAGTAGTTCCGCTACCAACGAACGGGTCAAGAACCAATTCCCCCTGATGCGAAAAAAGTTCAATCACTCTACGAGCCATTGAAATTGGAAATGTTGCGGGATGCAATTCTTTATCTCTAACATCTCTCTTCTCATAATAAAATTCCCAAACACCTAACTGATTTTTCATCCACTCTTTTGCAGTAAGGCAGTTAATATTATTTCCTTCACATTGACAAGTTTTCTGAAAATTTATATCAAGACCTTTTGATTTTTCAACAACTAAATATTCCGCTCCATTTTCAACGACACAATTGACTTTAGAGCCATTCTTTGAATACTTCTTGACACTTTTTACTACTTTCTTTTTCGCCTTGACAGTTTTTTCTTTCATAGACATTTGCTTGACAATTAATTTTTATAAAACATTATAGCCGTTGTTAATATTCTCTCCCTTACAAAATTACCGTTCCTGCCTGCAGCAGGCAAGCTACATTTCACAGAGCAAGCCCCAAGCATCTATATCTCAAACGCAGAGTAAAGCTTCCTAACCTCCTCGTGTTTCTGCAATATCAACGGGAGCTTCCCGCTGTTTACCTTCATCATTCTTTTTGCTTCGGGCTCGTATCTCTTTTCAAGCACTTCGGCTGCATCTGCAATTCTTTTCAGTGATTTCAGGCTTATATCCTTTGTGACGAAATGCACCTTAACTTTATCGTAATATTCAGACAGATAACTTTGAATGGCAATGTTTTCTTTATAGACATCCTTTCTGAAATCAACATAAGCCGTTACGGTTTTCATAAGCTTCGTTAATTTTTGAATCTTCTGCTTTGTGAACGTTTGCTCCGTTCCCCTCATCTCATGAACAAATGTTTTTATTTTACGTGATAGTTCAACCGTTCCTTTCATAACCCTGTTAAATTCTGTATCAAATTCTTTAACGTACTTATCGAAAGCAAGGTTGCGTATTTCAAATTCCGATAATCGTCTTACTTCTGGTATCATATCTAAACTTTTCTGTGTTGTCAGTTCTTCCTGACACAAAATTACCGTTCGTCATTTCACATGGCAAGCCCTTAGGTCATTTTCATTGCTCGTTTAATTTATCTTTCCGGTTTTGTTATTGCACCGTAAAAGGTGCTGTCTTTTCATTACCACCTGTACCAATAACCGTAACATTACCTGTGTTCCCCGCCTGCGGAGCGTGTAAAGGACCGATTCGGCTCGAAGCATCGCCCGTTGCGTTTGTAGTGGTCTTATAATCCACCCCAAGATATGTTACTTTTATTTCTGCATTAGGTATATTTACGCCGTTGCACTTTACGTTTACATTCACTGTAACTGTCCAGCGGTCGGTACTCCCCGCTTTGGTTGCTGTGACAGTTAACACAATATTTTCTACCGGGCAATCTATTGCAGTGATTTGAAACTGCGGAGTACCACCACCGTTACACAGATAACCCCCGGCTGTAATGAATAACAGGACAGCAGTAATACCGATAAATGAAATTCGATTTAACATTTTGTTTCCCTCCTTTTGGGATTAAGTTTTTGTTTTCACCGCAGCCCGCCCCGCTTGCTCGGGGGAAAATCGGTATGGTGGAAAATTGTTTTAGTTCTGTTATTGCTTAAATGTAATTATTTTGTTGATGACGCTACGGCTACAACAAAGGCGGAGATTATGGTGGCCATGGACCGCTGAATGTTCCTGATGTAATTTTCTTTCCTTTATTCAGGTCATTCAACGCCAGCAATCCTATTCCCAAATCGGCTTTGCCGTTTGTAACAGCGCCTTTCTTTTTAAATGCTTCGTAAATACTTTGAGCTCTGGCTTCGCCAATGGCTTTCAACCCTTCGGCTTTAAACGCCTGTGCCATTTCTTTCGGAGTCTTTGCCCCGGCATTCTTACTCACAATATCTGCCAGCACAACGGGAACTGTGGGCTGCAATCCGAGCTGATAATTACTCATGTCACCATAACTAATTTCGTTGTCCACGGTATATACTACATTTTTTTCCGCTGTTGCATTTTCTTCCTTAACCGTAGCACGGCAAACAAGCTCAGTTGGTACAAATTTTTCCGCTTCCAGAATTTTTTTGAGGTCACCGGCATCCCACAAAGGGTCTGCTCCAGTCGGTAAATCATCCGGGTCCGCCTGAAGGTGTGCAAGTGCAAGCGGTACCGCACGACCGTAATTTGCTGCTACGGAGAATCCTTTCATCAAACCTTTTGCTTTCATGCTTCCCGATGCCACCTCTCCCGTGCCGCCATACACCGCAAGTTTCACCGGGTTTTCGAAATTATTTTTGTGGTCGCTGTTTGCCTGGCTGCTGATTGGTGTAAGATTTTTCCATGCGTTTCCGGGTCCGCCTAAATTATCGTTCAGCAAATGTCCACGGATATAGTATGGACTGTTTCCATTCTTGCGAATATTCATCTCAGATAATGTTTGATCCGAAACTGTTGGACCTGAGCCGGCATTATACGGCAGTTGCTGAAACGCTACTGTTGCCGATGTTCCGAATTTTCCGCTGTAAAGCGGACCATACATGGGTGCAGAATTCTGTCCGGTAGTTTTCAACGGGAGTGCTGCAATTTCTTCCGCCAGTTTTCCGAGCAGTGTATTCATATCATTCACCTTGTTTGCTTCCGTAGCAGGAGTGGTTACTACTTTTTCTTTATTTTCAATTTCATCGGCAGTTTTCATTGGCGCCTTAATATCGTTATCTGTCAGCCCGTGTTTATCTTTCACTTCTTTTGTCAAATAATTTTTCACGGTCATAGGAGTAGTGGCAATCATCAGTTTTGCAGAGCTGCCTTCACCTTCGAAATAAATGGAATGTCCTTCACCATCTGATGAAGTAAATTTCTTTCTGTTCTTCCACCAATCTGACAAAGCCGCTTTCCCCTTTTCAATCTTATCCTTTGCCCACTGTTTACCTTTATCTATGCCGCCTTTTACTTTCTTAACTAACTTATCAATGCCAAGTTTTTTAGCGAGAGCAATCGCCTTATCAATTACCCAATCAATTGCCTTGTTGATAGGAACCTGAATCTTCTTAATAATCTCCTGCACTTTTTCACTGACGCCCGAAAGTCCGAGCAGAGAAGCAAGGAAACCGATTGCAATCGGAATCAGCTTTGCAAGTGAATCCTCAACATACTTTGCCGCCTTAGTAAGATTACCTTCAACTATAAATGCAATCGAATCGATAACTGAATTGACAAACTCAAGAATCATTCTTCCCTTCTCGACAAAGAACATTACGATGTCATAAATCAGCTTGCACGCTTTTATAAATGCACCGGCAGGATTCAGCAAGCCAATCACCCACATTATTCCGGCTTTGATAACACTCTCAACTAAGAAATCCTGAATCGCATCAATGACCATTACTTTCAGGTCGCCGATTTTTTCTTTGATATAATTCCACAATCCCGCAAGCCCGTCTTTTTGAATGACCTGAAATATTTCGAATACTTCTTCGAGCACTTTCACAACCGGCTCACCGAGTTTCGTAACTGCCCTCTGTCTTATGTTTGACCACGTTAATCCGAGTATCTGCATTATGAAAGTAAAAATTCCTTTCAGGTCCCAAACATCAGGGAATTGTATACCCGGCGGCATATTGCCCATCAGCCATGTGAAGAATCCTTTCTTGAGATGGGTAACAATGTTATCTTTAAAATTACCAAGCCCCATCATTAATGCATCGATAAGATTTCCGAGGAAACCAATCGGGTCGGAAATAATTGCGCCAACGACATGAATAATTCTTGAGAGCGTATTTACCAGCATGTTCTTAAGCTCAAGAATAGTTTTAAACACTCCTGCAAGCGCATCGAACGCTCCGCTCAGCCATCCTTTTTTCGAATCTTTAATTTTATCAAATGACTCCTGGAGCTTGCCAACATTCTCAACATATTTTTTCGTCAGCCCGTCTGCAATCTCATCCTGTTTCGCTTCAACCTGCTGTTCAAGTTCATCGAACTTACCAAGAATTTCCGTTGCAGTTTCCTCTCCGAATTTCTTTAATGACGGGTCGAGGTTATCGACATATTCTTTAACTTTATTTTTCCCCGTTTCAATTTCAGCCGATGCTTCATTCAGTTTTGTTTCAACGTCCATTGCTACCGAATCAATCACTGTTTCCATGCTGTCGATAAACTTTTGTTTCTCGTCCATAAAAATTTCATTTATCTCAGGCGGTAAGCCGCTTACCCATTCACTTATTGTGTCGTCTATTGTAAAGAACCCGTAATGGTCATCCAAGCGTCTGCTGACATTATCCTCGAAAACTTTATTAGCCGCTTTTGCCGCCGTATCAAATTTATCCATCACAGTTGTCTCAAGGTCTGTTAGAATTGTTTCGACCTTTGTCTTTGTGGTTTCATAAATACTATTCAGCCCGTCTGCAACTTCTTTACGCTTCTCTTCATCTTTTGTTTTGGTCGATGTCTTTGATGAATCCACCTGTCCCAATAATCCCTGTCTTGCTGCAAATGTCTCTTCAAGTTTTCCTGCAACGGAAGTTTGTGCTTCGTTCTCTGCACCTTGAAGCACAGGATTTTCTGTCTCCCGATATTCGTTTGGAGCGTTGCGTACCTGTTTCTGTGATTCCTGTTTTGATTCAAGTGCCCCCGTGAACTCGGGCTCATTTGAATTTGCAAGCTGCTCTTCAGACACTTCATTCTTTGCCATTTCATCATCTAAACTCTTTGCATCTTCTTCCATAGAAAGTTCGCTGTCGGTTCTTGCTTTCGGAGCTGCATTACCTGCACCGGGTATCGATGGTTTCTCACCGGGCTCTTCGTTATTCAGCGGCTCAACTGTTTTTCCTTCTATGCCTTCGGTTGACGGCTCCTCTTTAGCAGTTGTCTCAATCGGTCCTGTTGCATTTTCTTTTTCACTCTGAACGTCAGTTTGCAGTTCGCCTTTTACGTTTTCAAGTTTATTGTCATCTTTAAATTCTTTGGCTTCATCTTCGCTCTTTGGTATTGCGGCTTCTATTTTTGATTTTAGCTTTTCTTTAAATACAGCAGCGTCAAATTTTTTCACGTTTTCTTTTGATGCCCCCATTTTTTCGACCTGTGAAGCCATCGCTTTGCTCTCCACGTCGTTACCGGGCGGCTTTGATGCCATCTGGGCTTCACCTGCTTTTACTACAGGGTCGCCGTGGCTCTTTTGTTTTCCTCCAACTTTTTTATTTGTCGCTAATACTTTTTGGAATGCAGGGTCATCTTCGGGTGTCTTGGGTGATTCAATTATTGCAGCTTCCTCTTCAGTTCCTTCTTTCTTTTTCTCCCCGCCTTCTTTAGCTGAACCAATTTCAGTAGCTTCCGGTGTGATTGCTTCTGCTACCGGTTTTTCCTCTGTTGAAACTTCCACCGAAACTTCTACAGTAACGGGTACTTCCTGCATCCCGGTTTCTTTTACATTACCCTGAACTGTATTAACATTTTCTTCAGCCGTGCTCGGCGTTTCATTTGTAATTTTTTCCGTTACCTGTTTTGAATTTTCAGCCAGCCAGTTTGTTTCGATTGGTTTTTCGTTGGAAGTTAGTAGTTGATTTTTATTTTCTTCTCCTTTTTTATTATCCGCATTTTTCGGCTCTGGTATAGTCGTAACTTTATCCGCCATCTGGTCAGCTTCTTTTTCATGTTCATCTTTTTCACATTGGTCACATTTTCTGCTGATAGTTTCTTCATCATTATTTTTCTGATTCATTTTCCTGAAAACTTTTTCACCAGTAACAGGTCTGTCTGCATCTCCCCATAAGTCGCCCGGTGTTTTTCCCGGCAGTGCTGATTTATTAAATATATTAACTACGTTACCCTTATCTAATTTAGCATACATCTCAAAAAATGGAAATTGGTCAATGTTCCCAATAAATGTAATCATGCCGATGCTCTTGTCGATTTTTATTTTTCCATTATAATCAATAGCTGGTGAACCTGTAAAACATGGATTATTAGATGATGATTTAATACTTAGCTCCAAATAATTAGGAGTTTGTTTCAAAATCTGATATTTAATGTTACTGGAATCACCCTGCTTTGAACATTCTACGTCACCATCTCCACAGTCTAATTCTATTGTTTCATCACAATAGGCATTGTGTGTTAATACGTTCATCGTGCTCAAATCAATTTCAAATATTTGGTTTATCCTGGAGCCTGCATCAATGTCTTTAGAAAAATCTCTATTGTCAGTTAAGAAACAATCACTGATTGGAGTTGGACCTGGAACCATTTTTTCACCTTTATGAGTACCTCCCGGTACAGTTTTGGTATAACCGGAAATTTCACCCGGAATAAAAGCTTTAATCCAAATTAACAGTTTACCTTCTTTATTTTCTTTTTTTTCATCAACATTCTTACCTGAAAATGAACTGAACGAATTTGTAATATTCTCATCTGACTTCTGAATTATCTTACCTTGTAATTCGTAACTTTTATTCACTTTCTTGTGCACCTCTTTCCCTTGCAGTACAACTGATTCAGAGTTCGATTCTTTTCTTTGAACACTTTCTTCTTTTTCACACCCCTCACATTTTCTGTTGAGTGTTTCTTCATCTTCCATTCTCATTACATTATCTGCCATTTGGTCAGCTTCTTTTTCAAGCGGGTCATTTTGTTCGCCATCATTTAGCTTTAACAATACATCCAGATTAAAATACCAGAATCTTTTTGATCTTGTTTGCGGAGTAAATATTACTTTAAACGGAACATCATACGCTTGCCCGCCTGCTTCCAGCCTGCTCATAGGCACTGTTATCAGCTGCTCTGCCGGCGAGCCGCAATCTCCCGGGCAAAAATCTATCGCATCAAATACCTCATAGTGAGGTATTAATTCGACAAGTACATATCCTGTCGAACCAATTAGCGGCACTTTTGTAAGAGCGACATTAGCATACGTTATTTTTCTATAATCATTCCCCGCATCACTACTCCCTATTCCACCGGCAATGTGCCCTGCTACAGAAAAAGGATTGCTATAATTAATGGGCCGGTTTTCCATTTCAGCAGCAGATAAAAAATTGGACAATGACATAACGGTTCGGGAATTGTTGCGTAAAGTACCCGGCGCCCTGCTAAGCCTGCTGCTCACCAAATCAATTACACTGTCTATATCATCTTTTGTGTCCCATGAGCTTTTAAAAGATTGTACAATATAACTTGAATCACTAGCAAATACGACCGGTGCCAGGCTATCACCCGTGCTCCTGCTTAAATAACTTTCATATAAATTTTTTACTTCAGTCCCGAATGTTTCCAGTCCTTCAGTCCTCAAATAAGTATTTCTTATCCACCATTCTGCAGAATCAGCCTCTGAAGTAGTGGCATAAGGTGTACAAAAAGCCGGATCACTGCAACTTCTTTGCAAGGTTGGTTTGGAAACCACTTCCTGCTGCTGAACATGCATCAGCTCATGAGCAAGCAAATGTTTTCTTGAACTCGTGTTTAATTCGGGAAGAACAATTGATTTGGAATTCGACTCGTCTTTACGATTTAGTTTATCTTCTTCTTCCAAATTTTTCTGCTGTATAATCGGAACAGGTTTTGAGATAACCATATCTGCACCGGATTCTAAATCAGCTTCGTGTTTCCCTGCCTTGCCGTCAGGCAGGTCTGTTTGCTTGTCGATTGCATTTCTTGTCGGGGCAGGTTTTAAATTAACACTATGATTAACTTTCTTCTGAACTGATTTTCCCTGCTGGATTGTATGAGTTAACTCGTGTGCAAGCAGATGTTTTCCAGAGCTTGAATCGGGATTATATTTCCCGGAGTTGAAATAAATATCACTGCCATGTGTGAATGCCTGTGCATTGACATCTTTCGACATCTGCACAGCATTGCTGTCGGTATGAATTTTTACGTTTGAAAAATCATGACCGAATCCGGATTCCATAAATGTTTGTGTGCTGCTGCTTAACGGCGAGCCATTCCCTTTTGATGAGCTTAACGAAGAATTAAAATTTACCGGAGCAATTGATTCGGAGCTTGATTCTTTTCTCTGAACGCTTTCTTCTTCTTCTTTACAACCATCACATTTTCTGCTGAGAGTTTCTTCTTCTTCCTTCTTACTGATTTGTTCTTCCTCATCTTTTTTCTGAACACCTTCTTCATCTTCCATTCGCATGACTGTGTCCGCCATTCTGTCCGCTTCAACTTCGCTTTCATCACCGGGCTGGCTTACTTCAAGACTTGGGTAGATTGTATTTTGGCGGACAGAAGTTTGAACTAAAGGAAAAAGTTTTGCCGAAACAACGTCATCACGTTCCTTTTCCTGCCGATGAATTAAATTACCGGAAGGATTACCGAAAGAATTCTGCGGCTGATATTTTGCGGCTATGTCAAACATTAAATTTTGTCATATGGTACGTTCTTTTATGAAATGTTTCATTTCATTTTTGTTGTGTTCCTTTTATTAATTCAATCCTATGAGTGCTTAACCGGCGACAACCATTGCTGACTCTTTCGTGGAAAATATTCCCTTACTGCCATGGCTTCGGCGATTTTCGGGGGTATGCTGGCAACCAAACATAATCAAAAGTTGGTCCACTGAACGTTACCGGACAGCTACTCTGGCAATTAGGCCTATCGCCTCCACTTGCTGTTGCTCCTGCACCGCCATTATATGAAGCCAGTGCCCAGCTAATTGGGGGACCAGAGTCGTCGGACCTGTAATGTTCCTTGTAGAGATATATTAACAACCTCATCATTTCTGGTGAGAAAAGAGGCGACGATATCCCAAGTATAGAAGCCCAATCTGAACAGAGCTTCATCATAATCCCGAATGTACCATAATTCACCGTCCCGGAAAGCCAGCAACCGCTTCCGGCTTTTACCGTGCTCGAACAGGTGTTGGGGTCTATATAACCTTTGTGATCCCATCTAGCACCTGGAGGAGCGGTTGAGCCCGGAACACCACACGGAGGGTGGTACGGTAATTTGCGGAGCCAACCCGTGGTCGCTTGGAACAACCCAAGCGTGTCAAATGCGTCAATGTTCAGGCCTCCTTTGTCGGTTATCGGCTGGACAAGGTAGCGGCAGGCGGAGTGTTTCTGCAAAAAGCTCCACGAGGCGAAGTCACTCTGGATTTGACTCCAGATTCTTGCCGTCTCCGATGAAACATCCGGACCACAGATTTTGCTTGGCGGAGCTGGTGAAGGTGGTGTCGGCACTGGTGCACGTAGCACGTCCAAGCTTCCCATGGTTTGCGGTCCTACGATACCGTCATCTGATATCGAAGATGCTTTTTGAAAGTTCAGAACAGCAGTTTCTGTTTCGCTTCCGAAAATTCCATCATCGTGATATATTGGCAGTGGAAATCCTGCATAGACTAACGCTTGTTGCACCTTTCTAACTGCTTCTCCTTTTGAGCCAACCGTCAGGACACGTTCATTATCGTAACATCCTTCCAGTACTAAATCACCGGCAAACCGTGGATTCGTTAAATCATGTCCATCATGAAGTTTCCTTTGTATTTTTTTCGATATAACTTTTGAATCCTGCTGCACAACATGCGTCAACTCGTGAGCCAGCAAATGTTTTCCAGAGCTATAGTCGGGATTGTATTTCCCGGAGTTAAAATAAATATCGCTGCCGTGTGTGAACGCTTGTGCATTAACATCTTTCGACATCTGCACTGCATTGCTGTCTGTATGAATTTTCACGTTCGAAAAATCATGACCGAAGCGTGATTCCATAAATGATTGTGTTGATTCGGAAAGCTTAGACCCGCTTCCTTTAGTTGAGTTCAAAGCAGAGTTGAAATTAGCAGGTGCATAAGATGATTTGCTTGTGTGATTTGTTTTATTTCGGTTAGATGTTTGAACTAAGCGAAAAAGTTTTGCTGAAACAAAATTATTCGGCTCTATTTCCTTCCTTTGTATTTTGGATGCCGAGTGTTTTCTTTGCACTCGATTGTAAGTCCGGAATATTTTAGTCGCTCTTGTCATTAAAAAGTTTTTCCTTCTTTTTGGAATTCACGCTTTATTCCTTCGTTAACATAATCACGGTAAATAATGCTGTCTCCTCTTTCAATAGCTTTGAGTGAGGCATATCGGACAACATTCATTATTGAACCTCCCGACATCTCATATTTCTCAGCCACAAAATCGAAATTCAGTGCTTCATGGAAAATTGATTTGTGTGAGAATGCGTTCTTCCAGATTTTTAATCTTTCGGAGGGCTTAGGTAACGGGAAATGTATGATTGACTGAAAACGTCTTGTGAATGCATCATCGAAATTACTCTTGAAATTGGACGCAAGAATCACAACTCCGTCGAAATCTTCTACACGCTGCAGAAGGTAAGATATTTCCTGGTTCGCAAATTTATCATGTGCATCGCTTATGGAAGTTCGCTTGCCGAACAATGCATCGGCTTCATCGAAAAATAAAATCCAATCCTTATGCTCTGCCTGTGAAAAAACTTTTTCAAGATTCTTTTCCGTCTCACCGATATATTTTGAAATGACTGTTGACAAATCAATTCTGTAAACGTCCCTGCCGGTTTCTTTGCCGATTAAAGATGCCGTCATTGTCTTGCCTGTGCCGGGAGGACCGTAAAACAAAGTTCTGTAGCCGGGATTTAATTTCTTTGACATCTCCCAGTCTTCGAACAAAACGTTTTTATATTTTATCCATGCTTTTATTTCATGGATTTGTTCAAGCGTGTATCTCTCAAGGAAAAGGTCGCTCCATGATTGGTTTGTAGTGATAAGCTTTGCAGGGAAATCAGAACTGAAATCCGGTTTTTTAAAATAGCCGGAAGTAAAAAAATCGAAATACTCTTTTGATAATTTTATCACACCTCTGAATCTTGGCTCATCATTGGATTGAGCTTCAAGCGAAAGAACATTGTGCTTATAAAAAAAATGACTATGCTCAAAGACAGACTGAAGCTGAATTCTTTTCTCAACATCTTCTCCGGCTATTATAAAGAAAGCGGTTTCTGCTGTGGGTATAAAACCATTCACTGACTGGCTTGATGAACCGCCGAACTCTGTAAAAATTTTTCCCGTTGATTTGTTGTTGACTAAAAAAACATCCAGTAGATTCGGCTTCAGCAAGGGGATTAATGCAAGAATCAAAATTATTCTTTCTTCATTCGATAAGTTATAATACTTCACAAAGTCGGAGAAAGAAGATTTATCATTGGAAATATCGGGAGGTGAAATTCCCAGAAGATTATTTTCAACCGGTTCGTTCTGAAAATGAATCTTGAGGCGGGCTTCAAGAATTTTTACGAACCACTCGAACTCTTTTTCTAATGCTAAAGCATTAGCAAGTATTTTTTCATTTACCATAGCATTTGCGAATATTTTTTCATCTACCATTCTACGTGAATAATTTTTTTCATCCAGGGGAGCTTGATAGTGCTGAACGACCACGGAATTTTTTCAAGCAATATGTCAATTGACTTTCTTTCGACTCTGAGAATATAGCTTTCTTCCTGTTTAATTATTACACCTTTTCTTTTGAGAAAAGCGTTTCTTAAACCATCCGGTGAAGTATTTTTCAAAGCAGTCCAGTTTCTTATCACTGATTTCATCAGCTCTTCACATTCTAATTTTTCATCATTCGTAAGCTCAATATCCGTGTCAAGCGGGAATGAGACATCAAGACCACATAAGATTTTATTCAATGAGGTTTGATACTCGTAAACTTTCTCGTTTGCATTTACAATGTAATCAAGAATGTGAATGGCTCTTTGCTGATGTTGACGTGAAATGAACTCATCTTCATTAATTAATTTCAGGTTCTTAAAGAAATTGAGAATATACGGAAAGAGCAGCACCAAGCCGGAATTGCTGATGAATATTTCGTCAATCGGGACATCTTCCGGGGCATCTTCTTTTGAAGCATCAATGTAAGATTTAAGTTCAGCTTTAGTTTTATCTGTATCATTCGAAGAAATCTTTTCAGGAAAATCTGCTTTAGATTTTATTCCGGTTACGTTTTGTTTTATCGTTTGAAGAATTTCATTTTTGAAATTTACATCATCAACATGTGCTGAAACCATTTCCGAAAATACTTTGACATACTTATCAAATATTTTTTCAAAGTCATTTTTAATAAATTGAATAAAATTCTTTAGTGAGCTAATCACTATTCCATCAATGCTGCCGGCTGTTTGTTTGAAGCTGAAAAGTATTCTCAGGAATTTTTTTTCAATCGCCCGATTCACTTTGTTGTCTAACTTAAGCTCAAGCCCTGCTTTATTAATCGCAATAATAATTTGGTTCAAGCTCTGTGAGGAATATTCCCTGTCAAGTAAAAAAATCAGAGATTCAGAACCAAGCAAAGCAATCATTCTTTCAAAGCATACCTCGTCTTCTATGCACACAAGCAATTCTGAGTATTCGGAATCACTTATGTCTTCAAAGCTCTTTCTAATTTTTTCCTGCAGTTCTTGTGTTTCATTTTCAATTATCCACCATGGGAAATATCCTCTTCTTAAAAAATAAATCAACGCTTCAATCATTCTTGAATACGGCTCTTTAATCTTCAACGACTTTTCCTGATAAATATTTCGCTCATTGAAATTTAAAACTTTATAGTATTCATCTCGAAGCAGCTTATCTTTTATGCTGTTAATAAATTCGGTTTCAATAAGCAGCGGCAATTCAGTTTCAATGTCACGCCATTTTATTTTACCTACATCAAGCTCCAGCTTATCTATGAATAAAATTCGGTCAGACGTTTTTAGTGCTTGCTCTGTTTTCTCAAAAACATTTTTCATTATCCTGTCATTCAATTCAGGCAATGATTTAGAAACTGAATTGAAAATTTCCTTTGATGGAACTTCTAGCTCATAATATTGCGACTTAATTATGTTCATTGATTGTCAATTCTGCCTGTCATTTTCTGAATTGCTTCCCTGTCCTTGTAAACTGCAGTTACACAAGGTCCGTTTGAGATTAGCAGACGTATCCACGCAAGATTCTTTATCAAATTCTGAAAAGTTACCGTGTCAAATTCTTTTGAAGACGTTGAGTCATCAAAAGAGTTAATAACTTTCTGGTCTTTATCCAGGGCTTCATATTTATAAACCAAGCCGCTTTTATTTTCTGTTGTCAGATTTATTGTTACCGCATTTTTATTTTTATTTAAGCTTCCTTTGACAATGAAATCCTGGTCTTTTGGCTTTTGATAAACTGTGATTTGTACCGGTTGTGAATCCACATTATTTACAGTGTAAATAAACTTTAATGTTTTCTTAACCTGGTTTCCAAAATTAACCTTGTCCGGATGGAACCCGTTTTTTTCGGATTCGTTTATTAGAATTGATTGGGTGTCTCCTTCAACCCTGACTATGCCTCCCGGAGGATTTGTTGTAAAATAATAATCATAATTTGGATTCTTCAGGTCGTTGGTTTGGCTGCAAAGCTCATTGTCTTTAGAAACAAGCGTTACAATTTGTTTCGCCGGAATTGTAAATGGTTTTTTTTCGATATCAGTGCATTTTACATTTGTAGCTGTTAATGTAATTGTTGCTTCATACACGTCATCCTCAAGCGGGAATTCGAATGTTGCATCCGTATCTATTAAAGTAATCTCTTTTGCCTCTGAAGATTCCCATAGATACGACGATGCATACTTTGAGTTATTCTTACAGCTCATGTAAAAGCTTTCACCTGTTACATCCGTAGATTCTTCATCAAAAGCTGCTTCGGGCATTCTGTAAACTGTTACATTTGTGCTTGCAGTTTTTCCATCGGGTGATGCGTATGTAAAAATAATATCTTTTTTAATTTCAGTATCCGCCGCACTGAAAACTGCCGACGGCATGAAAAAATATACACTGCCTGTTTTCCTTACATATTCACCCGGCGTAATTTCTCCTCCGGTCTGGCTCACGGTGAATGGTGCATCTGCAGCGTCTGAGCAAAATTCTTTTGGAGTAATATCAAAAACAAGCGGAGCTTCCTGAAATACATATTGGACTGGCGGACAATCCGAACAGCAAATGTATGGAACAAAGAAATCTGCAACCACTGTTTTTCGTGTTGTCTGTCCGCGAATAATTTTTTCAAGCTGCTTCATCTGTTTGTCTGAAAACTTGCCCTTCATTCCTCCTGTGAATTTACCTGTAGTTGTCTTGGTCTCAACATAAACTAAAATAAATGTTCCGCCTTTAGGAACACCGGCTTTATGCTCTATACAGGGATTATTCACAATGTAATTGGAAAATAAAAAGTGTTTCTGCAGCTCTTTGCTTCTCGATTCATAGATTGAAGCTATCAATTTGAATTTCTCCTGCCCGCAATCGTAAAAAAGCTTTTCGATAATATATGTCAACTCTGAAACGTCAAGCTTATTCTCCCGTGCATGCTGAACTAATTGTGTTCTGTAATCAGCAACAACATCGTTAAGTGCTGCGGATGCTTTATGAAAAGTTTCAAAATCAAAGTCGGAAAAATCTTCCGGTACAGAAGCAATTAAGCTGTTCAGTGAAGTATTCAACACTAAAGGGTACCTTACATATAACTGGACGTAATCATTAGTCACAAACTTTTGAATTCCTGCCTCCTGTAATGAACGCGAAATTAAAGCTTCCACATTTTGTGTAGGATTTTTTTCCATTGACAGAAATAATTTATCCATAGATAATGTGTTCATTACTGCTATGTTTCCCGCAGCCACATTTTCGTTTGTCAACGGTGAAGATTTGGATAATGTTTTTCCAACTATTGCTCCTTGTGTCATTGAAGAATATTGTTTGCCGAATATGACACCTAATTTTCCCATAGTGCCCTCACTGCCTGAGGTATGTGAAAGCTTAATCCCCGTAAAAAATTTCTTCAGCTTATCAAGAGTACAAATAAGCTCAGCACGGTATGCAGCATACATCAGTTCAATATCATTGAACCTGCATGTATTGTCAACTTCAATATCATCGGAATTCTCACCGAGCTTTAATGCAATCACTTCAAACGGAAGCCGTTTGGAATTTCTAATCTCTTCAATATCTTGCAGTACCGTGCTCACATCTTTGTTTAGATGTCCTTCTATTCTGAAAAAGTCAAAGTATTCAATTTCATAATCAAGCGGATTCTTTTTAAAACCGGGTGTCGTGCTCGTTTGGTATTTGGAAGAGTTATAAGACAGGTTATAATCCTTCCTGCAGTAATGCGATAAATAAAAATTCCATTCATTTAATAATGTACCCGGCAGATTATAATAAAACGGAATTGCTCTTTCAGACAAAGCACGATTAGAATCTTTACTTGGTGTGATGATTATTCCATCACCACCGGTGTTTTTGGAAAATCCGCTGAGCATAATTTTAATCCTGCTGAATAGTGACTTCAATTCTCTTTTATAATTGACAATCACGTTACCGTTCGCCGGGTAAAACTTATGTCGGTAAATTGAACGGGGACATGTAAACATATTTGTCGGGTCAGCAAGCATAATGTGGTGCGGGAAACAATCTGTCGAGCAGCAAATATAATCCATGTACAGCATAGCTTTGAAGCACAGCTCATCGCTGGCGAGCTTCAGGTCATAAAGAAAATCATAAAAATATTGGTAATGTTCTTTGCTTCCCGCTATTGCTGTAAATAGAGTGTTAAGCTTAGCCCCAACGTTGGTTATGTTCTCGGTAATTGAAGGACAAACATATTTTACAAATTTAAATAAATCCGGCAAGGTTGTAGTGAGTATTGCGATGTTGCTCTTAATTATTTTATCATATTCAGCAATGATATCTGATTTAGTAACCAAGGCACTATCATCTGCACCGAATCTTTTTAAATTAATCTCGGGCAAAAAATATTTTGCGTTGATTCTTTCTGAAAGCTGAGGACGAGTAAGTAATTGGTTACCGTAACAAGAACTTATTATTTTTTCAATGTCCGCACGTAAAATTAAAATGTATTTAATATTATACTGACGGATTCTTCCCTGCTCATCACAATCTTTCTCAGTGCACTCTTTAATATTAATATCGAGTGACTCATGGTACATCACTAAACATTTATCCGACAAGAATGCATTGCTTAAAGCTGTTCCATCGGTTTCAGTTGTCAGCTCCCATAAATCTATTTGTTCATCTGCGTCGTTAAGAAATTTTTCATAGCCGGTTTTATCTGTATATGCTTTGTACTTTGTAAAACTAACACTTCCGCTTTGAATTAAAATGTATCCTTTGCTTGTGAGTGCAGTTCCTTTTAGAATCTGGATTGTGTTTGAGCCGTTGTACTCAACTTCAAGTCCGCAAATAATTCCTGAACCGAGTAAATGAGTTCGCGACAACCTGTCCTGCTGTTCAAGATAAGCCGTAAGCGAGTTCAAATGGTCTTTGGTTAAGACCTGGTCTTTTTCGAAAACCGGAAATGAATTCAGAACGGAAATTTCTTCTGGCGGTGTAATTGATTCTTGTGACATGATAATTATATTTTAATTGTTCCTAAAATCGTTTGGTTTAAAATTACCGGCGAAGTTTCATCATCGGACTCTGCACAGTCATGCAAATATGCTTCAGGGTAAACGCTTCTCAGTGTTTCCATTATTTCTATAAGCTCGAAGGTTCTCTTTCGCAGCTTGAGTTTGTCTGTCCTGCATTTCATTTTTTCTTTAAGCCACGCATGATATGCATTTTCAAATTCAAGCATCGACTGAGGATTTACCCAGCAAATTCTTGCGTTGATGTGTGCTGGAGTTTCATATCTAATCATGTCTTCGACAAAATATCTGAACCGCATATCGCTGAATCTTTTTGTCCAGTAAGGCAAAACAATTGCTATCCTGAAGGAATAAGGGTCATTGCAGCAATCACATCCTTCGCAGTTTTCATCAACGCAGACAGTCATAAGCTTGTCTTTTTTTGAAACCGGTCTCAACAGGATATGTTCAACCAAATGAAAACCCTCGATTGAATCTTCTAAAAGCTGGTCAGTGATAAACTTAATAATTTTTTCTATGCCTGCCTTAGCTGAAGCTTCATCGGCAAAAGGACTATTTTTTCTGGCGAGTGCTTTATTGTTTTCATCCATAACACTGATGTAAAACTTATCATCCGAAGAAGCTGATTTTTTTACCTGGTAATTTTTTGAATATAAACACAGCGAAAGAACTTTCGCAGCATCCAAATTCAGGTCGTCCAAAGTTACATATTTTTTAGTGCTTGTTAAAAGAGTAGTGCCTTCGTCAATAATTTTAAATTTATAGTTCAGTCCTGAGCCGGAACTTATTTCCTCGATTGAAATTATCTCAGGCAGCTTGAATAAGGATTTTCTTTTAGCGTTATCAAATCCAAGAAGCTTACTTAGTCGGAATTCCAAGCCGCTGACGTTATCCGTATCCCAAATCCCGTTGTTGCAGAAATAATTAAATGCCTTACCTCGCTTGGAGCTTAGCTTCGGATATGAATTTATAAAATCCGATTTGTCTTCAATCACAATATCATCAGCCCGGCTTTCTGCATCGCCGCCAAGGACATCAAACATTATCAATACATAATCCGTGAAGCTCTCGCAGAATCTTGACATCAGATGGTCAAGGACACGGTTCTTTCTGTCGTAATATTTCTCTTCATCTTCTATTAGATATTCATACAGGTCAGTATTGATATTCTTTTCTTCGAAAAAATTATTATCAATATCCGATTTAATTAAATCGCTAAGACCGGGAATATCATTCATCGTCTGTGCGAAATATGTTTTGCCTAATTCTGTTTCAGTTGAATAGAGCTTATTAAGATTACTAAGCTGAGCCAGGTAGTTAGCGAGAATCTGCTCGAAGAAAATAAGGTACGCCTTGAGTTGTTTCGCTTTGCTGTTACGTGCAGTTCTGTCTTCAGGAGTAAGATAAGTTTCCTCGGGAACACCAAACTCACCGATACCGTAAACAATCGGGAAATCATTTTGAACGGAAAAATATTCGCCGGTTGATTTGTATTTTCCGTTTTCAATGTAAAGGTCATTCGGAGTTTTTGAAAGCTTCGGTGTGAGATTTTGTCCAATTAAAATCTGAAGCTCTCTTTGAACTTCGGTTTTATCGGAAGTAAAGAAAAGAACTCCTTTGTAAAAATTAAATTTACATTTTCCGGTATTGAGTGTTGGTTTATGAAGCGGAGTAACATTGATTCTCCAAAGGTTCGGGTCGATTTGCTCCCACTTATTTTCCTCTGGATTATATTTAGTAAGATGAATGTCTCTCACGGCTATTACTTCTTCGATGTCCATTATCAGATTAATCAGGTCTGAAATTCTTATTTCTTTTCTCAAACCGGAATTTGCAAGCTCTTCGTCTGGAATAAAGCCGTTGTTAAGAACCGGTCCGTTGAAAATCGATTCTACAGGAATTCCATTTTCCATTAACTCCGTCAGAGAGTAAAACCTGTTGTCAGGAGAAAGATAATCTTCTATCTTATAAAATATCTGTGCCTGAACTTCCTCAATATCGGCATGCTGTGTAACGTCAATGTCTGCACAAATAAAATATTCCTCGTTTGCGACTGTATCAATCTTCACAAAGTCCTCACACAAATTTCTGTGTGAATGCAAAACCTTTTGTGTTTCAAACAGAACAATCAAAATTCTTTTAAGCTGGTTGATGAAACAGTAATTATCTTTTCTCGAAAGCTCTGCCTCAAGCTGTGTTTTAAGTACTGCATTCAATTCCACGTTCAAAACTTCTATCTGGATAGCTGCGGTTCTCAAAGAACTATCCAATTCATAAACAACATTAATTTTTCCATTAGTAAGGTCTGCTGTAACTTCAGTTACAACTGCGTTCTTGACTAACCATCCCTTGTCAATATTCTGCCACCCGTCATTGAGTTTGATTGTGAATGATTGTCCTTTAAGCTCGCCTGCTTTCACATCATAAATAATTTGGTTTTCATGAAACGCAGGATAATCATCGTCAAGCTCCAGCAGAATTTCATATAGTCCATTCAGTATTACTTCAGGATTATTTCGTGTACCAAAACTGCTTTTAAATGTGAGTTCTTCTTTTTCACAATCAACAAAGATTGGAACTTCCTGCACACCTTTAAACAGCCATGCGTTCTTGACTCCTGCAATATCTATCAAAAGCTTTCTGTAATCATTAATTGTAAACGGGTTGCACGGAAGAATTTCTTTGCAGGTGAAAAGAGTATTGCCATCTTCCAGCTTTCCGTTTTCATTTGTAATAAGGTCGAGAACATCGAACTTCGTTCTGTAACCAAGGTCGGTTATTGCATAACACAATGCTTCGAGAATTGTAATACCCGGGTCGTGAATGTTATGGTCATTCCATACCCAGCCGCAAAACTGCTGAAGATGTTTTATACCTTCTTCACGGAGGAAATAATAATCCTCGCTGTTTTTCAGTTCAGGATTCTTCGCAATAACTGAGTAGCTGTTCATCTTTTGTATCTTTTGTTAGCATTGTTAAATTATGGTAACTGCTTGAGGCTAAAATTGAAATTGAAGTTTTCGCTGTTGCAAACTCTACCGTGACGTTATCTTGTTTGAGTTCCATGCTTTCGACAAAGTCCACATAACTCAGCTCGTCCATAAAATCTATTATCTCCGACTTGTGAATTGAACCGCCGAATTGAATTTCTGTTGCATCATCGTAAAGCCATGGAGAAAGGAATTGGATTAAATCCTGCTCAAGCTTGTCTCTGTATAACCCTGCATCATATCCGAATTGCAAATGAACGGTACTGGTGATTAAAAGAGTTTCATAGATTGGATTCACAACATCGAGGCAAATGAAAGGGGAAATTCTTTTAGTTACGTGTTCATGTATTGCGTCTAAAGTGCTCATTGTAGCAAGTGGTTTAAACGGGTCAACCGCATTCTTATTTCTCAAATCAGGAATTACTGCCAGTGAAACATGACCGGGACATTCTTCATGCAGAATTATTTTATTTTCGATTCTTGTGTGCTGTAAACATTTCACTTTATATATTTCGGAAAATTCTTCGAGAACGATTCTCTCATAATCCCATTTTTGAATTGACCTGTCTTTGTGACGAAGCCGTTCACTGATTCTCAAATAAAAATGTTCGTCTGTTTCAATTGGCTTCCCTCCGAACGATGAAAACGGCTGTGTTACAGATTTTACGGCTGAATCTTTTACTTTGAATTTGCTGATTGTTTTCGCAGGAAGGGGATACGTTAAATGGTCTGCTGCATTTCCGTTGTTTTTGAAAGTTACGGTTGCAGCTTGTGCAAGTATTGAAATCGCATCACAAACACCTGTCGAATTTTCCGTGACGTAAGCACGAAGCCAGAACATTTCTGAATTCATCAGAGTACTCGATGAAGAAATTTCTTCCGGGATGCTGAACAATATTATTCCTGATTGAATTAATCCGTTTGTGTCATCCTTCAAAATATTTGCCGATTCAAATTCTACCCATTCTTCTTCAAATAAATAACTCCATTTAACTTCAGGCGTTTCTACAAGCGGATTCTCGCTGCCTTCTGCGACCTGAATCAGCAGAGAAAGATTTTGCGGCGGGATTAAATCCGAGATTCCGATGTATAACTCTCCTTCATTTTCAAACTCAGGAATCAAAGTAGACGATGATTCAATTTTTTTTATACCGAAAGGATTTATGTGATAAAATTGTTCAGGCCAGTCAGCCTCAAAAGCATAAGTCACTTCTGATTTATAATCTATTGTCAGTGAGTTCGTGAGGGGTGTATAAGGTTCATTCGGTAAATCTTGAGGATCTGTTCCGAGAGATTTATTTATAATTCTTTCTGTATAAAGTTTAGAGTAAACGTTATGTCCGAATGCTTCAAATGTTCCGGCATCAAGTCCTTCAAGCTCAAGCTTTATGAAACCGGATTTTAAATCATTGCTGTAAGCGGAAAATTTTTCCTGCTCATAATTTCTTTCAGTAAACACACTTGTCAAATTAATTTCAAAATTTCCGCTTGAAGAATTTTTGTTAAATAAATTAATGTTGCTTGAACTCAAAGAAACCCACTCATTATCCGATGAAGATTTTAACAGTTGGCTCAATGCAGCTGTAAAACTGTTTTCCGGAAAGCTTGTAAACACCATCATATAAGTTCCTCCGCTACTGGTACCCGATGAAGAAAGTGTACCGAGATATTCTTCATAGTGTTCGGAGAAGTCCGGCACTTTTGCCCAATCAAACTTTAGCAGGAGGAATGTCAGTTTCTTTGTGAACACTTCATTGCTCCCGATATAAAAAACAGAGCCGATGTAGGGAATCGGTCCGAATGGCTGAAAAGGTTTTTCGGGTTTAAGAACTCCAAGCTCATTCTGGAGAATTAAATTCTTTACTCCGTTAACTTCGGTTTCAATTTTAATTGATGAAAAAATAATTGAGCTTAAAAGGTTGTATCCGTAATCATCAATGTCGGTTTTTAGAGTCAGCCGGAGAATCGGAAAATCAGTTTCATAACCTGAACCGTGCAGCTTGGAATCAAACGCAGATGTCGAAAGTGAATCTTTAGGAATAGTAAGCTTGAGTTTGTTGTTGTCAACGGATATTTCACTTATTTCATACCACCCTTTCGGTCCGGTAATCTCTGCTTTTAAATAAGAATCTAATTCCTCGCCCAATAAAATTATCTGTGAAGCTTCCGTGTCAGAATAAAAAGATAGAATGATTTTTCTTTCTCCTTCTCCCAGAAGAAGTATCGGAGAAGAAATTGCAAAGCCGATTTCGGCTTCTGTCATCGTTGGATATTCCGTTAACGAATTGTTATGCCCGAATGTTTTCCATGAGGGCGGGTCTGTGTCTATTTCTTTTCCGTTGACATCCTTTGAGTTTGCAAATTGTGAGATATAAATTCTGCTGTCATCCGATTTATCTACAAACAGATTCTTTATTGAGCTGACTTTGGCTTTATTCAAAACAAATTCTTCGTCAAGAGTGTAAATCAAATCAACTCCAGATGAATCTTTGCCGGCTTTGAACTCGGTACCTTGTTCGATTAAATGTTCATCTACATTTTTTGCCGGCTCAAAAATTACATTTGCTTCGTCAGGTGTTTCGGATTTCAGATTAAGCTGAAGGACATTCTTATAATAGAAATCAAGATGGCGTTTTGTGAATTCATTCAAGTTATCCTGTGAGCATTTAAACAGCTGCAGAAAAGTTAAAAGGAGACCGGTGTGAGGTTGATGTGTGTCAGTTGCTGTAAGTGATTCTTCAAAATAAGCTTTGCTTTTTTCAACGATGAAGCAATAAGATTTATATGCTGAGTCGAATATATCTGCAATCTCTTCAGAAACTCTTTTGACATTTTCCAACTCCGGTAATAAAGGGTCTACAATGTTCGAGCTATAGTAATTGCCCTGAGTTTTTTCAAACGATGTAAATATTGTAGATGTATCAATTATTAATTTCAAACTATCCCGCACGTCAAATTGATAATAGATAATATGGGATGAGTCAATTAAACCTTCACTACTACACAAAGAATAATACTGATTCACATCAGACAAAATTCCTGACAATACATTCTCAATCTGGCTTCTTATCTCGGTTGATAGCTGTGATGTATCGGGAGTTGAATTATACCATCTGTCAACATCATACAGCATGCTGTAAACAATATCGAACAGTTTCCCTAAATCATCATTCGATTTTTTTATTTCATCTAGCGGCAGCCATTGATTCGTAATTGAAATCGTTGCGTAAACAAACGACTCGTCTCCGGAAAAAAATTTTACCCACTGACCGGCAGTTTCATTTCCGTCTGTCTTATAAAACCTGATGTACTCAGCTAACCTTTGAATGAATACAACCAGCTCGTCCGTGTTATGTTCATCCGGTTTTATATAATCGGTTGACAAAGCAATTGGCATTCGCTGCTTTTGGCTCACACCGTTTTTTAAATTATTTATTGACTGGAGTTTCTTCAAATTTTCAGATTGGCTTCATTAATGTAATAAGGGAAAACTAAATTATTCCTCGTGTTGGTTTTAACTATCCGGTAATCAATATTAAGAGTAACTCTTCCTTCATTTTCTTCGACGTCAAGTAAAAGTGATTCCATCCGGACTCTCGGCTCAAAAAGCAAAATGGCATCTTTGACAATATCCCTGATTAAAAATTGTGTGCTTGTATTAAGCGGCTCAAAAAGATAATCTTTTAAATTGCATCCGTATTTCGGCTGCATTACTCTTTCTCCAATCGATGTTGACAACAAAATTCGTAAACTCTGTTTTATATCTTCTTCATCACTCACCATAACTGTTTCTGAGTTTGCATCATCAAACTCCGGCGGGAACGTCCACCCTGTTCCAAGAAAACTATTTTCTGCTGACATTTATTTATCCTCCGATTAAAACTGTTGGCTCACCGACTGCAGCCATCGCTCCGCAGATGCAGGTGTCTGTCGTTCTTACTGCCGGTCTGTTTTGAATTAAGACAGTCGAGCTGCCCGATGGAAAAGTACTAACCGTCGGCTGATGAGAGTTCGGCGGCAATGAACAAACGTGCATATCACCAACTACCGCAGCGGGTTTATTCCCAATTAAAACTGTGCTTACCCCGGGACCTGTTATTGTTCCGCCGTGATTTGTCTGGTCTCCAACTCTTGCTGCTGATGCCATTATTATTTTTTACCTGCTTTCATTTATTTTTCTTATCCAAATGTAAAATTCCGTTTTCATCAAGTATTTCCCTTAGCTGGTCTTCCATTCCAATTTGTTTTGCATTATCGCTTATGCTTTCTTTTAACGGCTCGAATACAGGTGTATCTTTTAATTTCGATATCTGGTACATAAGTAATTTGGAAATCTTAGAATACTTTTCCTTGCTCTTATTTATAAACCATATAACAATGCATACAGCAATAACAAGAGCAGTAAGAAGCCAGTATGCACGCTTCTGGATAAAATCAATTTCAGAGTTTAGTGCTGGATTGATTTCTTCGCGTAGATTCTTCCCGGCATTTTTTGATAATTTATCCATTAACGTATTTATCATCTGTGTGGTTTGTTCACCAAGCAAAAATTCCCTAAGCTCAGCAAGCTTTTGCATCGTAACTTCATCTAACAATTTTGCCTTTAGCTCATCGAGAAGAAGCATAAGCTTTTGTCTCGCCTCGTATCCAACCAGTGCATCAAGAAGATTCTTTATGAAAAATTTTGTTCGCTCACCAAGAAGCTCATCTCTAAGCAAGCCAAGATTCCTTCTTGTTCTTTCACCGGTAACACCGCTTACGGTCGTGTCTGCCATGGACAGAACATCGTTTATCATCAGCTTGATTCGGTCAAGCCGGATGATAAGGTCATCAATCAGTTTTGGAGAATTGTTTATAGTAGTATCTAATTTCCTGACAGTCAGGTTTACATCATTTACAACTCTGCTTACAGTGTCGATGGATTTACTAATATCTCTTATCGATTTACTGAAATCCCTTATTGTAGTATCGGTAAAATAAATCGTTTCCTGCGCACTTTCAAATGCAGAGCAGCCCGAGCCAAAATATGCTGTAGTAATTAATGCAGCCGAAAGAATTAATATTATTTCAATCCTGTTTTTTATTTTTTTCATGCTTGTAATAAATTATTTTCTTTCAACAAGTATCTGCGGTTCGCTTCTGCCAGCGTCATCATTCTATCTCTGAAGCAAACCGTCTTCGGCAGGAATTAATTTTTTCTTATCTTCTTTGTCCGGGATGAGATGAAGGAAGGTGTAAGTTTTATCTTCTCTGACTTCGGCAGTTGATGTTTCAATTACAGGAATCCATGTTCCCGTGTTATAAAATCTTTTGCCGCCGCTGAAAATGTATGTTCCCGGATTATGCGTATGACCCATCGTAATAATTCTGTAATCCGGGTTTGCATCGAGCCGCATCTTTGCAAACCTATCGAGAGAGTCCGGCTCGCTCAGCTGAAACCATGCAGACATCCTGGCTAACAGATATGAAAGGAGTGCAGAGCCAACCCATTTCAGAGCGTCAAATAATTTTTCATTCAGACCGAGCCCGAATGGGTCGTTCTGTATAAGCTGAGGCGGGTCAAAAATGTTTATAGAATATTTAATCAGGAAGTAAACCAAAACACCTATCGGAATAAGCATGAGCAATACAAACAATGCTACCCTGCCGAACATAAACCAAACATACCTGAAATGATGCTTCAATAGAATCTTGATTGTGAACGGAACATATCTCAGCAAAAGTTTTAATGCCAAAGCTGTATTTTCCTTAAAAAGTATTGACAGCATATTTCCCTGTGGTCGTAAATTATCAAAGAAAGGAAGGAACAGTTCAACTTTGTTGATTATGTATCTGTTAAAGAATGAACCGAACGGAATATTAATTTCAGAACTGGTTTTACCAAATACCGGGCTGTCTAAAACCATAGTAACTTTGTCATACCTGTGACCATGCTCAACGTAAAAATCCTTGTTAATCAAAACCGAGTCATCTATAAATTTTAAATTAGGCAATACATTATTAACCAGAATGTTTTCCAGATTTTTCAAATCACCATCACCCCCGAGGAATCGGGGCAGGCTGTTTATTTTTTCTGCAAGTATCAAGCGGATATAATTTCTCACCTCAGGCCACCAAAGCTCAAGGTCATGGTTGCCTTTAACCAAAATTATTCTGTTGCCTTTTGAAATCCATAATGCAAGAGCATCAAAAAATTTCGAGTGACCATTCTTAATTTTATTCAGCTTATATATGGTTTTATAATGGTCGGTCTTCAGCCCGAAATCTTCTTCACGTTTGGATATACAATTTTTAAGTTCTTCTAAAGATTTTTCTATCCCGACTTTAAAGATTTCATTTTGCCACTCAAGAAATTCTTTTTCACGTTCTTCGGTTTGTACTTTCGGTTTTTCCAGCTTCATATGTTTCCACCAGCTTTTAAAACGTTTAGACAACCTTATCTTTCTTACTCTTCCGGGATAATCGACTATTCTTATAAAATCAAAAACATCACCGTTAATAATCAGCACTGCGTTCTCTGCTTTTTTAACACCATCCCTTCGTGCATATTCAAGGAACCTGTAAAAAGGTTCATCCGCAAAAAAATTCTCCGTTCCTTTATAAACACCTTTTTTATTTCTCCCTGCAGCTATGTGAAGGTCGCTTACTACATAAATTTCATCTTCTCCTGAATTATATTCAACCGGCTTTGTAATTTCCGGAAGCATCAGCTTGAAATACGGAGATTGTTTTTCCCTGTAAGTATTCGGGTCTTCATCATACTTGCATTCAGGAATTGTGCTTTCGCACTTTTTAAGAATGTCTGATATTTTTTGATATGGGTTATTCATTTACGGAACAAGAAACTTCTTATCATCCTTTATTTTCTTTAACAAATTGAACGGCGTAATCCGAAAGTCCCATAACGGTTACTTGCGGATTGACACCAAGACTTGTTGGAAATACACTTGCATCGGAAATATACAGGTTATCGAATCCGAAGACTTTGAACTCAGAATTTATTGCACCGGTTTCTACAGAGCTTCCGATAATATTTCCTCCCTGTGGATGACCCGTACCTAAAGTAATTTCGCTTGGGTCTTTAACTAAATCACGAAGCCGTCTGAGTTCACTTTTGTTTTTGAACTCATGGTACTTAAACGTGTTTGGCATAACTGATTCTGCACCGCTTTCAAACATAATTTCTCCCGATAACTCAAGCCCTGCAAGAAGTGTATCGAAGTCCTTTTTCGTTGGAGTGTATTTAATTTCTCTTCCTGTCAGCCCGGCAGTTGTTACTTCGGCATTTGACTCGGAGCCGGCAAGAATTCCTACACACGCAAGCCGGTCATACCTCCGCATGTTATTGTAATGTTCTTCAAACCATCCCGGCATTGCAGTTGCCTGGAACATCGGCGGATTGAACCATGATTCCATTACATAACCTGTATCGGGAGTAATTTTCATGTAATGTGATATCTGTAATCCATCATAAGAATCTATCTTATTAGGGTAAGCTGCAGTAAGCTGTGAGCCAACATTAAAGGAAAGTTTTTTACCGGCATTTTTTACTCCGAGCTTGGATTTCAGTAGTAACACGCTTGATGAAATTGCACCAGCTGATATTACAAAAGTTTTTCCGTAAACTTTTATTTTTCTTCCGCTGTTAAACTTGCATTCAAGATATGAAATTTTATTTCCTTTCCTGTGCAGCTTCTCAGCCATGCATCCCGCAATAATCTTCAGACTGTCTTTACCAAATTCTTTTTGTATCCCCGGCAAAACCGTAACAAGCATCGAAAGCTTTTTGTTGTAGCTGCAACCTATATTACAATATCCGCATCCGATACATCCTGATATATTTGCATTAACTGCATCCGTAACATTGGGTGAATTATTATAGCCCAATGCTTCACATCCTTTCCTGAATAATTCTCCGCCCGGATTCAGCTTTATTTTCTTTGGGTCCATATATTCTGTGCCAATCATCTTCCAAACTTTATCCATTGATTCCATCACCTTTGCTTTATCAAGCCCGGCATTTATTCCTTTTGGGTCATTCCACTTATCAAGCACAGTAACCGGTAACTTGAAACAGACAGCATTGTTTACAGTTGTTGAACCGCCAACACAGCTTCCCTGAAATACCGTGAACCTGAAATCTCTCGCTGCCTGAATTGCTCCGTCCTGAAAAAGTCGCGATACCATTTCCATTTCATCTTCTGTAAAAGTTTCGGGTATTTCGTGATTGCCCCGTTCAATCATTAACACTTGCCTGCCGCTTTCAACAAGTCCCCTTGCCATAATCGATGCTCCCGCTCCTGAACCTATAATTACAACATCAGCTTCCAATGAATCTTCATTAATATCTTTTTCGGTTTTAACTTCCAGTTCGGGAGATTTTTGTTTAGGTGATTTTTCTAATCGCTCTTGTTTATCTTTTCTCTCACTGAACGGAACGTAACCAACCGATGCAAAAGTGCGTTTATCATTATAATAACCGATGTAACACATTTGCTTTGCAATCCTTATCAAACCCTGGGCAAGCACTCTCCAGAATTCAGGAATCAGCCGCGATTCAACGTCCCTGTAAAATCTTTTTTTCAGGAATTCAAGCCGGGCTGCAGAGGCAATGTATGGAAGAGGCGGTTTCAAAGATAAGAGCGGGTAAAAATATAACATGCTAACCACCATTGCCATTGTCCACTTCGATTTTGCTTCAAAGCTCATGAAGTATCTGTCAACATTATGTGCCACATCTTCAGGGGGAATAATTTCATTTTTACCGGATATAATTACCTCTGCAAGAGCTGTTATGGTTTTGAACTGGATAGGTGAAAAATACTTCAAGCCGAATGCTTCACGCTCGGCGGCTCTTAATAAAAAAGACAATAGCATTGCATTCAAAAAATTAAATGCCAGTGAAATATATAAAAGACCTGTAAGCTTTAAAGAAGTATTCCAAAAATTAATTATGCTGCTTGTATCAAACTTCAATAAGATAAAAACCGAAACTATTGCAGACAGAATTGCTCCCCATATAAGAAGCTTCACAAGCAGGGCAAATCTTCTCAGGTCAGAAATAGAATACCAGCACATTAACAGCTTAACAAAAACGAGTGCAGTGAAACTTAACACTAACATTGCGTTGATTCCCGAAGATGACGGCTTAGCTATCAGCCGGTAAAGTGACAGAATAAATAAAATAAAATATACCGCAAGCAGCAGCTTGAGATACAGGGTTAATATTTTTTCTTTTTTTGTAAGCATGTTTACCTCAAAGAATTTTTTGTTTGAAAAATATTTTACCAGGGAAGATATTTTATTTTCTCCCTGCGTCCAAGCTGGAAATAACAATAGAAGATATTAAGAAACGGGAACACACGCAGGTAAGCCTTGCATAATAACAACGAATGGTCGCCTTCATTTGGGAGAACTACGAAATCTCTAATAACTTTGAAGAAAATGTGATACCATTTATGCATATGAGGAATATTATAATTAAAAAAAGCAAGCTGTGGGTATGGTTTTGCTATATTCATCGGCGGTTCGTTTCTGACATACGCAGTACGGAAATATCCGAGCTGTGTTGGTTTATCTTTATTGTTAAGATTTGTTTTCCATTCACCGGGGACTCCCTTCCCGTCCTGAACTACTATTTCGTTAAAACCGAAATCTCCACCGGCTTTTTTCATAAAACCCTTTTTGAATTTTTTCCCTGAAAGATTCCCAATCCATTCATGGTTCCACCCGCAATAAATATAGCCATTAAGTTCTTCTATGTTTGGAGCGGTACCTGTTCGCAGAATATTCTCCAGTTCTGCTTTACTTGCCAGAGCTAAAGTTTCATAAGTCCATATTTTTGACATAAAGTTTTCTCCGTTTAATTATTTGTTTTTTAGTTTATAAATTTTATTGTTTATCTATTCTCTAATTTATCTTTACCATACTTCCTTTAACTTCCGTTACCGCACTCGATTCAAGCTTTGAGCCGGCACTTCCTTCGGCTTTGAACTCTGCATTTGCTTTCAGCTTAATGTTTGCACCTTCGATTTCTACGTCACTGCTTGCTTTTATTTTTATCGCCGAGTTGCTTTCCATAGAAATTCCTTCTGAGCTCATAACAAATTTATTGCTGTTTGAATCTTCAATCGAGATTGATGTTTCATCGTCACTGATTAAAACTTTATGTCCGCCGGGTGTTTCTATAGTGATGCTTTTCTTATCGTCATCGAAAATAAATTTCATCTCGCTGCGGGTAACAAACCCTTTTTCATTGTTATCATCAGTTGCCGAAATCGGGGCGGGCTTCACACTGCTGTTCAGCATTCCCAGAACAACTGCATCACGCGGGTCATCGTTTACGAAGCCAACAATTACCTCATCATCAATCTCAGGCCTGAAAAACGAACCTCGTTTTTCTCCGGCATCAAGCGTTGCAACACGTGACCAGATTCCTTCGTCTTCAGAACTGATGATTGGAAGCTTAACTTGTATTCTGTCCTCGCCGTCAGGGTCGCCTTCGAGCTTGGTTACAACTCCAACGTGCAGACCGTTAATGCACGGTAAAATTCCGGAAGCCGGTTTGGAATTTATTTCATGAACTTCAGTGAAAAATTTTTCATCTGCTCCGAACTGAATATCCGTTTCCCAATTGTCTTTGTTAATTTGATGATGAATTCCCGAAACAAATGCTTTCCCGTTGAACCTGTCCCCAAGCCCTGCGAGGTCAATGAACAAACCCGGCTTTACTTCCGGAAATCCCTGGCATTTCACTCTGCCTCTCACTTTTGATAATCGGCTTTTCTGCATCTTGGAATCAGCCCATGCTTTTATTTCCGCATCCTCAGCTTTTCCTCCGTGCCTAAGCTCGAATATTTCAGGAGACGTAACTTCGGCAAGGTCTGATGATGAAAGATTGCTCGTCATCACAACTGCCGGCTCATCGGCTTCTTCTTCTAAAACTTCCTGTGACGAATAATCCCATGAAAAAGATTTCACGCCAGTATATTCATTCCGCGAATCAATTTCAGCTTCGAGGTCAAGAATAGTTGCTCCATATAATAGAGAGAGGACGGAATCTGTGTCAGCCGGTTTCTTCATTGTAAGCTTTCCGTCATCACAAACTACAATCTGTGAGTTGACGTCAGCACGCGAAAGAATAAAATCCCAATCAGTGCAATCGAACTGAACCATTTCTTTGTGTGTTACAGTCGTTGCTTCAACGTCTTTATCCACTTCATACTCACCGATTATTTCCTCTGCAATGTCGCTGTCTTTTGAGTCAAGAAAATATTTGCTCTTTCTTCCGACGGTCATCTTCACTGCTTTATCTTTACATTCTACAATCAGCATGGAAGTCAAACTTTTTTTTATACGGATAGAATGTTTAATCACAATCCCTTTGAAGATTGTCGCTTCATCCGAATGATATCCTGCTTTTATTTCAATTTCTTTTCCCGGAATAAAATCATCGGTCGAGCTCACAGTAAAATTTTCTTCGGAAGGATTGCCGTCATAAAAAATAACAGTCGCTGCAGAAATTCTGTTAATAGATTTGATAACCGAAACAGAAGCAACTTTATAAGTTGCATCTATTTTATTACCGTCTATGAGTATTGAAAAAGTCGGAAGGTCAGCCGGCTGGGAAGTTGGTACTATTCTTTCGCTGCTCATACACTTTCATCTCCAACTGGAGGATATTTAATTTTAGTACCTTGCGATATTCTTCTGAAGTTGTTCAGCTCATTTTTTTCGGCAACCTGAAAATAATATTTCGGGTCTTTATAAATTTTATTTGACATTAAAGGAAGTGTATCGCTTGCCTGGAATTCTCTGATGTGAGTTAAGTCTGGAGAAGCCGGATTCGCTTCAGCAACACGAAGCTCATCGGGAATTGATTCGGAAAAATTTGCAGTTATCTTCGCGCGAAGCGGGGTCCCGTCCGGCTTGAATAGTGAATAATTGATATCAGCACTTTTGAAAATACACTTAACGGAAAAACTTGACCAGGAAATCAAAACATAATAAGGTTTATGTTCAGTCCCTTGATAAGTATAGACAGTATCCAAAAACTCTTTTACTTTTGTTTCAACGTACCCGGCTTCCGATGTGACTTTAGAATCACCATAAACTGTTCCGTCTATATAAAAATCAAAAGAATAGTCCTGCGGTTTTATACTTTGGAATTTTTGTTCAGTACCTGTAGTCCCTGCTGCTTGTTCTGCATTATATTCAATCTCAAACTTTTTAGAATATGTGGGAGGATTAAATAATACTTCAAATGTTTTTGTATCAGCTGCTTTTATGTCGCGACTTGCATCCGTGCAGCCATAGATTTTCATTTTTACAAGAGCTGCATTGTTAGCCAAAGATAAAATGCTCATCTCTCACCTCTTTCATTAATTATTTTTACAATCTGGTCAACGCATTCACTTACAATTTCTTCTTTTGCTTCAGGAGGTATTCCGGATTGTTTATTATCCGGCTGGTCGGTAATAGTTGCTTTGATAACAAGCTCTCTTATTTCAATCGGCATATTAAATTATCCTCCTGTAATATTTGTAAGCAAGCTCAATTGTTTCTATCACAATAGAATTGTCCTGAGCTTTGAAATCACTTACATTCAACTTAACGGGATATGCATCGGTGAATGACCATACAGCAAGCGGTATATGAAGTTCATTCAGAAGAAACACCATTACATCGTGCGGTTCAAAGCTGAAATTCTCGACAGCATCCTTGCACCATTTCACAAGAAGCGAAGGAATAAACATTCCTCTTTTAAGAACAAGATTATTGTATTTGCCTCTTAACGGGAGCTTGTGTGAAAAACGGTTTTCGCCGCCTTCCTGAATATCTTCAGTCCCGATTTCCTGTGTTAACCCGCTGACTTCCTGAAAACAAACCTCGAATGGGTTTATATCCGTAATGCCCACTATGTGAACAAGAAAGTGGAATCCAACTGGCGGATAATATAATGCCATCTTTATTCGTTCTCTACGGTTAGACCTTCGTGTGCAATTTCAATCGACTCGATTGCAACTTCGTTGCCCGTTGATTTCAAGCTTGGTCCTTCTACTTTGACCGGGAAGCAGTTTTTTACTTTCCACGTTACAACTGGCTCATGATTTTCGTTCAGCAAGCTGACGATGAGATTTCTGCGGTCAACTTTGTTGAGTGTAATTTCACTCAGCCATTTATAGAACTCATTGTCCTTCGCCGTGATGCCGCGTTTCATTGTTATGTTTGCGAACTTCGGAATGCCCGGCATCTTTACAACCGAATATTCCGGACTTGCACCGTCGCGGTATTCGATTGCCTGCACTTCAACATTTAAACCGGCTACTTCGCTGAAGCCGATTTTTTGTCCACCCCATTCAACCTGGAAGTGAAACACTGGAACTGGATAGTCTGCCATAATGATTTGTATTTAGTTTATAGTTTGGTTAATTAAATTTTTATAAAGATTTCTTTTCAAGCTTTTGCAATGCCTGTATTACGAAACTTTCACTGAATCCTGATACAAAAGAAATAAGATAAACAGCAAACTTCGAACCGGTTATTTCTGAAGAAAATATTCCTCCAACAAATAATATATATGCAACCAATGCTGCACAGGCACCAATCAGTGGTCTCATCAGGGTGTTCAGCCAGACACTTCTCTGCTCAGGGATGCTTCCGGCAAGACTTTCACCACTAAGATTTCTCAGGATACTGAATATTGCACCGAATACGCCGAACAATTGAACAGTAGCCAGCTTAACAGGGTTGTCTAACGGAGCTTCAAGAATTTTATATGCTGACAAAATATACAATACTGCAATGATGAAGATTGTTAAAATTGTAACTACCCACAACTGCTTAGCACGTAAAGTAATCTTGTACGCTTCATTATCATAATTTCCGTCCCTGATAATTGCTGCAAGAAAAACATCGTAGGGCTGCAAATCTGGTTTTAAGTCTTTTGCGTCTTTATCAAGCAACAGCTTACTGACAGCTGCGGCTCTCCATTCCTTAAGCTTAGTCGATTCTTTCAAAATCAGATTTGCTTCGCTTGTGAGTTTTTGATTTTGAAGTCCGAGAATTTTCATGCTCCTTGCTCTGTTCAGCAGCTTCCACCCGTATTCAATGTTATTTTGCTCTGATTTCTTTTTAGCTTCATTCAGCATTGAGATTATCGTGTCTTTTATATCTGTTACATCCAGAACCCCTTTAGAATTAATCTCATCTTTAAACAAATCAATATCACTTTGTAGACGCAATCTTGATTGGTTAGAAAACGATAATTTGAAAAACTTCATTGGTTAAATACTTTCTAAAATTTTAATCAGGTCAGGATACGACAACATTTTTTTAGCTTCATCAATCGTTACCCATCGAATTTCATCGACTTCATTATTAGGTATAAAATGATTTTCACGGATAATCTTAACAGAAAAATAAACATTAACTTTTTCCACGTCATTCACTTTGTAAACTAATCTATCAATCAACCCGGATACTTCAACATCCATATTGGTTTCTTCTTTAATCTCACGGACAGCAGTTTCTTCAATTGTTTCTCCCATTATGTTCTTACCCTTAGGAAAGCTCCAGTCATTGTATCTTGTCCTGTGAACCAGAAGAACTTTTATTTCATTATCAGATTCTTTTGTAAGTATTCCGCCTGCTGCTAATATCATCATTAATATGTAAACGGCTTCATCTTATCCCAAGCCGTATCTTTTCCACCGATGATGAAATGTCT
>Ga0247727_10002371_pt1 | contig 43233 bp, 35 predicted proteins | sample WisWelCaveWW1625_FD_202498 | JGI IMG/M metagenome (GOLD analysis project Ga0247727, IMG submission 202498) | Biofilm microbial communities from Wishing Well Cave, Virginia, United States - WW16-25 | ecosystem: Environmental > Aquatic > Deep subsurface > Groundwater > Cave microbial mat | place...
TGATTAAAAAAGGGCACGAGGTCGCCCTCATTCCGACTTACACGCCGTTGCGCACCGACGAAGCCAATGTCACCGTCGACAGGATTTTCTACGGCGGCATCAATGTTTATTTGGAACAAAAGTTTTCGCTGTTTCGGCATACGCCCAAACTGTTGGATAAAATTTTCAATAATCCGGCTTTGCTGAATTTGGTGTCGCGATTCAGCGCCTCAACCGACGCGAGAGAATTAGGCGCGCTCACGGTTTCGATTCTCGCGGGCGAAGAGGGACGCCAGAAAAAGGAATTGCTCAAACTCATCGACTGGTTGCGAGGCTCGTACCGCCCTGAAATTGTCCAATTGACCAACTCGATGTTTTTGGGAATGGCGCGCGAGATTAAAAAAGCGTTGGGCGTTCCGGTGCTTTGTGCCGTACAGGGCGAAGATCTTTTTCTTGATGAACTTGTCGAGCCTTATAAATCGCAGGCGCGCCAACTTTTACGCGAACGCAGCCGCGAGGTGGATGGCTTCATTGCGACGAGCCAATATTACGCCGATTTCATGGCGGATTTTCTGCAAGTCCCGCTTGAAAAAATGCACGTCGTCAGGCTCGGCATCAACTTGCAGGGGCACGGCCTCGCACAAAATCGCAACGGCAGCACGGCTTTTGTCATCGGCTATCTCGCGCGCATTTGTCCGGAGAAAGGTTTGCATTTGCTCGTCGAAGCCTTTCATCTTCTCACCCAAAAGTTTGTTTCCAACAATCTCCAGCTCAAAATCGCCGGTTATCTCGGTGAAAAAGATCGGCTGTATTTTGAAGGTATCCAAAAACAAATTATCGCGTGGGGCTTGCAGGATGCGTTCAAATACTATGGTGAGGTCGACCGTGTTGAAAAAATAAATTTTCTAAATAGCCTGCACGTTCTTTCCGTTCCCACGGTTTACCGCGAGCCGAAAGGCCTTTTTGTTTTGGAAGCATTGGCGAACGGCGTGCCGGTGGTGCAACCCGAACACGGCGCTTTTCCGGAGTTGCTTTTGTCAACCGGCGGTGGTATTTTGGTGGAACCCAATTCGCCCAAAGCCATCGCGGATGGAATCGAGAAATTGATGCGCGACGCCGAGTTGCGTGAACAATTAGGACAAAAGGGGAAATCGGCGGTGCAGCAATTATTTAATGATGAGGTAATGGCGGAAGCGACGGTTGAAGTTTATCAACAATATTTGGCTCGTAGTGATGCCTTCAGGCATTCACGCTTCGTTGCTACCGCCAGCCCCTGAAGAGGGCTACTACGAACTCTTTTCTAAACGGAGAATTTAATGCCCGACACCAACGCATCACAATCCGGCATGACATGGTTGATCTTCGCATTAATGACGGTGGTTTCATGGGGACTTTACGGCGTGTTTCTGCACTCCGGCCAGATGGGAATGAGCGATCCCGTGAATGGCAGATACAAAGCCTTTCTCTTTGTCGGCATCGCGTATTTGATCACCGCCGTGGTCGGCCCGGCCATTATGTTGTTGGCGAACGGCGCAACATGGAGCATGCCCGCGAAAGGCATGGGCTGGTCGTTGCTGGCGGGAACCGTCGGGGCGTTGGGCGCATTTTGCGTGCTGCTCGCCTTTGGCGCGAAAGGCACGCCGAACGTCGTGATGGCCATCGTCTTCGCCGGCGCGCCGGTTGTGAACGCGATTGTCGCGCTAGCCTTGCATCCGCCGGCGGGAGGTTGGGGCGCAATGCGCTGGCAGTTTATTGCCGGAATTTTGTTGGCGGCGTTCGGAGGATACTTGGTGACGCGGTATCGGCCTTAATCGTAAGGCATAAAAAAGAAGTTGGAAAAATGAGCAGATTCATACTCAAAATATGGCCCGTCCTCATACTCATTCTGTCATCTCAGATAAAAGCTGATGAGGGGTGGTGCTCGCGCTTACGAATTGCCGGCGGCGCCATTTACTCGCGGATCGAGCATCCGGTGATTGCTCTTGAAAAAGAAGTGCTGATCTACGAGGGCGACGGAGAATGTCAGGCGCACTTTCTTTTTAGGAATACCGCCGACAAACCGATTACCGCCGACGTGGGTTTTCCTATCAAAATAACTTTGCCATTAAATGAGCTCAGGGACTATGACCCAAGTAAGTACCTCCTTCGAAAATTCTATGGGCACGATATCATTCCGGACGAAAATTTTTTCGAAACCAGAAGCCTCGATCCCAACAGCGTGAATCTGAATATGAGAAGGGGAATGAGCTGGAAACTGTTTGAGACGTTTGCGAAGCAAGATGGATACCTCGTAAATGATTTGACCATAACGCTCAACGGTCAGGTGGTGAGCATTGACTCCGTGTTTTGGGAAACCCAGGTTTTGCCGGAAAACACGTTAACCATCTCCCTGCATTTTCTCCATCAATTATTCTTCCAACCCAATCGCGAGGCGATTGTCAAAGTAAAGTATTCGTCTTTCAGCGAAGTCATAAATTCGGGAGACCCTCATTTTACAGAATACTTTGATTGGCGTTACGTTCTCGGCACCGGCAGAACGTGGAAGGGGCCAATTCAAACCATCTATATTCTCACGCCTGATCACCTGAGTCCGAGCTTGCCCGCATCTTTTGCTCGCGCCGGGGAAATTAAAAAGAAAACCGTTTATCTCGCCACGAATTATGAGCCATGGCAAGAAGATGAAATACGAGTCGATTACGTGCGATTCGGCCAGCTTCCTTCCGGACCGTATATTCTTACGCTCGGCGAGATGGTGGGAACCGATTCAGCGAGAATTATAAAATCCCTACCCGAGCCAAAAGCACCGGCGCAAAATTTCGTTAATGTAATCAATGCCTCTTCGTTTTTGCCTCAGCGCACGTGGGTCAATTCTTATTTGTCGCTTCCCATTTCACCAGGCGACCCTTTTTTGAATACTATCTGTCCCCCTCAGCCTTATTATAGCGCTTCGCAGTCGCATTATGTTGCCGAAGGCGTTCCCATCACCTGCCCTAAAATCGGCTTTGGGCCGCTGTCACTATTTGACGGCCTTCCTGAAAGCGCTTGGTGTGAGGGAGTAAAAGGCGCCGGCCTCGGTGAATGGGTAGAATTTGAACTCCAAGAAGAGGTTTGGGGACTGGCGGTTTGCAATGGTTTTCAAAAAGCCAGTTGGTGCTGGTGTTCAAAAGAATGGCCACTCGACAAGCGCTACACGACGCATGATACTGCTGCCTACGAAAAACTTGAATCAATTTATGCCGATAATAATAGAGTGAAAGTTTTGGAAATCATCTCCACGAATGGAGAAATCAGGCATAAAATTCAACTTCAAGATACACCGGAAAGACAGAGCTTTGAAACGATTTTTTTGCCAAAGGGAACTTACAAGCTATTTGTGCGTGACGTTTATAAAGGAGCAAAATGGGATGATACTTGCCTGGGGGAAATAGAATTTTATCTCGCCACCGCAAAAACGCTGGTGGAGACGGATCCATTTCTCAAAAATGCGCTGTGAGACGATTTTGTCGATTAGAAAGATTCATCAGTATGCCCCACGAATTTCACACCCAACGCCGCATCGAATTCGCTGACACCGATATGGCGGGCATCGTGCATTTTGCCCGTTTTTTTATTTTCATGGAAACTGCCGAGCATGAATTTCTCCGCTCACTGGGAACCAGTGTCGCTGCGAGGCTTGATAATATGCAGCTCGGCTGGCCGCGCTTGGCTGCTTCATGTGAGTATTTGAGTCCGGCGAAATTTGAAGAGGTGCTGGATATCCGCGTCGCGGTCGCGCGCAAAGGCAACAAGTCGATGACGTATCAATTTGAATTTCACCGCGAGGGAATTTTAATTGCTCGCGGACAGATGAGTTCCGCGTGTTGCGTCGTCGGCGCCGCGGGCAAGCTCAAATCGATTCCGATACCTGATTTTCTGGCGGCGCAGATTCAGGAAGCGCCGCCTTCGGAATAGCCACACGGCGACTTCTTGCTTGACTCTCAATGCGAACGTGATTATATTGAGACACGAAGAAATTTAAATTTTTCATTTTTCTGTGATGCTTTTAGAGTTAATGTCATGATAACAACCGCAAACACTGCCTATCCGCTCGCGTCATATTTGGGCGACGACCCTTATCGGGAGGAATACCTTCCAGAATCGGATGGAAAACCTATGGCCGAAACCGATACTCATCGCCGGTACATGTTTGACGTACTTGATGCGCTGGACGAGCATTACTTCGACGATCCTTGGACGTACGTCACGGGAAACATTTTTCTTTATTATCCGGATGAAACCGGAAAGCTTCAGGCGGTGTCGCCGGACATTTTCGTCGTACACGGCGTTGAAAAAAAAGACCGGCGCATTTATAACATGAAAGTGGAGAACAAAGCGCCGGAAGTGGTGATTGAATTGACTTCCACCAGCACCAAAATGGAAGACCTCGGCAATAAACGATTTCTTTACGCGAGTCTCGGCGTCAAGGAATATTTTCTCTTCGATCCGTTCGGCGAGGCGGTGCGTCCGCTGTTGCGCGGCTTTCGGCTTGAAGCCGGCGAGTATATGCCGATTGTCGGTACGCGTTTGCATAGCCAAGTGTTGGGTCTGGAGTTGCGATTGGAAGAAGGCAAATTGCGTCTCTACAATCCCCAAACGCGGGAATATTTATTGACCCGTGAAGAAACGCATATCGCGCGCCGCGCTGCCGAAGCCGCAAAAAATGCTGCCGAAGCCGCAAGAAAAGCTGCCGAAATAAAGGCGGCGCAGGAGACAGCCGCACGACAGGCCGCCGAAGCGGAATTGGTGCATCTGCGCGAAGAATTGGCAAAACACCGTGAGCCAAAAGGTTAGCCTTTTGTCGTTGTGGAAAATTAGAACGCCACTTGTTCTTTTGCGCCGAACAAATGGCGTTTTGTTTTGATGCCAAGTTTGAAAATGCGGGCCGTCATGGTATAAACAACATTATTCTGCTCAACATGCAAATAGCGAATTCAATCTCACTTAAACTTACACAAGTAGCAAAACATTTTGAAACCGAAACGCGCCGCGTGGAAGTTTTGCGCGACGTCTCATTTGCCATGACCGGCGGTGAAGCGCTCACCATCATGGGTCCATCCGGCTCAGGAAAAAGTACGTTATTGCATCTGATCGGAACGCTCGATCAACCATCGTCCGGCACCATTGAAATCAATCAACAAACGCCGTTCGCTTTGTCGGAACCGGAATTGGCAAGATTTCGCAATCAAATGATCGGATTCATTTTTCAAGATCATCATCTCCTGCCGCAATTTTCCGTGCTGGAAAATGTGTTGGTTCCGACGTGGGCGTTCAAAAACAATCATCAAGACGCCCCCAAACGCGCGCACGAATTACTGGAACGCGTCGGGCTGTCGCATCGTCTCGAGCATCGCCCGGCCGAACTCTCCGGCGGCGAACGCCAGCGCGTGGCGATCGCGCGCGCGTTGATCAACCGGCCGAGCCTGTTGCTCTGCGATGAGCCGACCGGCGATCTCGATCAGAAAACGGCCGAGTCCGTCGCGGCGCTGTTGCTGGAATTGCATCGCGCCGAGCAAAATATTTTGATCGTGGTGACGCACAGTCTGGAGTTGGCCGGCCGTTTCAATCGCCGCTTGGAATTGAGAGATGGCACATGCGTCGAAGCTTAATTCATTACTGGCGCATCAATCTCGCCGTCATCTTCGGCGCGGCCATTGCCACCGCAGTTTTAACCGGCGCGCTGCTCGTGGGCGATTCCGTGCGTGGCAGCCTGCGTCAGTTGACGCTGGAACGGCTCGGCCAAATTGATGAAGCGCTCGTCACCAATCTTTTTTTTCGACAGGAGTTGGCTGGGAATCTCGCTGCGGCGCCCAGATTTAAAGAAAATTTTTCCAGCGCCGTTCCGGTGATCATGCTTTTGGGCAGCGCGGTTCATCCCACCACCCAAGCCCGCGCTTCCAACATCAATTTGCTTGGCATTGATCAACAGTTTTCCTCGCTGTTTAATTCCGATTCGCCGCAGATGTGGCAGGAGTTTATTGCCAAAAGCGCCGAGCCGGGTTTTCCGGCGATTGCGCTCAATGAGGCTTTGCAAAAAGAGTTGGGCGCCAAGATCGGCGATCACGTTCTCGTTTTCGTTCAACAGCAAACCGAAATTCCTCGCGCCAGCCTGCTCGGCCGCCGTGAAACTTCCGATCTCGTTAAAACCATCCGCTGCAAATTAACGCACATTATTCCGAATCACGGCATCGGCAGATTCGGCTTGCGGCCGCATCAAACGCAACCATTGAATGCGTATGTTAGCCTCGCCAATTTGCAGAGGGCTTTGGCGCAGCAACAGCGCGTCAATGCGCTTTTCGTTTCACGCCGCAACGCCGCCTCCGCCTCGACAAGCTCGGCGGACGGTGTGCTGCAAAATATATTGCAAGAAAATTTGCAATTGGAAGATCTCGGCATTCGACTGCGCCAGCAGGAAAATTTTGTGGCGATTGAAAGCGCTGAAATCATTCTTAGCCCGACACTCGTGAATGCGGTTCAAACAGCGAGCGCGGAATTGCAAGCGCCGGTGCAGCCGATATTAACTTATCTCGCGAACACTATCGAATGCAAAGGCCGTTTGCTGCCGTATTCGACGATTGCAGCGATAACGGCGCCGGTGGCAAAAGCTTTTGGCGAGTTTAAATTGATCGGCGGTTCGCCGGTAACGGAATTGGCCGAAGATGAAATTTTATTGAATCAATGGGCCTCGCAGGATCTCGGCACGCAGCTTGGCGATACAGTGAAAGTCACTTATTACACCGTCGGCGCGCGCGAACAATTAGAGACGAAAAGCTTTTCGTTTCGTGTTGCGGGAATGACGGCGATAACAGGCTTCGGCGCGGATTCTTCGATCACGCCGGAGTTTCCCGGCATTCACGCCGCGAACGATATGGACGAATGGGATCCGCCGTTTCCAGTGAATTTGAACTTGATTCGCCCGCAAGATGAAGCTTATTGGGATCAATATCGCGCGACGCCAAAAGCTTTCATTGCTTTGCCAACGGGCCAAAAATTGTGGAACAGCCGCTTTGGTAATTTAACTGCGCTGCGGGTTGCAAACAGCGGCGAAAATTTTCAAGCGCTGTTGCAAAAAAAATTGTTGGAGAAAATCAAGCCCGAGCAACTGGGATTCGTTTTTCAGCCGGTCAAACAACAGGGACTTGCCGCCGCCGCGGGCGCAACTGATTTTGGCATGTTGTTTATCGGCTTTAGTTGGTTTCTAATTGTGTCCGCGGCGTTGCTGGTTGGCATGTTGTTTCGGCTCGGCGTTGAGCAACGCGCGAAAGAAATTGGAATTTTATTGGCAGTCGGATTTTCAGCGCGCGCGGTGCGCCGCCGCTTGTTGCAGGAAGGAGGTGTGCTGGTGGGAATCGGCGGCTTGCTGGGTTTGATCGGCGCCATTGGGTATGCGGCGCTGCTCATGTTTGGCCTGCGTACATGGTGGGTCGATGCAGTCGGTGCGCCGTCTTTGTTTTTGCACGTGAATGCAACAAGCCTCATCATTGGTTATATCGCCGCTATCGCCGTCACCATGTTTGCTATTGTTTGGACGTTGCGGCAATTGGGAAAAATTCCCGCCCCCGCTTTGCTGCATGGCGTAACGACTCGGGAACGATTGACGCGATCGCGCCTTTCGCAACGAGTGGCGTTGGTCGCATTGGTTCTGGCTGCAATAATGATGGCATTGGCGATTTTCTCAAATGAAACTGCGGCTGTCGGATGGTTTTTTGGCACAGGCACTTTTTTGTTGATTGCGCTGCTGGCCCTATTTTCATTCTGGTTGCGCCAACGCCGGCAATATGATTCTGGTTTGAATCGAATCGCGAGCATGGCGATTCGTTACGGCGCGCGCCGGCCCGGCCGCAGTTTGTTGTGCGTTGCACTCGTCGGGTGCGCCTGTTTTGTTATCGTTGCGGTTGCGGCCAATCGCCGCGAGCCGGCTGAAAATGAGTTCGCTAAAAATTCCGGCACGGGTGGATTTGCGCTGGCGGCGAAATCCGATATTCCGCTGCATTATGATTTGAATACAAAAAGAGGAAGGGAAGAGTTAGGTTTTGCTGAAACGGATACCACGTTGCTCAACGCGGCACGTTTTTTTTCGTTGCGCTTGCTGCCCGGCGATGATGCCAGTTGTTTGAATCTTTATGCCCCGCAGCAGCCTCGTGTTCTCGGTGTGCCAGCCGATCTGGTGCAACGCGGTGGATTCCAATTTCAAAAGATCGGTACTGTTGCATTCAAAGACAATCCGTGGCGCTTGCTTGAGCATGAAATTGCGCCGGACGTTATTCCCGCTTTCGGCGATTATAATTCCGTGCAGTGGATTTTGCATCTTGGCCTGGGAAAAGATTTGGTGAGGCGCAACGGCCTCGGGCAGGAGATCAAGCTGCGCTTCGTCGGCTTGTTGGCAAGTAGTATTTTTCAAAGCGAAGTGCTGATTTCCGAAGCGAATTTTCTCAAACATTTTCCCGCAGCGAGCGGCTATGCTTATTTTCTCATCGAAACGCCGCCATTGCAAAACGAAATTGTGGCGCAAACATTAGAACAAAATTTGCGCGATTACGGTTTCGACGCCGTGTCAACGGCGGCGCTGTTGAAAAATTTTCAAGCGGTGGAAAATACTTACCTTTCCGTTTTTCAAACGCTCGGCGGATTGGGGCTGTTGCTGGGAACGCTGGGCCTGGGAATTATTTTGATCCGCAATGTCATCGAGCGTCGTGGGGAGCTGGCCTTGCTGCGCGCCCTCGGATTTCGCCGCGCCACGTTGATGCAGATGTTGTTGCTGGAAAACAGTTTTCTAATTTTGGCGGGAATTTTAATCGGCAGCGTTGCCGCGCTCGTTGCCGTCGCGCCGCATTTGGCAAGCCGCGGCGCGCAGGTGCCGTGGCTCTCCCTCGGCGTGACTTTGCCGGCAGTATTGCTCGTCGGTTTAACCGCGAGCGGAATATCCGTTCTCACCGCCACACGAATCGCGTTGTTGCCGGCGTTGAAAGCGGAGTGAAGTTGTATTAATCCTGAATTCTGCGTAAACGATTCCGCATATGGCTCTTATTCTTTTAATTCCGTCACCCAAACCGCGCGGCTGCTGCGCTCATCGTAGGCGAGGCGTTTGCCGTCGGGCGACCACGAGCAGTTCATCTCCAGGCGATCCTTCGAATTGGTGAGATTGATTTTGCCGGAACCGTCGGCGCGCATGACATAAATATCCGCGCCGAGCATTTTATGGCCATCATCCGTTGAAATCATAAACGCAATCTTGCTGCCATCCGGCGACCATTGCGGCCGTTCGCCGCGACCGAGATCGACCAGCGCGCTGCCATCTATCTTGCAAACATAAAGACGGCCGTTCGCCATCTCAAAAACAATTTTAGCGCCGTCCGCCGACAGCGCGGCATTGACCACTTCTCCTTGTACCGGTTGAATTTTTTTCTGTAACGTTGCACCCGGCGCCAGCACGATCAACCCCTGCTCACTCGCAAAAACCAATGGCCGTTTGGGCGCCGCGGAAATGTTTTGCGCCGCGGTATTTGCCGTGACCTGAAAAAATTCCAACCCGCGATCAGCAAAGAGCGCGACCCGCTGATTGCTCTCCGCCCATTGCGGCAATCCCGGCATTAACGTGCGGAAATCGGAAAGGAGGCGTTCGCGTTTGCTCACCGTTTCATAAACTTTAACCGCGTTGTAGCGGCGCTGATTTTCATATTTCGCCGAGCGGCCCGCCAGCATTTTTCCATCCGACGACCATTTCATTTTATAACCGACCGCGAGATCGGCCGTGAGTTGTTGCAATCTTGTGCCGTCGGGCTTCACCAGCCAGATGCCGTCATAACGTCCGCTCGTGACCGCAATCCATTCGCCGGTGGGTGACCACACGGGTTGCATAAACTCGCGCCCGGCCGGCGTTAAACGCAGCGGCTTGCCGGCAAGGCGAATTTGCGCGAGGCTCAACGGCGCCAGCGCTAACAGGATCGTCGCAACAAAAAGTAATGTGCCTTTTTTCATAACATAAACCTCGAATGATATTTTCACCAATCTAGCGCACCAGCAATAATTTTCGCACGGCAATAGAATTTTCGCTGTGCATTTTTACAAAATAAATTCCCGAAGCAACGGGAATGGCATGCTCATTTTTTCCATTCCAGCGCGTGCGATGCTCGCCCGCTTCCACAACACCGTCAACCAGAACGCGCACCAACCGGCCGAGCGGATCGACAACCGCAATTTGCACCGGCGCCCGCAGCGGCGTAAAAAATTTAATCTCTGTTTCCGGATTGAATGGGTTGGGAAAATTTTGTTCCAGCGCAAAATTGTTTGGCAGTCTCGCGGACGACTCGGCAACTGCCGTGCGCGGCGGATGAACATAAAATAAATCTTCAAAAAGTATCTCGCCATTCAACGCGCCGCTGTTGGTGAGCGCGAAGCCGTCGAACTGCAGCGGCGCCTGTGAAAGCGCCACTACTTTTTGGTTGTTGCGCGTTAGGCTATCGCGCCCCACCTCAAAACTCATATCGCGCCAATTGGTGAAGTCGAGGGCCTGCTCGTAAATGGCCGCTGATCCATCGCGGGTGCGGAAATGCCACGTCAAGGTGTTTTTACTGTTATCGCCGAATAAAAAGAGCGCGAGCGCTTCGTCGCTGTCTAACTTGAGGGGTTGGCGGAACTCGAGAAATACGGTTCCGCCATTGTTGCTGGGCGGCTGAAAACGATAACCCAACTGCCCGGAAGTGGAGTCGCTAATCGCAAATCGTCGCGCTAACTGATATTGCGTCGAATCTCGCACGACGTTGCGCGTGCGCGCATTTTGCAACGGATCGCCAAACGGCTGATCCGTTGGTGAAAACGCGCTAACCGGCTCCCAAACATCGGCGCGGGTTGACGTTGTAAATGACCAGCGAAAATCGGCCGGCATCGGCGTGCCCGCGAGGTCCTTGATCGTTTTCAGCATGATGACGTTATAAACAATGCCGTTGATAAAATTCTGCGGCGGCACGAGGCACAGTTTATGCAAACCGTTTTCGGTTGTAGCGAAAATGCGCACATTGAGGCGGCGCGTCCCCGCTGCGACTAAAATCGATTGTGTGCCGACCGTCGCCGGATCAACCGAACGATTGAAAAGAACTTCAATCACCTCGCGCAAAAAAACGCCGGTTTGTTTTTTTCTCGGCGTGTAATTCACGATCACCGGCTTGGCGATATCAAGTGGAATCGTCGAGAAGCGCGAGACGAACGCATCGCCGCCAACACCGTCACGATTGCCGTCGAGCGAGCGGCCAAAGATATCACGCGCTGTGCTGTCAATCGTCAGCGTGTGGTTCGTGCCAAACTCAAAACGAAAATCCGGCTCGAATACAAACGTTTTGTTGTCATTTTCCGAGCGCAATGTGCCGGCAACCGGCGGCGTGAAACGAAATGCGGCCGGTATCGTCGCGGCATCCATCGCGCGTGAAAACGAGACGCGAATCGGATCGTATACAAAAACATTGGTCGTGTCGTTGCGCGGCGTCACCGTTGTCACTGCCGGTGCAGAGTTGGGCGTCAAGCGCGCGTCGTTATAATTGAACGCATGCGCCGCGACTGTCACGGATTTGGACGACGGCGCAAAGCCGGGAACATTTACCGCGACAGTATAAGTTCCCGGCGCGAGCCCGTCAAACACATACAAGCCGTTTTTAAAATTGTCGGTGGTGTAAATCCGATTGCCGGGATTCAGCGTTACGGTGACGCTGTTCAGCAGCGCGTTCGTTTCGGCGTCGCTCACAATGCCGATGAGCGCGCCGGTCGGCATCGTGCCGGCATTGTAATAATCAAAAAAGCTCATGGCCAGCGCGCGCGCTTCCATCCGCAAAAAATCGTTGTTGCGCATTTTCGCTTCTTCGAGCGGATTATCGTGGAAGGTGGCTTCGGAAAGCTCGCCGGGCATTTGCAAATCATTCAACACGCCTAAGTTAAAACCGCCGTTGCAGCCGCCGTAAAAAGTCCAATCCAGCCGGGTCATAAAAGAAGCGGTGCGATAACCCTCAAAAATGCGGCGGGCCATAATATTGCTCATCGCATCGGATTTCCCCGGCCACTCAGCTTGGCCGGTGCCAGAAGCGCTGCCATTCGGGCACGGCTGCGAAGGGTTGCGGCGTTCTTCCAACAGCGTCAACGTAAAGCGTGCCGTGTTATTGCTGGTGCCTGTCGCATTGTGATGCACCGAATGAAACCAGGTTACGCCGAAATTGTTGGCAATTTGCTCGCGCGCGCTCAAGCTGATATCAGTGATGTTGTTGAGATGCGTCAACAAAATCGTGTCCACACGCGCCGCTTTCAAATATTCCTTGAGAAAACTTGCGACACGAAAATTAATGTCGGCTTCGCGCAGCCCGGTCGGCCCGGCATTCACATTGCCCGGGCCGTGGCCCGGATCGACGCAAATGCTGACGCCGGAAAGATTTTGGGAAAAAGCTAAAATGGGAAAAAGCCAAATTAAAGCGACGACGAGCCATCTTGTACAAATAACCGTCATAGTGTAAACTCAAATTGAAGTTTGGCCGAATCGAGTCAATTAAACTTCTTGAAGCATAATTTCATTTTCATTAAAATGTTTGAACTTGAAAAAGAAATAACTGCTATAGTCCTCCGGAGGGACGATTTTATATTTTCGTTTCTTGGAGCCATGAATGCGCTGTTTCAATCCTGCCAGTAGCTCCGCAACGCGGTATGGCTTAAATGGATAGCCGACGCCTGAAGTCATGTGCCAATCATCAATGGGAATCAAACGGATGGCGAGAAGGTCGCCGGCAAGAGCGGAATGGGAAAGGCCGATATCAATCAATTTAAACGGTCCGGAAAGATTGATTAAATCCTTCAAATCGATGCCGTTTTCGCGAGGGTTGGTCGCCTCCACCTGAAAGAGCGAAAACCAGGCTTTTGACATGCCTTCCAAAATGTGGCGTTCCATCTCGGAAAAATCTTCCGGCGGTGAGCTGGCGATGAAATCGCCGAGAACGTTCTTGCTGCCGCGGCGGAAATCATAGATGATCCGATCCATCATGGTGTTCGTCTCTTCTTCGCTGTCAAAAACAAAGACATCGTCCACGAGCATGTTGAGGTTTTTGGCCGCCAAATAGAGCTCGTGGCGCTTGATCGTTTTGACGATGCGGTTGTTTAATTCCTTGCAAACTTGCCGATATTGAACATATTTCGATTGCATTTTCGTCTTCCTCATTTGTGATACGACTCTCCGCGCAAAATCGTCAAGGCGCGATAAAGCTGTTCGAGCAAAACCACGCGCGCCAGCTCGTGCGGCAATGTTAGCGCCGAGAGCGACAATCTCAAATTGGCCTTGGCCACAATTTTCTGATCCAAACCCACCGGCCCGCCGATGACAAAATCCATTTTGCGAATCCCCGCGTCGATCTGCTTTTGCAACATTTGCGCCAATCGCACGCTGTCAAATGATTTGCCTTCGCGGTCGAGCGCAATGAGATAATTTCCCGATTCAAGAGATTGGGCAATCACTTTTCCTTCTTCAACTAGCGCAGCCGCATCCGGCAAACCTTTGCCGATACTATCGCGAATTTCGAGGAGATCGAGTTTTACGTAACGCTGCAGCCGTTGGCTGTATTCCGTCACTGCCGGCAGCCAGATCGCGCCGCGTAATTTGCCGACGGCAAGGAGGCGAATTTGTAAAGGAAAAACTGGCATGATAAAAATTTTGCTGGCTAACTTTATAGGTTCATGTCATGCCGGAGGCATCTTATTCACTTCAAGCACTGTGCCGGATGCTAAACAAGTTCCCTTCGGGATGACATGGAAGTGTTGCTTGCCGAACCGGCTCTTTGTTGCGAGGGAATGCTTCTCCGCAAACAGGCTAACGGGCCAACCGTCCAACCATCTCAAAAAATCCCGGAAAAGAAATATCGGCGCATTCTGCGGCGCAGATCGTCGTTGGCGAATTTGCCAGAAGTCCGGCAATCGCAAAAGCAATGGCAATGCGGTGATCGCCAAATGAATCGATCTCTGCACCGCGCAGTTTTGTCGGGCCGCTGATCATGAGACCGTCGGGCAACTCATCAACGGTCGCGCCCATCGCGCGCAGATTGTGGACGAGCGCGGCGATGCGATCACTTTCTTTAACGCGCAGCTCGCCCGCATCACGGATGTGCGTCTCGCCTTCGGCCTGCGTCGCCAGCACGGCGAGAATAGGAATCTCGTCAATCAGCAAAGCAATCCTATTGCCAAAAATTTTTATGCCGCGCAAAGCTTGATGACGAACAATCAAATCTGCTATCGGTTCATACGATTCATTTCGCAAATTTGCGATTTCAATGCTCGCGCCCATCTCGCGCAAAACCTCAAGAAACGCCGTGCGCGTTGGATTCACGCCGATATTCTCAATAATTAATTCACTGTCTGGCAACAGCAGGGCTGCCGCAATAAAAAACGCCGCTGAAGAGAAATCACCCGGAACTTCGATCTCACCGCCGTGCAATTCTCCGGCGCGAATACTGATCACTGAACACTGATCACTGAACACTGAATACTGATTACTGCTCACTGAGATATCAGCTCCCATAAATCGCAGTAACCTCTCGCTATGATCGCGCGTCAAAATTTTTTCTTCCACCACGGTTTCGCCTTCCGCATGCAACCCCGCCAAAAGCACGCAGCTTTTCACCTGCGCCGACGCCACCTGAAGCTGATAATGAATGCCGTGTAATTTGCCGCCGTGAATGGTGAGCGGCGCATAACCGTTTTCGCGGCTCGTAATGGTCGCGCCCATTTGCATGAGCGGCTCGATAATTCGGCGCATCGGCCGGTGTTGCAATGACGCATCGCCGGTGATCGTGGCATCGAACGGCTGCGCCGCGAGAATGCCGGAGAGCAAACGCATCGTCGTGCCGGAGTTGCCGGCATCGAGAGGCGTGGCGGATTTTTTTAGCCCGACCGAGCCTTTGCCCTGCACACGCGCTTCGGTTTTATTTTCTTGAATAGAAACGCCAAGTTGCCGCAAACAGCGCATCGTGCTGCGGACATCTTCGCCCGGCGCTAAATTTTGAATGACGGTTTCGCCATTGGCAATCGCGCCGAGCATGAGGGCACGATGCGAAATGGATTTGTCGCCGGGGACGGAAATGCGGCCGCGGATGGTTTGTGTGGGAGAGATTGAAAAATTCATGAAAGCGCTTATTCTTCTTTAGTTTCCGCTTTCTGCGCTTCAATCGAAAAATACAGACGATGCAAATCATTGCTAAACCGATACCATCCGGCGCCTTTATCTGTAGCAGGTATCAACACCCCAAGCTCGCGCATGCGGTGGAGAAAGTTATCCAAAACTTTGACCTCGTCGCCGCGAAGATTTTGGACGACGTCTTGCCGCTTGAAGGCGGTGAGATCGGATTGTTTGGCAAGATGCCGCAAAATGTTGCGATAGCGCTGGCTGCGAATGGCGTCAAAGACTTGCGCTTCGAGATATTTGCGGCCAACAATTTCCGCAGCCCGCGCCACCCCGTTCATCGCGTCATCGCGAGAAATTTTTTCGTCCGTATCGATTTTGAAAGTTGCCTCGTCAATTTCGTGCATCAACACCGGAAAGCCGCCGGAGAATTGATACAGGATTGGATAGGCTTCGGGCTGAATCTCGACGCCAACCGAAGCAAAGGCCCGATCATAAAACTGGCGCGTTTCGCTTTCGTTCAACGACAGGATATCAATCAGATCAAAAACGCGATCAAGTGAGGGTTGGTTTTGAATAAACTGCATACGGCGCTCCGGCAAACCGACGAGCGCGAGCAGGAGAGGAAGGGGATGATCGGACGTTGCAATTGAATCGACCAGGCTTTTGAGCCAGTTGGCAAACGCCGCTTCCGGAGCCAGGCCGTTCAAATCATCGAGAATAAGGAAAAGCCCTTTTGCCTCGCTTCCGGCTTCCTGCAAAATTTTGCGCAGCGCCGGCGCGAAATTTGAAGCCAGTTGGTTGAGTTCCGGTTCGCTGGCGCGGAAGCGTATCGTCAAACCCAGAACATCCGCTTCTTCAATGTGTCGCCCAAAAATTGCTTTGATCTTGTCAAACCAGGAACGCTCGCGGGTTTCGGCAAGCAGCGCGTCAAAAGTTCGACGCACCATTTCCTCCAATGTATGGGCGCCGCCCAGATAAACGTGGATGCCGACCAGGCCATCTTTCGCAAGTATTTGGCGGGCAACGCGGCAAAACGAGCTTTTGCCAATGCCGCGCGGACCGCTGATAAAAACGCGTTCTATTCTTCCGGCCAGTGCAGCCTTGCCTTTTCCCGTCAGGGTTTGTATTTCCTGCAAACGTCCCATGAAGAATTCAATGGGAACCGGAATACCCGGTGTAAACGGAGAATAATCTTTAGTCATAGCCGTTCAACCAATTGGTAACGACAAGCGATGCGATCATCTTTAAGCCAATATAACAACTTTACGGCAAAAGCGCAAGCTACGGCACCATCACCGGCAATTTGATATGCGAAGGAGAGGCTTTCGACCGAAACACGCGTTGTGTGGCGATTTGATAATCGGATTCCTTCGCCAAGAAAATATTTTCCACATATTTCTGCGGATTGCGGTCGATCACCGGAAACCACGTGCTTTGCACTCGCACCATCATTCGGTGTCCGGCGCGAAAGCGATGATCGGCGCCGTGCAAGCTGATCACGTACTCATTCACCTGATTCGGCGTAATCGGCGCGGGCTTTTCAAAGCTTTGGCGAAACCGGCCGCGCAACACTTCGTTGGCAATCATGAGTTGATAGCCGCTCATTTTGATATCGGCGGCATAATTTTCCGGATAAACATCGATCAGCTTCACAATCCAATCGCTGTCCGTGCCGGTCGTCGAGGCAAAAAAATGCGCGACGATATTTCCCGTCACGGTGACGTCTGCCGGCAACGGCTCGGATTCCCAACTCAACACGTCTGGTCGTTGGTGCGCGAAACGTTGGTCTTCGAGCAGCCACGTGGACCAGCCCGACCCGGCGGAATAATACGTCGGCTCAATCGGACGCGGACGATACGGCACCGGATGGCCCGGATCGGAAACGTAACTGTCAAACTCTTTTTCACCGCTGATTTGCGGCGCTTCAAAAGAGAGCTTGCCGTTGCGCGTGAAATAAAGCCGGCGTTCCGTCACGTTTCGTTGCGGCGGCCAATGCTCATAAGATTGCCACGTGTTCGAGCCGCTTTGAAACGTGTGCGCTTCCGTCATCGTAAAATTGCCGCGATCTTTCAAAAAATAGGCAAACCACGGCGCTTGAATTTTTTCGCGAAAATATCTGCTCGTGGCGCTGCCGAAATCAATCTTGCCTAATTGTTTTCCCTCCGCTCGATTCCAGCCGCCGTGATTCCACGGGCCGACCACAAGATAATTTTTTTTGTTGGCGTCGTGCTTTTCCAGCAATTCATAGATTTTTTGCGGCCCATAAAAATCTTCCTGATCCCACCAGCCCGCCACATTCAGCGTCGGCACGGTGACGCGATTCAAATACGGCGCAAAGGCCTGCTTCTGCCAGAACGCGTCGTAATTCGGATGCGCCACAAAATCATTCCACGTCGGAATTTTGCCATTCAGATATTTCGCATTGACATTGGACAGCGCGCCGAGATCGAGATACCATTCGTACGTGTCGTATTGATCAAAACTAAAATTCGTGTTGATGTTCGAGGTTTCCATCATCGTCGCGTATTCGAAGCCGTAGCTCAACCGAAACGCGCCGTTGTGATGAAAATCATCGCCGAGAAACATGTCCGCCGGCGACGCCTGCGGCGAAACCGCTTTGAGCGCCGGATGCGGATCGAGCATCGCCATCGCCGTCAGCCAGCCGTCATACGACACACCGAAAATGCCGACGCGCCCGTTGTTATTCGGAACATTTTTGAGCAACCAATCAATGGTGTCATAGGTATCCGTGCTCTCGTCAAAAGCTTTTGGATTATTCCGGTCGCGCGGGTTGCGCATCATCACAAACGTGCCTTCGGATTTGTAGCGGCCCCGAATGTCCTGAAAAACGAAAATGTAACCTTCATCCGCCAGTTGTTTCTGCGAACTTTGTGGACTGGAGAAGGCCTCCGGAGAAACACCGTCGCCGATGCCGTACGGCGAGCGTTGCATCAGAAACGGCAGCGGTGTCGTTATATTCTTCGGCGTGTAAATGCTCGTGTTGAGACGCAGGCCGTCGCGCATCGGAATGAGAACCGTTTGCTTCTCATAAACCAGATTGGAATCTGCAATCGAATTGGCGTAAATCGCCGAAACATGCAGATAGAAAAACACTCCGATTAAAATGCCTCGATACATCGCCGGAAATTTTTGTTTTTTCATTTTGCCTCCTCGTGGCTTGAAACAATAACTTTTTCCAGTCGCCTAATGAAGTTTGACGATCAAGTTCGGTAATGTGGCCATTCACCTCGTCATGTCATTCCGTAGGAATCTTTTTCCAAGCGAGCATCAAACTGGATCGAAACAGGATTCTTCCAGAATGACATTTTGGGGTGTGGTCGTGATATTACCGATTTTGATTGTCAAAACTCATCAGGCGACTTCAGCTTTGTATACTCGTTTGGGGTTAAAATTGCAGTCATTGCGAGGCGCTTTTTGCCGAAGCAATCTCTTGGTTTTTTCAAAGGATTGCTTCGCTGAAAAACGCTCGCAATGACTGTTACAAAATAACCCTTAACGAGTATAGCTGTGGAATTTATTCCACAGCGTTATTCCACAGCAGCAAAATCAATCATCCTCCCGTTTCCATTTTGCCTCGCTTTTTCATACACAATCGCCGCGGCCGCTGCATCTTGCAACGCCATGCCCGTGCTGTCAAAAATCGTAATTTCATCTTGAGAGGTGCGTCCGGCTTTTTTGCCTGCGACAATTTCGCCCAGCTCGGCGTGCACATTTTCTCGCGTCATCAAACCTGCTGCCAGCGCGTGATGCAAATCGCCAATAGTCGCGCATTGGTCGAGAATATCGACGACGACTTTGCTCGAGGCCAACAGCTTCGGATCCAATTCCTGTTTGTCGGCGTTATCAGCGCCAACCGCGGCGATGAAGGTTCCCGGCTCGACATCTTCTTTTCGGAGAAAATATTGTCTGGCCGTCGTGCAAGTCACACACACATCGCTGTCACCCACGGCCTTTCTCAAATTCGGCGCGACTTGCGCCGTGATGTGCAACGCCGATGACATGTCATCCGCAAATTGCAGCGCGCGCTTCGCATCCTGATCAAACGCGAAGATGCGCTCAATCGGCAAAACTTTATCCAGCGCCAGCAATTGAATGCGGCCCTGATTGCCGCAACCGCAAATCGTGGCGACATGAGAATCGGCGCGCGCCAGATATTTCGCGGCCACCGCCGTCGCCGCGCCGGTTCGCAAAATGGTAATTTCGATCGAATCCATCACCGCCAGCGGGTAACCGTTCTCAGCGTCACAGACAATGATGATGCCTTGAATCGTCGGCAACCCGAAGCGCAGCGGGTTTTGCGGGAAATTCGCATTGGTTTTTGCCACGAAATAGTTGCGGCCAACCTCGAGCAAGCCGGCTTTGATATGAAAGCCGCCATCGTACGCATGAATGCCCAAAATTCCCGGCGGCGCGGTTTTGCCTTCGCCATATAATTTGAACGCGTTCTCGACGGCTTTGATGCATTCTTCAATCGTGAGCAATGCAGCAACTTCGCGGCGCGTGAGTAATAATGTGCCTTGTGGTTTCATCAAACAACTCCACTATTCAGAAAAATGCGTATAGTAATTGATCGACTCATCAGTTAGACATCCGATTGGGCTTCAAAGCTCATTTAAATGGATTTTCGATCATCACCAGCTTTGCTCTGTTGTGTGGCTCAACGTAAACGATTTCCTTGCCATCGTAACTTACGCCCACGCCAAGATTATTAAATTGCCATTCGGAAAGTTGCACAGGAAAAAGTTCATCTTTTCCATCAGGCAATGACATTTTCCGGACCTCGCCAACGTTTGTGGCATAATAAAGAAAAAACTTTCTGTTCGGCGCTACGGCAATATTATAATTTCCGGAAAGAATTTTCTTGGGAGATCCGGTCGAAGGGCCATTCAGGCCGGTGACGGGAACAATCCACCACCCCGCTCGGCCTTTACGGAAATCTCGAAACAGAATATATTTTTCTTCCAAGATAGGATATACCCGGGTTGAATCTTCATAAATTTTTTGCGGCGGCGCTCCATCAATAGAGAATAGCCAATCCTTGAACTGCCTATCGGCGATCAAAGTCTTGGGATTGACCCACCATGGCCTAAACCCCTTGCCGAGCAATCTGGGTGCGGTTGGGTTGGACGCGGCGATGAGATACACCTTTGCCGAGTCCCATGTCGCGGAACTTGGCCATGAGCTGTAAGCAATCCATTGCCCGTCCGGAGACCATTGTGGGGGACCAGGGGTTTCACTGCCAAAAGTCAGTTGTTGGCGGTTGCTGCCATCGCGGTCCATGAGGTAAATGTGGGAGGTGGATCCATTAGGGTCAGCCATGAAAAAGAGCAGGCGCCGGCCATCAGGGGAGAAGGAGGGAATAAATATAGCACGCTCATCGAAGGTAATTTGACGCGTATCGCTGCCATTGCTGTTGGCTATCCAGAGATATCCGCTCACGTCAGCCTGGTGATACAACAACTTTTTCCCATCGGCGGATATTTGTATACCGGCTTCCCCTCCAGTACCTTTGGTGATTTGTACCGCTTGCCCGCCGGCGACCGGCGCCATCCAGAGATTGGAGTTTCCCGCCTTGTCGGAGGAAAAAATAATTTCATCGCGGCGCGTCCAACAGACTTCATCGATACTTTTTTGGTCAAAAGTCAATTGGCGCTCTTTGCCGGTTGCCAGCTCGCGCACAATGACTTCGTAATAGCCCTCGGGGAACCTTCTCAGCCAGGCAAACGATTGGCCATCCGGCGACCACGAAAATGAACCACCATATCCTTTGGTACCTACACTGTCCACAAACTCAAGGCGATTGTCGCTGCCGTCAGGCTTTACACTCCAGAATTCTTTTTTTCCGGAGTTGCTAGGAAAAGGGTTAGTATTCAGAATATAACCAATGCGTTGTCCATCGGGTCGCCACCGTGGAAGAAAGCCTATTTTAACAATTCTTTTGCTCAACCCGCCGAGTGAGGAAATGATATAAATTTCATATTTTTGAGTTTTAAAACTGTAAGGTTGGTAAACGATTTGGCTACCGTCGGGCGAAATATCTGCGTACATTATTTCCGCAAGACTCGAATCCGAAGAAGTAATGCGTCGAGGCTCGCCTCCGGAAGTGTTCATCAAGTAGACCTCACATTTGCCCTTGGCGTCGGCAGCGGGAAACGCCACCCAATTCCCATCCTGCGATAATCCCGGACACCAAATTTGTGTGAAGGGAATGGGCAGGGTCCGAAACGTCGCGTTGGGGTTTAGCTCCGACCGGCGTTGGGGGAGCAAAGGCATGAGCAGGAAATATCCTGCCACTAACACGCTGGCCGCAACGACAAAAGCGGCGGCCAAGCGATACCACTGCGCCTTTCTTTTTTTCCATAGCAGGTAAAATCGTTCCGCCACCGAGGCCGCTTGCTTTTGCCACGGCAAGACCACCCGATAAATCTGCACCGGCAGTTGAATGTTTTTCAGCTCGCCTTTGCCCAACCGCTCGAGCGGCACATCGATTTTGTTTTGAATCTGACGCGCCACGTCTTCGGAGAGGCAGATGCCGCCCGGCTCGGCCAGCGGCTCCACTCGCGCGGCGATGTTCACGCCGTCGCCATGCACGTTTTTGCCGGTGTGGACCACGTCGCCAAGGTGCAGGCCGATGCGAAGTTTGATATGACGCTCGGCAGCGGCGGCGGCATTGCGCTCATGCAGCGTTTTCTGAATCTCGATGGCGCAGCGCGCGGCCTGCAACGCGCTGGCAAATTCCACAAAAAAGGCGTCGCCGATGGTTTCGATTTCCCTGCCGCCATATTTCGGGAACAAGGGCCGCAACAGCCGCCGGTGCTCGTCGAGCAGCTCCAGAGCCAGCTCTTCGTTTTTCTGCGTCAAGGCACTGTAGCCCACCATGTCGGTAAACATGATCGCCGCCAGCTTGCGGGTGTCTTTGCCTTTTTCGGCTGGAAGGTCTTTCGGCTCCGAGTCCCTTTGCAAACGGCGCAAGTCGACGATGAGGTCATCCGCATGTTGGTAGCGGTGCGCCGGATCTTTTTCGAGGCATTTGTTGACGAGACTCTCCAATTCCGCCGGCACCTCGGAGCGCAAACGGCTCAGTGCCGGATGATTCTCATTGACAATGGAATACACGATGGCGGCGTCATATACACCGCGAAAAGGCAATTGTCCGGCGAGCATCTCGTAGATCACCACGCCGAGCGACCAGAGATCGGCGCGGGCATCGACTTCTTCGCCGCGCGTCTGTTCCGGCGACATGTAGGCGATGGTGCCCAGCGTCGCGCCGGATTTGGTCAAGCGTGATTCGCCGATGAATTTCGCCAGGCCAAAATCCACAATTTTCACCGTGCCGTCTTTAGTGATGATCGCATTGGCCGGCTTGATGTCGCGATGCACGATGCCATGTTGATGCGCTTTCGCCAATCCCTGCGCCATTTGCCGGGAAATATCGATGGCATTGGCCACTGGCAATTTACCGTTTGCTATTTTCTTTTTTAAGGTTTCGCCGTCATAATACGCCATGGCGATAAACATCTGTCCATCGGCGGTCTCATCGATTTCATAAATCGTGCCGAGGTTGGGATGGTCGAGGGCCGAGGCGGCGCGGGCTTCGATGATGAAGCGCTGCTTTTCGGCGTCATTCGCCTCGAGCGGGGAAGGCAAAAACTTCAGCGCCACCAAGCGCTCGAGCTTGCGGTCCTGAGCTTTGTACACCACGCCCATGCCGCCGGCGCCGAGCTTTTCCAAAATTTTGTAATGGGAGATGGTTTGGCCGATCATTATAAGACCCATTGCGTGTATTGCCTCAGATTGTTGGTGGACAAAACTGACCGGTCACTTGAATTAGTTGGGAATTATCGTTTAGTGACCGGTCAGTCCATCAGTCAGTGAGGCATTACCATTGCGTAAAACGAATGTTTGATTTTAATCCTTTTGACTTTGCTCAATTTGCCGCAGCGTCACCACCCCGCACTTTTCCAACAATTTCAGATAATCGAGCACCGCTTCTGCCGGCGCCATTCCATAAGCAGCACTTAATACGTCACGAATCTCGCGAACGTTGCGTTTGCCATCAACTAAATTCAGCGTTTCGTAAGTGAGCGTGCCGCCATTCGGCAACGAAGCGAGACGCGCAAGATTTCCCGGCGATTCACCCTTCAAATGATCATCGCGGTAATCGTAATAATAAACTTCGAGGTTGCCGATGACGCCGGCGTTTCGTTCCGGAATAATATCATCGAACTCGGACGGCGTTGACACAACAGCCGGTGCGGAATTAAAAGCGCGCAACAAACCTCGCCCTTCGTTTTCACGGGAATCGATATTTTTACTCAACTCGTTGAGCCAAGTTCGCAAACTCTGATCTTCCGCCGCCAGCATTGCAAGCGAAGCCAGCGTTGCGCGTTCGCGTTGTGCGGCTTGCGCGATGATATTTTGTGCTGCGGCGAAATCAGTCGTGAGCGCCCGCTGCAGCGCGCGACTCTGTCGAGTGCCGCTGCGCGCCAGAATTTCACCGGCCAGAATTTTAGCTTCACTCGCTCCGGCGCCGGCAAGAAAATAACCGCAACTCGCGCCGATCACGGCGACGCGGCGTAGTTTCGTCGCGTCCATATTTTCCGGCGCGTCGTTGTTGGTGTGAATAAAAACATCGGGCCAATCATTCAGATAGATCGTCGGAATGCGAAAGCTGCCTTCCTGATAAACGTCGTGATCGCTGCCCATCGTGAACGATTGGAAATCCGCAATCAGCATCTCTTTGTTGCCATCCGGTGAGAAGATCGCATCGGTGAAATCGCCGTTCATCGCAGCGCGGCGGCTGCCGTCAATCACATATTCGCCGAATACGGCAGCGACGTCATTCACAAAACTCGGTAACGACGCCGGCGTTTGCGTAAGATGAAAAATCGCTTTGGTGAGCTGATGATTGCCGCCGACCATGTCCAGGTGAATCGCGGCACGCATTCGTTTGACAATGTCGGGATAACGCGCGAAGTAGCACATCGTCCCGGCAATTTCCGGTGGCCAGATAAAACGAATGGTTCGGCGCGGGCGCGCAAGTTTGCCCTCGCGAATCAATTTCGCGAGCAACCGCGCGTCTTCCAAAATCGTTGCGGCGCCGCTGGCGTTATCATTTGCGCCCGGCAGTTGATGGCAGAGATGGCACGTGAAAACGATTTCACCGGCATTCGGATCGGTGCCCGGAATGATGGCCGACACCACTTCGAAATAGCCCGGCTGCATGCGCGCTTGCACCAGCGCCTGCAAACGAATCTTCTCGCCGCGCTGCAACCGCGATTGATACTCGCGCACCTTTCGCAGCGAAATCATGAACGCAAATTTGTTTTGCAGGTTGTACGGTGAGAGATGACCCCAACGCACGTTGTCAACATAATCCCCGCTCCAGCCCGTGGCTTGATTTTGTTGATAGCTCAAGATTCCAGCCGCGCCGCGCTTCTCCACCGCCTGCCGATGCACCGCGGCAACGCCGCCACCGGCGAGAACGATCTTTCCTTTTATATCTTTGCCCACGTAATCTTGCTCTGCAGTCCCCGCGCCGACGTCGATTAATTCCGCCGTGGCATTCGCCGCGTTGCTGTAATCGGCGAGCGCCACGCGCAACTTCGGATATTCCGTAACGACTTCACGACGCGGCGCAACTTCGGATAAAATCGCCGACTCGGCTTCCCAGCCGTAGTAAGATCGAAACGTGTTATATGTGGTCACACCGTCGGCGGAGAAGGAGTCGATTTTGACTTCCTGCAAACCGTACTCGCGCGCTTTCATGGCGACGTAACTTGCCGCTTCGTGAAAACCCGGCGAGGCTTGCACGCGATGAAATTTTCCCAAAGCGGCAATGTTCGCTTTCGCTAGTGTTCCCGAGGCTTCGGCGACGATGGCGTTCAGTTGCGCATCCGGCAATAAACTCGTCTTCTGGGCGAGCGTTTGTGTTGTAAAAATAAACGCGACGACGGCTGACAAAAGCAAAATCGCAGAAGACAAACGGTGTATTCTTCTCATTCCTTCCTCACAAGAGATTAGTTTGGAGACGACGAGGCGGACAAATCGACGCTGCTCCAGGCAAGCCGCCAGACAAATTCATGGGCAGGAATGATCGTGACCTGTTCGGCCTCGGCGCGTTCAGCATCGGGCTCGGAAAGATTTTTTGTGATCAAATAAGAGGCGATCACGCGCGAACCATATTTTTCGCGGAACTCCCGCAGGCCACGCAAATCGTCGTCGCGAATCTGATTCTGGTATTTCACTTCCAGCGGAATCAATTTTCCTTCCTGCGTGCAAACAATGATGTCCACTTCGCGATACGGCTTTTGCGGGCTGCGCCAGTAATAGACGGTGGCAAGGTTTTCTCGCGCCCAAGCAAAGACCTGGTTGAATACCGTCGTTTCCACGATCGGCCCCATCTCCTGAGGATTTTCGAGAACGGCTGTGCCGCGCCGCATTACTGCATTGCGCAGCGCCGCGTCGCTGACGTAGAGTTTGGGATGGCTCCGCGCGACTTTGTTTTCGGCGGGATTGTAATTGAACGCCTGGCGGATCAAAAAAGCGTATTGCAGATAAAGCAGATACTGGTTAACCGTCGGTGGACTGACTTGAAAATCAGCCGCGAGCTTCGCGCGATCGATGATGTCGGAAGAGCGGAAGGCCACTGCGAAAAAAATTTGCTTCAACGATAAAAGCTGGCGCACGCCGTAGAGCGCGGCCATGTCGCGGTGCAAAACTTTTTCGGCAATGTCACTGGAGAGCAGGCTCTGCGCCGTGTCAAGATCGAGTCCGGCCGCGGCCAATTCCGGAAAGCCGCCGCGCAACAGATATTCTTGAAATTCCGCCGTCACGCGTTTCTGCGAATTCGCGTCAAGAGGCGACAGTCCGGCCGGATTTTTTAAATTGAATTTTTGCGGCGGCGCTGCCGGGGAGTTGCCGCGCAGCACCGTAAATTCAGCGAGGTTCAGCATCGGCACCTGAACGTCGATCCATCGCCCCACGCCTTCGTCCGGACCTTTTGCTTTCAGGGTGGCGGCGGCGGAACCGGTCGCCACGATGCGCCGCTTAATCGGCTCCTGCACAAACGTCTTCAGCCATCTCGCCCAATCCGGCGTGTATTGAATCTCGTCGAGATGAATGTATTCGAAATCAGCCCGGCGGATTTCCGCGCACTGCGCCGCCTGCTCCAGCAATTGGTGCAAATTCGAAAATTGAAACAGCGGATGATCCAACGAGAGAAACAGGATTTTGCGCGGCGAAATATTTCGGCCGAGCGCATGGTCGATCAGTTGATACAAAATCGAAGTTTTGCCCACGCGCCGCGCCCCGAGGAGCATCACCGCGCGTTGGCTGCTGCCGTTATCCACGAATTTCACCGCTTCGTAGTAGGCGCTGCGCCGGTATGGCTTCACAAACACCGCGGGCACTTTTGCCGTTTCCCACCACGGATTTTGACCATGAATGGCTTCGTGCAACTCCGCTTCGGAGAACCAGGTTTGCGCTTTCTTTTTGGCCATAATTTGTCTGTTGCTTATTTGATGGCGCTTATTTATTTTGAAAAAATCTGTGACAGAAGATACACAATTCAATTCAGGAAGTCAAGAAACTCCGAGAGAATTGCCCAACGGATTAAAAAACGACCAACGGATGAAGGGCATTGCAATTTGATAAAGCTTTAAGAATAAAAAATGGTGTTGAAGCTCATGAAATTGCCAACTTTAATTCAAACAGTAACCGAGCTTGACGAAGTCTTGTCTCGGCCAACGGCGACGGTAGTTGAAACAATCAAAAATCTTGATGGCGATATTTTGCTGCTCGGCGCGGGAGGGAAAATGGGGCCGTCGCTGGCGGAATTGGCGCAACGCGCGATAACCGCGGCGGGAATAAATAAAAAAATTATTGCCGTATCGCGCTTCTCCAATCACGCCGAACGCGAACGCTTGCAAGCTCTCGGCATCGAAACGATTGCCTGCAATCTGCTCGACGCGAATGAATTGCAGAATTTGCCGGAAACCGAAAACGTCATTTACCTGGCCGGAATGAAATTCGGCGCCACCGGCAAAGCCGCGGAGACGTGGGCGACGAATACATTCTTGCCGGGAATGGTGGCGCAAAAATTCAGGAACTCACGGGTCGTGCTTTTTTCCACCGGCAATGTTTATCCGCTAACATCGATAAAATTTGGCGGCAGCACGGAAGATGACGCCACCAATCCGATCGGCGAATACGCGCAATCGGCGCTGGGGCGAGAGAGAATTTTTGAGTATTTCAGTCGCACGCTGCAAATTCCCGGCGCCGTCATTCGGTTGAATTATGCGATTGACTTGCGTTACGGCATTTTGTTGGATGTGGCGCAGAAAGTTTTTCAACGCCAACCCGTTGATCTGGCGATGGGGCAGGTGAATGTGATCTGGCAAGGCGATGCGAATGCGGCGGTGTTGCGCGCATTTGAAATTTGCCAAACCCCGCCGGCGATCTTAAATGTCACCGGCCCGGAAACGGTTTCGATTCGCCAACTGGCAAAAAAGTTTGGCGCAATTTTTCAAGTCGAGTCGATTTTCGAGAATGCCGAAGCGGACACGGCGCTGCTCGGCAACGCGAGCCGTTGCCATCAACTGTTCGGTTATCCAGCCGTCTCGTTGCAGCAAATGATCGAATGGATCGCGCACTGGGTGAAAATCTCCGGCCCGACGCTGGCGAAGCCGACGCATTATGAAACGCGCGATGGAAAGTTTTAATGTAATTATCCGCCTTTTCTCACATGTCATTCTGGAAGAATCCTTTTTCGTACAAGCACAGGACTTGAAATGAAAAAGATTCCTGCGGAACGACAGCCTCTTTTTGCGCCTGATTAGTTGCGAAAATCAAGATAAAAAGCCGAGACTCTTCTCGGCTTTTTTGTTTTGCTGAAAAATTTTTCTTGACAATTGAAACTTTAGTGTATATATTCAGTATACACAGTATAAGCATAAAAACAAAGCAACCATTCACGAGAAATGCCATGCTGCTCCACATTACAGAATTTTCCGGCGAGCCTTTGCATTACCAAATTTCCCAGCAATTGCTGGCGGGCATTTTAGCCGGCTCATTGCAAGAAGGCGCCGAGTTGCTGCCCGCGCGGACGTTGGCACGGAAGCAACGCGTGAGCGTACACAGCGTCGAGCAGGCCTATCAGGATTTGGCGCGCAAAGGTTTGCTCACTTACGGCGGCGATCGGCGCGTGTCGGTGAACGTGATTTCGCCGGAACACAAGCAACGCCTCGTTTTGCAACGTTTTCTTGCGGATACCCAGGAACGGCAGCGCCTGGAAGAAGAACTGCGCCTGGCGCAAAATATTCAGGCCGGCTTGCTCCCGAAAACGCTGCCTCACAGTACGCGCTTGCAGATGGCCGCCTCGTGCGAACCCGCGCGCGCGATTGGCGGCGATTTTTATGATTATCTGCCGCTCGATGCGCATCGTTTCGCGCTGGTGATTGCGGACGCTTGCGGCAAAGGCATGCCCGCGGCGATGGTGATTTCGCCGTTGCAGGCAATCATCAAAAGTGAAACGAGTCATGGCAGTTCCATTCGGCAGATCATGCCGAATCTCAATCAGTATGTGAAGCGTTTCGCTTCGACCAAAAGTTTTGCGACACTCTTTTACGGCGTGTTCGACGCTCGCACCGGCAGTTTTGAATTTGCGAATGCCGGCCATCATCCGCCCATGCTCGCGCGTGCGAGTGGGCAAATTGAATTTTTAAAAACCACGGGCCCGGCGCTTGGCCTGCTGGCCGAGACCGAGCACCAAATCGTATCGGTGCAATTGCGAGCCGGTGACGCTTTGCTCTTTTATACCGACGGCGTGACGGAAACGATGAATCCAATCCGCGAGGAGTATGGCGAACAACGTTTGCAGAATTTGCTCGTCCGGCAGCGCGCACGCGACGCGCAAGAAATCATTAACCGCATTGCCGATGATTTAAACGGTTTTCGCGCCGCCGCTTTATTACAAGACGACCGCACGATGATGGTTTTAAAAGTATGCGCCGAAGCCTGAGGAAATAATGCTGTTAAATTTAACCGATCTTTCTTCCGAGTCGCTGCAGAGCCAGATCATCCGGCAAATTCGCGCCAAAGTCTTGTCGGGCGAAGTTGCCGCGGAAACTGATTTGCCTTCGATTCGCGAATTGGCGCGCGATCATCACGTCAGCGTCATCACCGTGCAGCGCGCTTACGAGGCGCTGCTGCGCGAAGGATTGATTCACTCGCGCCGCGGCAAAGGTTTTTTCGTCTCGGAATTGCGGGAGAATGAAAAACAGAAAATGGCGAAACAACGCTTGCGCGAAACGATCGAGCCGCCGCTGCTGGCCGCTGCTGAAGAAGGATTATCGTCAAAGGATGTTCTCGAAACCGTCAATTTAATTTTGCGGCAGAGCGGCAAAAAAACTTGAAAAAGATTTTGTAGCGCAGACCTTGTCTGCTTAATCAGTTGAACGTCGGCAACGAATCAACCCACATCAATCATTAAACGGAGAAAGGAAAAAACGCCATGATCATTGCCAAAAACTTAGGGAAAACCTTCAAGCTTTCTCGCCGGCAAAAGAAAGAGCGTGAGGCTGAATCTCAAAACGGGGAGGTGCAGGCGGTTGCAGGAATCAGCTTTATTTGCCAACCCGGAAGAATCTTTACGCTGCTGGGCCCGAACGGCGCCGGGAAAACAACCGCGTTGCGCATGATCGCGACCTTGCTGAAGCCGACCTCGGGAGCGCTTACGGTTGCCGGATTTGACGTGGTGAAACAACCGCAAGAAGTTCGCCGGAAAATAGGATTTCTCACCGGCACGACCAAATTGTACGAGAGACTGACGCCCAATGAGCTGGTCAAGTACTACGCGGATTTGCACGACATCGACAAAAGCCTGTTCGCGAAGCGTCGGGAAGAGCTTTTCACCCTGCTGGACGTGCATGCGTTTGCCAATCGGCGTATCGGCAAGCTTTCCACCGGCATGCGCCAGAAAGTTTCCATCGCTCGCACCATGATTCACGATCCCGAGATCGTTGTTTTTGACGAGCCCACCGCCGGTTTGGATGTGATCACCTCGAAAAATATCATTCAGTTGATCCGGAGTTGCAAGGAAACCGGGAAAACCGTTATTTTTTCCACCCACATCATGGGCGAAGTGAGTCTGCTCAGCGATGACCTGGCGATTATTCAGCATGGAAAACTTTGCTATAACGGCGCGTACAAAGATTTTCAGCGGCAAATGCAGCGCGAATCATTGGAAGAAGAATTCATCCGGCTGGTGGAGGAGGTGCCATCATGAAGACGATCATCACCATTTTCAAAAAGGAATTGATCGACTCGATTCGAGACCGTCGCACCCTCATTGCGATGGTGGTCATTCCCCTTTTGCTCTTTCCCGTTATCATCAGCATTTCGTCGAAAATGATGATGTCGCAAATAAAAAAGGCCCAGGAAAAGACCATAAAGATTGGGCTGCTGACCAATGGCAACGCCGAAGCGTTCAGGCAGACGCTGTTGAGCAAAGCCGGCATCCAATTGATCGAAAATGTCACGGTTGATAGCGGTCGAACGCTCATCGAAAAGGACAGTCTCGATGCGCTCATCGTTTTCGATCAGGATTTTGACAAACAGGTGGCAGCTCTTCTTCCCGGCAAAGTTGCGATGTATTTCAAATCGACCGAAAGAATAGAGATTGAAAAGAAACGCCTCGCAGATTTGTTGAATGGGTTTGAGCAAAACTTGCGATCGCTTCGCTTCAAAAAGCTGAACCTCGATGAGGCAATGGTAAAAACCGTCGAGATTGCAGAACATAATCTCGCCTCTCCAAAGGAAAAGCTGGCGGAGGCCATTGGCGGATTTCTGCCCTATCTGTTTATCTTTTTTTGCTTCATGGGCAGCATGTATCCCGCCGTCGATCTGGCCGCCGGTGAGAAAGAAAGAGGAACGCTGGAAACGCTTTTGACCTCGCCCGCGGGCAGATTCCAAATCCTGCTGGGCAAGTTCGGCGTCGTGGTCTTGACGGGCATACTCTCGGCCGCCATTTCCATGCTGGGATTATACGTGGGCATAAGGCAAGCCGGTGAAGTTCCGCCCGAATTGCTCCAATCCATTCTCGGCATTCTTGCGCCTCAATCAATCGTCCTGGTCATTTCTCTCTTGATACCCTTGACGGTTTTTTTCGCCGCCATGTTGTTGTCGCTCTCCATTTTTGCCAACTCATTCAAAGAGGCACAAAGCATCATCAGTTCCATGATGATCGTGGTTATTGTGCCGGCGTTCCTCGGAATGATGCCGGGCATGAGCCTGAACACCACCACCGCGCTGATTCCGATTTTGAATGTTTCGCTGGCAACCAAAGCCATTATCGGCGGAACGGTTGCCCCAACGATATTGGCGGAAGTGTATCTCTCGTCGATCATTTTGGCCGCTTTGAGCCTCTGGATCTGCGCGAAAACGTTCGAGCGTGAGAGCGTCATCTTTCGCGGCGCGTAAACAATGAATCGGTTGCGCTTCCGGAGGTTGTTTCAAATAATGAACTTTTAACTTCACTTTTAAGGAGGAGTGTATGACACACAAAAGCTGGAGAACAGGATTGATCTTGTCCCTCGCGCTGGTGTTGAGCTTGGTTTCCCTTGCGTCCGCGCAATCCGGCCAGGCCTCGCATCTCACGCCGCTGATTGACCGCCAGTTGTTTTTCGGCGATCCGGAAATCTCAGGATCGCAACTCTCGCCTGACGGCAAATTCATTTCTTTCATCAAGCCGTACAAGAACGTGCGCAACATTTACGTGAAGGGCATCGACGAGCCTTTTGAGAAAGCCAAGCCCGTCACCGCGGACACGCGCCCGGTGCCCGGATATTTCTGGAGCCAGGACAGCCGCTACATTTTGTACGTGCAGGACAAAGGCGGCAACGAGAATTTTCACGTGCATGCCGTGAATCCCGCGGCGGCGCCAGAGGCTGAAACCGGCGTTCCACCGGCGCGTGATCTGACGCCGATGGAAAATGTTCGTGCGGTCATTTATGCGCTGCCCAAAAACAAACCCGGCGAGATCATTATCGGCCTCAACGACCGCGATGCCGCTTATCACGATGTTTATCGCATTAATCTCGACACCGGCGCCAAAGAGCTGCTCATCAAGAACACGGAAAAGGTGGGCGCTTACATTTATGATCTGGACGGCAACGTCCGCCTCGCCTATCGGCAACTGCCGGACGGCGGAAATGAAATTTTGCGCATCGACGGCGACAAGCTCACGCAGATTTACAACGTGACTTTCGAGGAAAGCGCTTTCCCTTTTCAATTTCATAAAGACGGCAAGCGGGTCTACATGACGACCAACAAAGGCGAAAATGTCAATCTCTCGCGTTTGGTGCTGTTCGATCCGCAGACCGGCAAGGAAGAGCTGGTGGAATCCGATCCGGAACGCCAGGTGGATTTCGGCAGCGCTGCATTTTCAGATGATACCGACGAGCTTATCGCCACCGTTTACGTCGGCGACCGCGTGCGCATCTATCCGAAAACCGCGCAGGCGAAAAAAGATTTGGATCTGCTGCGGAAAAAATTTCCGCAAGGAGAGCTGAACATCCAATCTTCCACGCGCGACATGCGATTCCATCTCGTCAGCGTGGGAAGTGACGTGGACCCGGGCTCGATTCATCTTTATGACCGCCAATCCGGCGAGGTCAAGCTGCTTTATCGCTCGCGCCCGAATCTTCAATCCGAGCATCTCGCGCCGATGAAAGCGATTCGCTACAAAGCGCGCGACGGCATGGAGATTCCGGCATATCTCACTTTGCCCAAGGGCGCTGATCCTAAAAATTTGCCCGTTATCATCAATCCGCACGGCGGGCCGTGGGCGAGAGATGCTTGGGGATACAATTCCTATGCTCAATTTCTCGCCAATCGCGGCTACGCCGTGCTGCAGCCCAACTTTCGCGGCTCGGCCGGTTACGGCAAAAAATTTCTCAATGCCGGCAACAAGGAATGGGGCTTCGGCGCGATGCAGCACGACATCACCGACGGCGTGAATTATCTCATCAAGCAGGGCATTGCCGATCCGAAACGCGTGGCCATTTTTGGCGGCTCGTATGGCGGCTACGCGACGCTGGCCGGCGTGGCTTTCACGCCCGATCTCTATGCCGCCGCTGTCCCGTATGTTGCGCCGTCGAATCTCATCACCTTGATCGAATCCGTTCCGGCCTACTGGGCTCCCATCATCAAAATCTTTCACAAACGTCTTGGCGATCCAGCAAATGAAAAAGACCGCTCGGACTTGATCGCGCGCTCGCCGTTGTTCAAAGCCGAGCAGATCAAAACGCCGATGCTGGTGGTGCACGGCGCCAACGATCCGCGCGTCAAAAAAACCGAGTCCGATCAAATCGTGATGGCGTTGCGTGAAAGAGGGCTGCCGGTGGAATACCTCGTGGCGCCGGACGAAGGCCACGGCTTTCGCGCGCCGGAAAATCGTTTGGCTCTCGCCGCGGCCATGGAAAAATTTCTCGCCAAGCATCTGCACGGACGGTTTCAGCAGGAAGAGTCTGCGGAGCTGACGGCCAAACTCGCGCAACTCACGGTGGACGTCAAGACGGTCACGCTGCCGGATACCACACTGGCGGCTTATGCGCTGACCGCGCCGCTGCCGAAACGCTCACCCGAAGCCTTGCGCGCCGGCGAGTTGCACTACACTTCCACCATCGAAGCGGGCGGCCAAAAATTCCAGATGGAAGTCGCGCGCAAATTGGATGAGGCGCAACTGGAGGGCACTCGGGTTTGGCGGATCATCAGCGCGACGCAAAGCCCGATGGGCGCGGCCGCAGACACGTTTTATCTCGACAAGCTAACGCTGTTGCCGGTTCGGCGCAGCGTCACGCAAGGCCCGGCGGTGATCAAAGTGCAATATCTGCCGGACGCCGTCAAAGGCTCGATGAAGATGGGCACGCAGGACATGCCAATCGAAGTCAAGCTCACCGCACCGATTTTGGGAGACGGCGCCGCGCTGGAAGTGACGCTGGCGGCTTTGCCGTTGGCCGAGAATTATGAGACCACGGTGCGAGTGTTTGATCTGCTCTCGCGCAAAGTCCGGCCGATGTCGCTCAAAGTCGTGGGCAAGGAAACGATTGCCGTGCCAGCCGGCTCGTTCGAGACTTATAAAATCGAGATGAAGCCGCTCGACGGCGATGCCGGCGGCGGCGGAATCGTGAATTTTGCGGCGGACAAGAATCGCTGCGTCGTGCGTAGCCAGGCCACGCTGCCGGCGATGATGGGCGGCGGCTCGGTGATGACGGAACTGATTAAGATTGGAATGGTGACACCGAATTAGGTCGTTGATTGAAAATTTGTAACTATTCAGGCAACCGTCCGGACGCTTCGTCATTTGAGCAAACTCGTTGCAACAAACAACTGCCGTTTTCGCACCAAAGCGTCCGGACGGTGAATAGTTACATTACGTTTTATTTTTACGTTTTATTCAGGAGCATCGCCATGCCACACGCATTTGAATTCAAAAACCTCGTCAAAACCTATCCCGACTTCAAGCTCGGACCGCTCAATTTGGATTTAACGCCGGGCCTGGTGCTCGGCTTCGTCGGGCCGAACGGTTCCGGCAAGAGCACGACGATGCACTGTCTGGTCGGGCTGGTGCGCGCCGATAGCGGCAGCATGGAAATCTTCGGACGCGAAAATGATCTCAATAAACCGGCGTGGAAATTCGACATCGGCTACGTCGGCGACATTCACGTGTTTTATGAAAACTGGTCGGGCGAAAAAAATCTGCAATTTCTCGCGCAGTTTTATCCGAGCTGGTCGCATGAGTTCGCCGCCAAATTAGCCAAACGCTTGGATTTGCCGCTGCAGAAAAAAGCGAAAGAGCTTTCCACCGGCAATCGCGCGAAGCTGGCGATTATCGCAGCGCTGGCGCATGCGCCGAAGCTGCTGATTCTCGACGAACCCACCGCCGGCCTCGATCCGGTGGCGCGGGCGGAATTTCAGGACGTACTCTTCGAATTGATGGCCGACGGCGAGCGCGCGATTTTTTACTCGACACATATTTTGCCGGAGATCAGCCGTCTGGCCGATGAGCTGGCGTTTTTGCAAAGCGGCCAGATCGTGCTGCGCACCGCGAAGGACGAACTCACGGAGAAATGGCGCAAAATCACCTTTCGTTTTTCGCGCAATGATTTGCAGTTTGAATCCGTGGTGAGCCAGCAGCACGAGGGCAACGATTATCAAGTGATTAGCTCGGACTTCGAAGTGACGATGCGCCAGCTTCATGAACTCGGTGTGGAAAATGTGCAGCACTCGCGCCTGAGTGTGGATGAAATTGCAGTGCAAATTCTGAAAGGTGAAAAAAATGTGGCGGCTCTTGAAAGCCGAGCTTAGGTATCGTAAGCTCTTTTTCATCGGATGGCTCTTCCTTGTCATGCTGCTGATGCTGATGGTAGTGGGAAGATCGGACCCAGGCAAATATCACAGCCTGGCGGTTATGATATTTGGCGTCTGGATATCCCTCAATTTTTTCTGGGATGAAAAAAGGATCAGATTATATACGCTTTTGCCGATTCCTGCGGCAAAACTGGGATTGGCGCGGGTTTTAAAGTGGCACCTCGTTCATTTCAGCGCTATTTTATTTTTTAGTTCCCAGTTGCTGCTAAAACACGACATGGCGCAAAATTTGGAGTCTTGGCGTCTACTGACACTAAGCAGCGTGACACTCATTTTATTTGTCTCATTGCCTTTTTTTTATCACGATATTACTCACGGCGGAATAAAAAGTTATCGCGATCTCACACGCGCCTTAATCATTGTTTGCGAGATTTTGGTATTTGTCCTGTGGTTCTTCCTGGCACACGGCCATGTCGACGGGCATAGAATAACAGCCTGGCTCCTATCGCCAAAAGAATTGCCTATATTTCCAATTTTGAATGTGCTTTTCGTTCCGGTTTTATTTCATGCAAGCGTGATCATCTTTACGCGACGTCAATCTTATCTTAAATGAGGCCGGCAAATGTGGAAGATTTTAAAAGCAGAATTTGAGTACACCAAATCAATCAAAAGGAAAAGAACATGTGGCATATCCTCAAGGCGGATCTCAACTATTATAAATTCGTTTTGCTGATTGGCGTTAGTATCATCGTTCTCCTGGCCGCTGTTTTACTGGCGACGGGATTGACCAAGCTCTATATCCTGATGCCGGGATCTTTTTTATTCTTTTTCATCAGCATCTGGGTGATAGGTTTCTCCTCTTACAAGGATAAACGTGAGCGTCATGATACGCTGTTGCCGCTCTCGATTCGGGAGCTTGCGATAAGCCGATGGCTGTTGTGCGTCTTTTACCAATCGGGCTTGTTGGCGCTATGGTTTATCTTTGTCATTTTTTCCGATAAAGAATTGACGACGCACAGAATTTGTCTTTTATTTTCTTACAACGCCGTGTGCTTTGCCGGCCTCGCACTTATGATGATTTATAGCGATCACAAAGTCGGGAACGGCAAAAAGTATGATGCGATCATTTACAGCTTGTTCGGGTTGCTCTTTACTTTCGGCGTCGGTCTCGCCTACGTTGGAAAATTTCGTGCCGTGGCGTTGTTTGTTTCGCACACGCTTTTTGCTTCACCAGTGGCGGCGATCTTATTCAGTTTTTTCGCGCTCGGAATGTATGCTTTGAGCCTGCGCGTATTTATGCAGCGCAAATCCTATTTGGCATAATGGCCGGAAATGAAACCGGAGAGAACACAATTGGGATTCATTTGGAATTTGTTGTCTGGGAGTTGGAATTTCATTGGCGCTTCAAATCCCCAATGTTGTGCGAATATTCTTTCACGGCGTCGGTTCTCCTCGGCGCAGCCGGCTTGGAGTGCTGACTCAATTAACAGGCGCCGCCAAGCAATTTTACACACCTTTGCAATTTACCCCATGTAAATCGCCGACAAATTGAAGTTTGGGCAAGAACGATTTTATGATAGCGTGTTGCAGCAGCTGCATTTTTTATCGCGAAAGTTTCGCCCGACGATCACGCAGGATAGGCGTTTTATTTTCTAAAGCTGGCACAGTGCTTGCGCTAATTTGAGCTGTAAGTTTAGATCGACGCTTAAACTATCCTGATGGACTGCATTCAATTCGTCGCAGTTGCGCTCTCACCCTCAAACACGGAGGCACAAACATGAAACGTTTGCTTTCTTTCTTCTTCGTCGCCCTGCTTGCAACACCAAGCCTTCAGGCGCAGTGGATTCAAACCAATGGACCCGACGGAGGCAATGTTTGGTGCTTTGCCGTGAACGGCTCGAATCTTTTTGCGGGAACCGGTGACGGCGTGTTTCGTTCCACCAACAACGGCACAAGCTGGATCGCCGTCAATACCGGCTTGACGAATACTCGTCTCTTTTCTCTTGCTGCAAACGGCTCGAATCTCGTGGCGGGAACTGATGGCCGCGGCGTGTGGCGGCGCCCGCTGTCAGAGGTGGTTACTGCAGTTGAAGATGATTTCAGTCAAGCACCCGTTGGTTTTACGTTGGAACAAAATTATCCGAATCCGTTCAATCCGACCACAAGCATTCTCTATCAATTGCCGAAGACCACTCAAGTCGTGCTCAAGATTTATAATGCCGTCGGCCAGGAAGTGCGCACGCTGGTCAATGCGCGACAGCCTGCCGGCATGAACACGGCGGTGTGGGACGGCAGGGATGAGTCCGGCAAGGAGGTGAGCTCGGGCGCCTATATTTATCGCCTCCAAACCGGAGAATTTATCCAAAGCCGTATGATGTCTTTCATCCGGTGACCTTCTCCAATCGGCAGTTTCATTTTTCGATAAAAGACGGAAAATGAATGGCCGGAAATGAAACCGGAGAGAACGAACATGTGGCGCACGCTTAAAGCGGATCTTGCTTATTATAAACTCAATTTGCTGATCGGCATGAGCATAAGCATTCTCATGGCCATCGTTTTACTGGCATTGGGATTTGCGGACTTCTCGATACTGCTCACCAACTCTTTTTTTGTTTATTTCATCAACATCGGCTTCATCGGCGCGGCCGCCGATAAAGACAAGCGGGATCGCCACGACACGCTGCTGCCGCTGCCGATACGGGAAACGGCGGTGAGCCGATTGTTATTCGCCATTTTTTTCCAACTGGGCCTGTTGGCGCTGTGGTTGCTCTTTTTAATCTTTTCCGGTGAGGAATTCACGCCGCGCCTGATTTGTCGAATGTTTTCGATCAATGCGATGAATCTTGCCATCGTCGCGCTCTTTGTGATTCATCACGATCTCGGATTTTTGAACGGCAAAAAATATTCATACGGTTTTCTCGGTCTCATCTTTATCGTCGCGGGCTTTCTCGCTTATCTCGGAAAAATGCGCGCGGTGTGGGAATTTATTTTTGACACACTTTATGTTTCACCGGCGGGGGCGCTCTTGTTCAGCCTGATCGCCGCGGGGCTGTATATTTTGAGCATCAATATTTTTGTCCGGCGGAAATCTTATCTGGCGTAATTTTGATAAATACTCGTAGTCTTGCCCCCTTGTGGGGCATTTTTTGCGCCCGGAATTGCCGGACTCGAGATCGGCCCACAAGGGGCCGAGACTACAATAACCCGTAAAGAAAAAACCATGTGGCACCTCATTAAAGCCGAACTGAGCTACAACCGCCTCTATCTCGCGCTGAGCTATCTCGGCACGCTGGGGCTTTGGTCTCTTTATCTTTTTGATCCCTCCGGCATGGTTCAACTGTTCGGCGTGCCGACGCTGTTTCTGATGCTGACGCTTTTCACGCGCGGGGTGAAAGAGAAGCGCGAGCGTCTGCATGCAACATTGCCGGTCGCAACGAAACAGCGCGGCGTCGCGGGCTGGTTAGTGTATGCCCCACTCTTTTATCTATTTATTCTCTCGGGATGGACAATGCAGTTGCTGCGCGAGCGCGCGGATTTAGCCAACGAGTATATCACCTTTTCGGGCGCGCTGACGCTGATTGGCGTTACGCTCAGCATTATCGCTTTGGCCGGCATAAATTCCGATCTCAAATATCACGGAAAAATTAAGTATCGACGGCTCACGACGGCAATTTTGTTGAGTCTATTGTCTTTGTATTTCGTATCTAATTTTATCTTTTTGAAAAATCAGCGGGCCTGCGAGTTTGTACGTGAGGTGCTTTTTTACACGCCGATTGTCGCGGTTGTGGCCAATATCATCGGCGCGGCGCTGGTGTATTTGAGCGTCGTCATTTATGCTGGGCGCCAGTCTTACCTTGCATGACGGAACGATATAAACAGATAAATTTTTCGAACCAATTTTATAACTTTGAATTTGAGTAGAGCCGTGGAGTTTTACCGCAACTTTATTACCCTAATCGGCTTTTGCCTATTCAGCTTTTTTGTTATTCCCCTCCGCTTGGCTCACACGCAGGCCTTGCCAGCGGTTGACTATTCTCCGAACAACAGTTCCAATCGCAATGAAAGCAGAAGGAGTAATGAGCCTTTGCTAAACAGTGTTGAACCGGCCAATACCGTCCGCTCGCGCTGAAGCTTTTGCAAAAAATGGCTTACGAAAAACCCCTTGCATTGCAAAGCATTTTTTATATCTTTCAGTCTCACCCAACAAAAAGCGAAGCCCGAATGGCGCGCCGAGATTATAATAAATTCGGAGATCCGCCGTGCGCCAGTCGGACTTCGCGCGCAACCACCGGAGCGAGGCAATGAATTTCGGCTTCATCATCGATAATCGCAAATGCATCGGCTGTCACGCCTGCACCGTCGCCTGCAAAGCGGAGCATGAAGTGCCGCTCGGCGTCAATCGCACGTGGGTGAAATATATTGAAAAGGGCGAGTTTCCCAATACACGGCGGCTGTTCTCCGTCATGCGCTGCAATCACTGCGACGACGCGCCGTGCATCGAGATTTGTCCGGTGACCGCGCTGTTCAAACGCGACGACGGCATTGTCGATTTCGACAAACGCCGTTGCATCGGCTGCAAAGGCTGCATGCAAGCCTGCCCGTATGACGCGCTGTACATCGACCCCGACAGCAACACCGCCGCGAAGTGCAACTACTGCGCGCATCGCGTCGATATCGGCCTCGAGCCGGCGTGCGTCAATGTTTGTCCGGAACACGCGATCATTTCCGGCGATCTCGACAATCCGGCGACTGAAATTGCACAACTGTTGGCGCGCGAGCAAGTGACGGCGCGCAAAGTCGAAAAAGGCACGCGCCCGAAACTTTTTTATATCGAGGGCGATGAAGCTTCGCTCAAACCGCTGGTGACGCCGCAATCCGATCACTACATGTGGAGTTCGCAAGTCACCGGCGTCGGCCATTTTGCGAAATATGCCGAGGCGCGCATGAGCCAAACCGATCCGGCGCTGTTGGCGCAGGAGTTGGCCGGCGATGTGAAGCGCGAGGCCGAGACGAGCGAGGTGTTGATTCCACGCGGCGGCGATGCAAAGAAAATGTATCAAAAAGCGCTGGAGGTGATCAAAGAAAATGCGCGCCGCGTTTATGATGCGCCGAACAAAGGCGTGCTGTGGGATTGGAAAGTTTCCGCGTATGTGTGGACCAAAGCGATTGCGGCGGGCGCGTTTCTCGTGCCCTTTCTGGCGCAGGTGTTGGAGGCCGCGGAAGTTTCGCCGGCAGCGCAATGGTTCGGCCTCGCCACCAGTTTAGTTTTTCTTTTGCTCACGACTTATCTTTTGGTCAAAGATCTCGATCAGCCGAAACGTTTTCTGTACGTCATGTTGCGGCCGCAATGGAAATCATGGCTCGTGCGCGGCGGTTATGCGCTGGCCTTTTATGGCGGCACGCTCACTTTGCTCGGCGCGAGTTTGATTTTCGGCTGGCGCAGCATGCGGTTGCCGTTGTTGTGGATCAACGCCATTCTCGCCGTGATCGCGGCGGTTTACACGGCCTTTCTTTTTGCGCAAGCCCGAGGCCGCGATTTCTGGCAAAGCCCGATGTTGCCGCTGCACATGCTCGTGCATGCCTTCATGGCCGGCGCCGCAGTCTTCGGTTTCTTCGCGCTCGTCATTAGTGACGGCGAAAACTGGCGCGGATTTTTGCGCATCGTTTTAGCCAGCGGCCTCGCGCTGAATGTGATCGTGCTCGTTTCCGAATTGATGACGCCGCATCCCACCGCCGACGCGAAAGCCACCGTGCAGATGATCGTTTCCGGCCGCTTCCGCGAGCTCTTTTGGCTCGGTGTGGTGTTGGCGGGAAATTTGTTGCCGCTCATTTTGCTGTGGCTCGGCAGCCCGCTGTTTATCATCGGCGCGCTGGTGTTGACCGGCATTTATTGCACCGAGCATATTTGGGTCCGCGCGCCGCAGTTGGTGCCGTTGAGCTGAGGTCGGCGTTCTGCTCCTGTGCTAAAATAAATTTGGCAAAAAACTGCGTTTGATAATCGTCAAGGGAGAGTTGGCAAGGCTTGCTTTTCTTCTTGTTGCAAGTTATATTTTAAAGTATCCGAAACAATGAAGCAGGGCGAACATGAAGGCAGAATTCAATAAACGCCAAGAATGGGAACGCGAATTCGACGCGGCGGCGCGGCGCTCGTTGCAAGAGCGGATGGAATATTCTTTTATCTACACCTACAAGCCGGTTTTAGATGATGCCAAATTTCGTTCGTTCGCCACAATGGCGGAATATAAAGAATGGTGCAGAAAAAACCTTCCACAATATTTGGGTTATTGGTAATGAACGTTTTTTCTTATAAACAAGGCGAGCGTTTGGCAGAGGCATTCAGTCGCTGGGGAGTCGAGTATCTTTTTATCGGCAAATCCGGCGCTATATTCTACGGCTTTCCTGAAACGACGCAAGATGCCGATATTTTCCCGGCAAAAAATTCTGCGAATGGCCAAAAATTGATTTCCGCTCTGCGTGAGTTGGGTTACGATTTAACGCCGAATCTTGAGTACGATCTGAAAGTTGGAAAGGATTTCGTGCAATTGCGTGGCGGCCCCTTCGATCTCGATCTCGTCTTCGCGCCGGACGGCATTGAAACTTTTGCCGAAGCGCAGAGCCGCTCGCTGCTGATCGACGGCAAATTTCCCGTTGCCAGTTTGGATGACATCATCGCCAGCAAGCGCGCCGCCAATCGCCAGAAAGACCGCGAGAGTTTGCCGCGGCTCGAAGCATTTCGTGATTATCTGCGCAGCCGCAATTTAGCCGCGTTGCCAACGAATCCTTCCAAACCATGAGTCTTCAAATCATCGAATCCGCCGCGCAAATGCAGCAACAAGCCTTCGCGTGGCGCGCCAGGGGCAAACGCCTCGGCTTGGCGCCGACGATGGGTTATTTGCACGACGGCCATGTCAGTCTCATGCGATTACTGCGGCCGCGCTGCGACGTCTTAATCACCAGCATCTTCGTCAATCCGATTCAATTCGGCCCCCAGGAAGATTTCGCGCAATATCCGCGCGATTTGCAGCGCGATGTGAAACTCTGCGAGCGCGCGGGAGTTGACATCATCTTCCATCCCCAAGTTGAAGACCTCTATCCGAAAAATTTCCACACGCACATTGCAGTGGAATATCTCACCGAAACGCTCTGCGGCCCGTGGCGGCTCGGGCATTTTCGCGGCGTGGCCACGGTGGTTGGCAAGCTCTTCAATATCGTGCAGCCGCACCTCGCCGCTTTCGGCCAGAAAGACGCGCAGCAAGTCGTCGTCATCGAGCGCATGGTGCAGGATTTGAATATGCCGATTGAAATCGTCATCGGCCCAACGCTGCGCGAGCCGGACGGTTTGGCGATGAGTTCGCGCCATGTTTACCTCTCCCCTGCCGAACGCCGGCAAGCGACGGCGCTTTATCATTCGCTCGCATTGGCCGAACGCATGATTAGCAACGGCGAACGCGATTCCACCCAGATTATTTCTGCAATGAAAGCGCTCATTCTCCGCGAAGTGACTGCGCCGGTGATCGAGTATGTCGAAATCGTTGAGCGCGCGGGTTTACACGCCGTGCAGCCCCTCGCCGGAGAAATCGTCATCGCGCTCGCGGTGCGGATCGGGAGAACGCGGCTCATCGATAATTTTATGTTAACGATTTGAGCCGTTTTACCAGAAATTTATCCAATCGTTTTTTCTGCCGCAA
>Ga0247727_10002372_pt1 | contig 43230 bp, 56 predicted proteins | sample WisWelCaveWW1625_FD_202498 | JGI IMG/M metagenome (GOLD analysis project Ga0247727, IMG submission 202498) | Biofilm microbial communities from Wishing Well Cave, Virginia, United States - WW16-25 | ecosystem: Environmental > Aquatic > Deep subsurface > Groundwater > Cave microbial mat | place...
CCGCGTCTTATTGTATTTCTTTATGTTAGGCAAGCACCCTTGACGCGGATCGCCGCGTCTCGTGTTCTTATATCACCCTCTCCAAGTCCGGGCGGTATTTTTGACATAACCCTTGGAATATAGTACCTTTAGATCAACAGTATGGGTTAGAGTGGGGGTTTAGTGTCAGGTAAGAGGACGGGCAGGCCGGTTGGTGCACCTAAGCCAGATAGGGAGGAGCGGGTAGTGGTACCGAAGGTTGACCCTATACACGGCTTAGCGGTCCAGGACGTCCTAGAAGAGGCACTTCGCATCATACCCCGTGTTATCCCGACCGGCGGCGGGGAAGCGCTCCTAGCGAATCCTGGAGCGTCTGGAGAGCTATTAGCGATCCCTAGGGAACATAAGGGCAATAGAGATGCTGTAGATGAGGTGGTGTTTGCGCATCGGCAGTTATTGCCAATGGATGTTATTATGGCTAATGCGTTAGCGACGGCTGGGTTAACACCGAGTATGGTGGCTGAGGGGTTAAAAGCGATGTTGAGGGCGCACAAGTTGAGTATAAAGGGGGAGCGGATACCGGATTGGACGGCGCGGAGGTACGCGATAGAGCTATGGTCGAGGTTTACGGGGGTTTGGGAAGCGGCTAAGGCGAGGCAGGTTGGGCAGGTAGCGGGGGGGAATGCGAAAGCGGTGGATGATGCGTTAGCTGCGATAGACCTAGAAGCGCTTGTGGTTGAGAGGCGGGGTTCTGGGTAATGGGGATTAATGATGGGCGTTTTCCGAGGATGCAAAAGTCGGTAGGGCCTGGGGTTGTGGTAGGCGGCGAGGACAAGGCGCTGCGGCTGGCCGGGATAGCGAAGGAGAGTTTATTTCATTTTACCAAGACGGTACTGGGATACAGCAAATTATCTAGCAGCGCCACGTCTGTTGATGCGAAGGGGCCGCATGGGGCGTTGTGTGAATTCCTGAGTGGGGATGGTTCGCAGAAGCTTGTCTTGATGCCGCGTGGGTCGTTTAAGTCTACGATAGCGACGGTGGCGTATGTATTGTGGCGGGTATGGAAAGATCCGAATATTCGTGTGTTGATTGCATCGTCTAATTTCCAGAATTCGGTTAAGTATCTGTCGGAGATAAAGCAGCATATCGAGGGGGGGAATTTATTTCGTGCAGTGTGCGGGGAGTGGTGCAGCGAAGTGCATGCTTGGCGTGCGGACGAGGTAACGGTCAAGCAGCGTGTAGTGGTCAAGAAAGAGCCGACGATAACGGCCTCGTCGTTTTTTCAAACGCGGGTTGGGATGCATTACGACCTTGTGATTATGGATGATGTTGTCTCTGACGAGAACACGCAGACGCCTGAGCAGGTGGCTAAGACGCTGGAGAAGTACAGGCTTTTGAAGTCGATTATGGATCCTGGGTCGGATTTGGTGATAGTGGGCACGCGCTATTCGTTTTCGGATTTATACGGGTATATTATTGACGAGGAGAAGGCGGCGTGGAAGGTGCATTTACGATCTGCGTATAACGAGGACCGGACCTTGTTTTTTCCGGAGGTATTGACGAAGGACCACTTGAATGCAAGGCGTGCATCGCAAGGAAGTTATTTATTTAGCTGCAATCCTGGGGAAGCCGATATCTTGATGGCGGATTGGTCTACCAAGCGCATTGATGAGGTGAGGGTCGGGGACGAGGTTATCGGCTTTAAGCTGGCCCGGGGAGTTCGGAAAAACAAGCTAGTCAAAGCCCGTGTGCTGGAGGTGGGTGCCAGGATGTCTTTTGTCAACAGGGTGCATCTTGATTCTGGGCGGGTTATCCGCTGCACACCCGACCATCAATGGTACACTGGCAGGAGGGATGGGACACATCGGGCGTACGCCCCTGTCAGGGTTGGGAGTAAGATGATGCGGGTTGTGGACACAATCACTAATTCTAGCCCATCCCGGCATAGTGGGTTTCAGTACCTAGCCGGGATAATCGATGGGGAAGGGGCCTGCAAATATGGGAGTATTTCAATCTCACAGTCTTTGGAAAAGAATCCGGAAGTTTTCGCCAGGATTAAAGATACATTAAATATATTGGGACTCCCATATAGGGAATATGCGACCAAGCGCGGGAAACCAGAAAATAGCTTCGTCATAAATGGCGGCAAGCAATCTAAGTTTGATATCTTGAGATATGGGAACCCCGCCAAGTCTGGCCAAATACGTGGGACTCTATGGGCGCATCCGGGGCAAATGGTCCACGCACAAGACAAAGTGATAAAAATTGAACCAGACAATTTCGAACCGGTGTATGCTCTGACTACGGAGACAGGAAACTATATTTGCTGGGGATACGCGTCTAAGAATTGCCAATACCAAAATAATCCAATCGACCAGGAGTCTGCTTTGTTCCGCGCTTCCTGGATGCGCTATTACGAGGAGGACCAGTGCCCGCCGGCGGAGCTGATGAATCACTTTATGTTTATCGACCCGGCTGCGTCGATCAAGGCTGACGCTGATTATACGGGCATTGTAGTGATCGGCGCTGACTGGGCTGGGCGCAAATGGATCCGAGAGGCGTTACAGGAGCGCATCACGGTCTCGGAGGTTATCGATTTGGCGTTTGCGCTTATCAAGAGATACAATTGCGAGTTTTTGGGTTTTGAGCAGACATCATACCAGAAGATGTTCGAGTATGCGTTCATGGACGAGATAAATCGGCGTGGGCGCACAACGCCATTTGCCGTTAAGTTAGTGGGGGTTGACAGCAGGCTTAGTAAGATAAAGCGAGTTAGGGGTTTACAGCCGGAGTTTGAGGGTGGCAAGATATTGATGAAGAGAAAAGAGCATGCGGCGCTGGTAGATCAGGTGTTGCGGTACCCGAAGGTGAAGCATGACGACATTATCGACGCCCTTGCCCATTGCATAAAGTTCACTTATCCGTCGGAGGAACCACGGGGGTCTGACAAGTACGTCGGGTTATCCGTAGGGGAGCGAAGGGTTTGGGAACAGCTAACGGAAGTGAGAAAACCCAGGTACGTGCGCCGAACGCGGGGCTTTCGTCCGGCGTGATTGGGCTTTCTACTGAGCTGGCGATTGCCGCTGACTTGACCGCTGCTGGGTTTGTCGTGCTATTCCCTATGTCGTACTCGGCGATGTTCGACCTAGTGATTTTACGCGAGGGGGCGTATTCGAAGGTGCAAGTGAAGGTCGGTCAAATAAGATGCGGAAGTGTGTATTTCAGGAATCTGCACAGGCGGAGCAAGGATGTGGCAGGGGCGCATCGTTACGAGCCCGGATCATTTGATTTCTGGGGCGTGTACTGCCGAGAGAACCGGTGCAGCTATTTAGTGCCAGCCGACCTAGTAAGGGGGCATTGGGGGATTTTGAGTCTAGGGGTAGGCGTCGGGAAATCGCCATTACAAGCGGGCACTTTTAAAATCGGAGGCTAAATGTTCGCAATTCTAATTGGGCATCTATGTTTGTCGTTGGTTATTGTTATACTCATGATATACATATTTTTTAAGGACTCTGTGCACAAGAAAGAAACAGATAGGCTGATTAACAAAATAATGGCTAAATCTTATTCTCAGTATGCTGATTATGAGGTGCAGAAGTTAGTTGAGGAGCGGCGTGCGAAAACGCGGGTTGACAAAGACGATACGCACCGCGTATGATTGAGCATACCTGAGCAAGGGCCAGACCCTGCCAACATTGAAGAAAATGGTTGGCGAAACTAAAATTCAACACAAATAAAGATCACGACCTCCCGAAATCTCGGGACGAATGGGTATCCTACATCAACTCCTGCCACGACCGTGGTTTGATGGCGCGTCAGCCGTTAGAATACGAATGGGCGCGCAATTATGCGTATTATATTGGTTTCCAGAATTTGCGCTACAACAGTCAATCTAGGATTTTGCTCCAAGAATACGAAGAAAACGATTTCGTAATCAATCGGATTTCGGGCTATGTAGACGCCCGTGTGTCGATGCTTACCCGCCATCGCCCGTCTTTGTACGTGGCGCCAGAAAAGATGGAGCGCAGATTCGTCAAAGCGGCGGAGCTGTCTACTTCGCTGCTGAACCATTTATCGCGTGTGGGGGATTCGGAGGCGAAGAATCACACCCATGCGCTGTTGCTTGTCCTCACGGGGAGTGCTTTCAAAAAGATTTTATGGAATCCCCGCATTGGTGAGTCGATTTCTGAAATCAAGCAAATGCCAGATGAATCTATCAATCTAGATGACCGTACTGGGGATTTCGAATCTGACGAGATATTTTTTGGCGACATTGAATCCCATGTGCGCACCCCGTTTTCGATTATGGCTTCCCCTGGGGCGCGGGACATAGGAGACATAAACTGCGAGTGGGTGCTGGACCGCACGCACATACCAATTGCCGAGGTACGCAGGGAGTTCCCGGAGATAAAGGTGCGGGACATGAAGAAGGGTTCGGAGTTCACTAGCTTCGAATCATTTGTTGAACGCTTGGGGTCTCCCACCTTCGGTCCTTTTATGGCGTCTACGGGGATCGCCTCTGAATTGAACGAACATCAGTTCATGTTGAAAAAAGAATTCTGGATGCGCCCGAGTGTGTTTTATCCCCGGGGAGTGCTAGCAACCATCATAGGCGACGAGCTGGTGCAGTTTGAAGAATGGCCGTATGAATGGGCGATCAAGAACAAGATGTTCCCGTTTATCAAGACCGACGAGAAAGAGGACCCGTTCGGGTTTTACGGGCGTTCTACGGTTTCTCGGCTGATCCCCATCCAACGCAACTACAATAGCATTCGCGCCCAGGTAGCCAAGAACGCTACCCTAATGTGTAACGTGAAGTGGATGGTCGCCCGTGGTTCGGGGCTGCCCGAGGACGCGCTAACGGATTCCGAGGGAGAAATCGTTGAATACAATCCAAATGTCAGTAGGCCAGAGCAATCCCCTATCGCGCCGCTGCCCAATTACATACACTCGGTTATTAATCAGGACATTACTGATTTTGAAGCTGTATCTGGACAAAAGAATCCAGAGAACCTGCCCTACCAAGGGATCACCGCCGGTATTGCGTTAGAGACAGCCAGCCAGATCGCCGAGCAGTCAGTCATTCCAGTTATCCGCAAGGTTGAGCGGGCAATGATCAAAGAAGGGCAAATCAATCTGTTCATGGCTAACGAGTTCTACGTTGATTTGCGCAAGATCAAGATTTTGGGGCAGGGCGAAGCGGTGAATGTAATGCAAATTAACAACGATGATTTATTGTCTCAGACCGATGTGAGAATTCAGATTGAGAGTGCCCTGGGGCATACCAAGGCGACGCAGCAGCAGAAGCTAATGGATTTCTGGGACCGGCGAATAATCACAGACCCGAGTGTTTTCCTGCAGGCATATATGACGGGGGACCTCAATGTGGTTCTTAAGGCTAATAACGCGGTTGAGAACAAGATTATTGAAGATATCGAAGCCGTCAAAAACGGAGCGATGCCGCCGATATCGCCATTTGATAACCACGTGGAAGCGATCCGGCTATTCTCCCAATGGATACAAAGCCCGGAATTCCGACGGATGCCAGAAGACAGGCAACAAATCGCGCTGCAAGTCATGCAAATGCACATAGGATTTTTACAGCCGCAATTAGAGCAGGCAGAGGGGCAGAACCCTGCGGCTGTTGGAACCCCCTTCGGTTCACAAGTTACCGAGGGGGCATAACATAAACGTCTACGAGCGCAATCAGACGTTAAAGACTCGTTAAACTAGATTAAGGGGCTTTAGATGGGAAAGTTTAGTGACATCGCCGATAAAGTAGGGGCAGCCGAAACGGCTGAAGCTGCCGACAAGGAAGCGGTTGCAGAGGGAACCGACAAGGCAGCCACTAAGGCAGCCTCCCAAAAAGACGAAGGCGCGGAACTACCCGGAAAATCCGGAGAGTCGGGGGAAGAGGCTGATCCGCAGAAAGATGATATTGAAAAGTTTCTAGCTGCGGAACCCGGTCCGGTCCCCTATGCGCGCTTCAGAGAGAGTCGCCAGGAGTTAAAGAGGGCTAAGGCTGAATTGCAGGGGCTAAAAGAAGAGTTCGAATTGTCGCAGCTCCAAGTGCGTGACGCCGAAAGGCGTGCATTAACTGCTGCGCAAGCGAATTCCAAGAATGCGTCCGATGACTACCTTGACCTGGACGAAGACCCCGGCAAGAGCAGCCCGAAATTAACCGAAGCCCTCGCCCAGATTAAAGCCATGAAAGACGAACTAGGTGGATTAAAGGCCGCCCATTCGCAGGCGTCATTGCGTAATGAATTATCCACCTTGAAATCGGCTTATCCGGAATTAATCGAGGAGCATGTCCTGGCGCTCAAAAAGTACAAACCAGACTTAACTCTTGATGAGGCTGCCGAATTATCGCACACTATGGTGCAATCCCGTGTGCGTAATGCGGTATCTAAAATCCTAGAGGAAAAGAAGAAGCAACAACAACAACAGCCCAAGCTAACTGGCGTAGAAAGTGTCTTGAAGTTCAAGGGTGAGCGCCCCAAAACAATTGGGGAAGCCACTAAGGTTTTGCGCCGGATGCTGGGCGATAGCTAAAGGATAGCAAATGCCGTTAACTCTAGCACAGGCTGATTCGATTTTAATGGAGTGGTATGAACAGCCTCTCCGAGAATCAGTTAACAATGAAGTAAAGGCTCTGAAGTATCTGGAGCAATCTAGCCGGCAATGGAGTGGCCGACGGGTTATTTTCTCGGTCCATTTAGGCCGAGGGAATTCTGTCGGTGCGCGCATCGAGCGAGCTACGTTGCCGGCCGCGCTCAACCAGCAAGCCGGTGAAGCGCGCATCACGTCCGTATATGTTTACGGGCGCGTGCAGCTAACTGGGCAGGCGATGAAGGCGACTAAGCACGCCTTTGCTGACGGGCTAGCCTACGAGATGGAAAATCTTAAAAATGACTTAGTAAATGACCTGAGCCGCCAAGCCTACGGGGACGGGTTGGGAACGCTTGCGCAGGTCGCGCTCGATTCTAACTCGAACTCGCTAGTGACTGTGTTCAATAGATTCTTCGAGCCCGGGCAAAATGGCGCCCGATACATTGAGGCAACCCAGCTACTGGATGCTGGAACGGTCGCCAACAACGATGCCGACCTGGCTTCTGGCAACGTAATTAGCGTGACTGTTTTGGCTGTGAGTTCCACCACGGCGGATACAATCACCTTCTCTGGAACCATTTCTAATCTCTCTCAGTCGGATACATTCCTCTTTAATTACGACATCGACCAGGTGGAGATGATGGGGTTCAGGGCGTTGATTGATGACGGGACTGCCGCCAACATTTACGGGCGGTCTGCTGGGTTTTTCAGCAACCTGTTGGTGCAAAACATCTGCGCCACCGCATTTGTGCGCTGGCAGGCTGCGGTTTTGCAGAACTCGGGTACTGAGCGCATCATAGACAGCCATCTGATGCAGACCTCTTTTGACAGCGTGGAGAGGAATTCCGGGAAAGTCCCAGACATGATTTGGGGCGAATACCGGACGGTATCTGCCTTTCTCGATTCCCTTAGCGGGGATCGGCGCTTTGCCAGCAAGGATTTTGATGCCGGACGCGGGCAATTGACCTACAACGGCAAAATGCTAATTGCCGACTTGAACGCACCGTTTAATGAGTTGTACCTCACGAACAAAGAATGTTTGCATAATTATGTTCTTGAGGACACAAAATGGTCGTCTGAGGACGGCGCGGTATTGAGCCGCGTAGCCAACGTGGACGAATTTGAGGCTTTTCTCAAGACCTACCGGCAACTGGGTGTTGAGCGCAGGAACGGATTAGCGGTAATCCGCGATATCCGAGTAGACTTGTAATTGACATAAAACTCCGCTGAAAAGCGGTGGGAGCTAGCGGCGGGGGTTAAAATCCCCGCCGTATCCTCCATCCAACAGAAAGGGAAAGTGTCATGGGAATTAAAATCAGAAACGTAGATACAGATTCGGTTCTAAAAAGAGATAAATTTGATTACGGACCATTTACGCATGGATCTGCCGCAGTTAGCAACCATTTGGTGTATATCGCTAGGGCCAGATGCCAACTCGAAAGCCTGCGCTTCACGGCGTTGACCAAAAACACCGCAACCGCTGGCGGGCACATACAGTATTTGTTGTCGTACCGCCCGGATTCCGGGGCAGGCACTACTATATTCAACCAGGCTGTCACGAATGAGTCGGCAGTAGCCAGGGAGATATCGCCAACGGCCTCAGTGTTCATGACTGCCGGTGGGATGCTATACTTGAACGTCTCCTCCAACTCTGATGCCCAATTATCGCAGGCCCGCATCATGGGTGTTGTGCGGTATGCGAAGGGCAGCCAGTAGTGCTACTCAATCCGTCTAGGGCGGTGGTCAGTCTTTTGGGGAAGTATGACCCCGCCCTTTTCATTAAATGGAATAATCGTGGCGAGTGGTTCGAGGTGTGGCGGCGCATGCCGTGGGGAGACAGAATAATCACCCCAGTATGGGAATCTATCTACATAGATGGCGGGGAGCAGGAAGGGTTTTACCCGCTAGATGAGCGGATAATGGGATGGTTATTCTCCGCAGATTCCCAGCGGCGCGGGCTTAGGGCGCATGACACCGCCAAGAGGTTACTCAAAATTGGGTTGGAGAAAATGCGAGCCGAGGATTTACGAGCGAAAGAATTGAGCGCCAAGCGTTGGCACGACAAGGCTAAGGATAGTTATTACATAATTAATCCTGGGTTGATTAATTTCGACGAGTACGCCCCTAGGCAATGGGTACGCCCGGATGTTGGTGGGCGCGGGAAACGCAGGGTCATGCAGCGCAGTGGCAGTAATGCGGCGGAATATTTCAACAGCAAGGCGGAATAATTGGCTACTTTGCTGGAAATAGTAGATTTGGCCAGATCACTGCTAAATGAGGAGTTGTCCGCCGGGCGTACATTCCCCGATGATACTAGCTCATTCTGGCGCGACACCACGCTTCGTGAATACGCCAATCGCGCCCAGCACGAAGTGGCCGGGATGATTAACCAGGTGCATGAATTTTTCTTTGTTACTTCCACATCAATAACTCTCTCGGCCTCAGTTGACGAGTATGCGCTCCCCCTAGATGTGTTAAAAATTGTTCGGGTGGAGGACATAGTAACCGAGAACAACCCAATCGAGCTGCTGCCGATAACATTTAACGACAAAGATGCATATGCGTTGAATTACAACACCGGATTATTGGCTGTGCGCGAGAACGTAGGGCAACCCAGGCAGTACGCCATTAAGGGGGACCGCATCGTGTTCCGCCCCCGCCCGGCAAGCAATCAAGCTTCGGCTATCCGTGTTCATTACATCAAGCGCCTATCTGATCTGTCTGCCGCATCTGATGTCTCCGAGGTGCCGGACGAATGGTACGAGCTACTCGGATGGGGGGTTGTCAAAAAAGCTCAATATCAGCAAGAGGGGGATACGACTGTAGCGATTGCGGAATTCAATCGCCTTAGCAAGGGAATGATGAATTCGCTAGAAAACAGACAGGTGCAGCGCCCAAGATTCGTCAAGCGCAAAAGGATGGGGGCATAGTATGTCCAATAGGTTCACCACATTTGAAAGTTCGTCTGCTCTCAATGTTTTTTCTGGGTGTACATCAATTATTTTCGGTCCGTGGTTAGTCTCCCATATGGACACGTTTAGGATTCACATCAGGAATTGCAGTACGCGGATCATTGGCGTTCAGTTACAACATGCCCCAATTTCTGGTGATAGCAGCATTTGGAAAACATTTAACGCCGCATCCACGCTATCAGCTAGCCGCATAGGTGTATGCGAGGTTCTATCGGTGGCGCTAGACACTGATAACACAATAAATTATGTGCGGGTTTTGGCGACGGCCACGACGACAGTTGGCAATACACAATTGACCGCTTTTGTCATGGGCAGAAAAAATTATTAGGGGGTCGTAATGTCAGAAAGACTTAGCACAATAGAGATGAGCGCTGGGGTTGCGACACTTGTTTCCTCTAGCACGTCTATCATATTTGGTCCGTTCCCTGTCCAGCACTACGACGTGGTACGGCTGCACATACAAAATTGCGGAACAATTGCGCTGGGGGTTGCAATCCAGCATTCTCCGATAATGGGGGGGGATGGGTCATACTGGAAAACATTCACAACCGACACGACTGTTTCCGCCTCGCTGATAGATATTTCTGGAATTTTGTCGGTGTCTATCGCCACAGACAACAACACCAATTACATGCGCGTTCTAATGACCGCCACAGCAACTGTTAACGCCAGCCAGGTGCGCGCCTTTGTCATCGCTAGAAGGAATTTCTAATGTTTAGGGCTATAGCATTTTCGATTATTATGCTGTACACCCCGCTGCTATTAGCAGAGCGGTATTATGTGGTCGATGGAATTATTCTTGTTAATTCTGATTCCGGTCATTGTATTAGCGACATTCCCGATGGATTGAAGCCATTTCTATCAGCTGGGCTGCTAAAAGAGATGGCTGTTGCGCACTTGCGATCATACAGCGGCGTAAGAATAGGCATTATCAAGGATGGGGAGCCGGAACCGAGATGTTCCGGTGCTAAATATCTTTTGTCCTCCCCGTCTTGGTATGATGACACGCCGATATTGGCGGTCCCTGGAGTTGTGCCCCTGACGAGACCAGCCATGCAGGCACGATTTGACGAATATTTCCCGGAGGGGACAGTCGCTGCCGGTGGGCATGTTATGCCCAGGAGGGTCATCAGATGAAGGGGTTTATAATAACTGTGCTATTGTCGTTGTTCCCGGCCAGAGCTTTGGCGGTGGCTCACTCGGGGACATGCTCTAGCGGAACAACCACGTTTGCCGATGAGGACACTATCAGCGGAACCCTTACGGTGGCAACCACCTGCACATACCAGACCCCGGCCACTTATGCGGATGTTTATTTCGCCGCTGGCGCATTGCTGACTATAACGACTGGCGAATTTAATTCACAGGGAACGACATATGGGACCAGGACGGTTTTCCAGGATGACTCTACCGGCAATGCCGCGCAATGGAATCTAGGTGGGACCATCCGCATAACCGGGACAACGAGTACCGATATATCTTACATTGAGCAGCGTCAGTGTACCACTACGGGCTGCTTTGAACTAAATGCCGCCAAGGCAGGGGCAACGATATCTAACTTGATAATCAGAGACAGCGGGTATGGGTTTGAGGATACAGGCACATTGAGTGCTGCCAGCATTAGCAATGTGATTTGGGTTGGCGGCAAAAAAGCAGCTTCTGGCCCGTGGGATTTAGATGCCGCCGCACATACCGGAACCGTTGATAATTTCTTCTGGTATTCAGCTGGAGAAATGAGGACAAATTTCGCCGATGATTCGGTGTCAGATTACAATTATACGCAATGGGTTATAATGAATGGGGAACTGAATTTCTCTGGGTCGTCAATTACTCCGACGGTTACCGACCTATACCTAATCCATGGAGGGAACGGAGTTGGAGCCATGTCCGCCAATATGGGAGCCTCTGCATCGCTGACCGTAGACACATGCGCTCTGTATAGCGGTGAGGATGGAGGGGGAGGAAATATAGGGTTCACATTCACAGCGGGGGCTATCACATTGCAAAACTGCGATATTATCGGGTTTGGGAATGATGCCATGGACGAGTCATTGGGCGGTGCCGCCGAGAACGAATCAGGGAACTATATTGCGGGGAACAATGCGGCAATAATCGGGTTTGCTGCAACATCAACTACCTGCGCCGATGCTATTCAGCAATGTGATACTACACTAACCAGGACCGGCCCCGAAACCAGCAGGAACCTACTCTATACAACCGCATCGGTAACATACAATACAAATACCGCTGGGCAGATAACCGCATCTTTCGACACTGCATCGGGGGTGAATTCCAAGATAGCGTGGGGGATTGGGCTGCTTAGATGTGGCACAGTGAGCGGGACTTACACGCACTATTCTGAGCAAGCAACCCAAATGCACGCACCATATCTGTTGGCTAACTACGGGGATTTCCCTCTTACGCATGGTATGGCTTGGATTGGGATGCACGCCAATGGACTTACATACCGCCAGACCGCGCACAGTGTTTCCCTGGGATCACTAGCTGGCGGAACCTGGTACTGCGACACAGGGATACAGGACCCGTTTGGGAATATACACTGGAATGGCTCGGTTTCGTCCGCACTGACCGTTGCGGGGACGGCGGCGGTCGGAGGAGACCTTGCCGGGTCAGAACTGAGGTAGAAAATGGGCACAATAGTCAAGGCTTATACGTTCGTTGCCGGAACCACTATTATTGCCTCTGCGGTAAACCGGGACTTTGACGACATATACAATGAGTTTAACGGCAGCATAAATAGTACGAATATTAGCAACGCGTTTACTTGGCCTGCTAGCAATATCACCTTCAATGATACTGCGGGGGCGTTTTCCTCGGTAAATGCCGAGGGAGCGATAGCCGAGGCGAGGGTGTCTGCCGTTACCGGATTTAATAGCATAGAAATCCTAGCTGGCGGCTGCGCTGGGTTTTTTTTGCTTCCAGGCGTTACGGAAGTGAATGGGCAATACCGGACCATTAGTGCCGTAACGCTGATATCGTCTTGCGCGTATACATTCATTACCGGAGCTATCCAGACCGGCGTTTTCGCCGTGCTAATAGGTACAGCAACATATACGGGGATTACCCCAAGCGATGTTCGGTTAGCGCTTTTGACCACTGTATCTCCGTCTGACGGGATGGACAACACTAGACTATCGTTTTATCATTCGACCACATTTCGGGTTATAGGAACTTTATATAATGCCGTCGGTGAAGCTCTTTTCAGGGATCACGGATACCTACAGCGTCCGGCTTCCGAGAACAGATTATCATTGACGCATGCTGAGGCGTCCGCAGCTGGATTCAACAGCTTAGACGGCGTCCTGGGGGGCGGGACAACTGGCGGGCTTATTTCTCACGTTGTGCGGTACATCGGTGGGAACAATATGTATGGGTATCGGTTGATTGGCAGGGAGCTTAGCGCAGCTACAACTAACTTTACGATCCCAAGCCACCCTGTCTCATCTGCTTGGTTTATGGAGTCATTCCATACCAGATTTGGGGACGCTTTGGAATATTATGATTTTTTTGATACTGGCGCATCTTTGCGGGTAGCTATATCACCGACAACCCCTAACCTTGTTTTCCAATTGGCCACTGGAGGGTTCTTTTCGCAGACGTTTTATGTTAGCATTCTGCAGCAAGGATACGTTGCGTGACACTGCAACTTCCACCCGCGCTTTCTCTTAATGATCTTACTGGCGGGTATCGAAAAACGACAGACTACAACGCGCTAGCCGACACAGAGACCAATGACGCTCAGAATATTGAATTAACTAGGCGCCCATCGATAAAAACACGGCCTGGTTATCTAAAGCTATACAACACGCGGCTGGGGGACACTAGCGGCGCAGACCCAGTGAAGGGGCATTTTCAGGTCATTAAATCAGGCGGGGCAATCGAAATACGCAGCCATGTGGTTGCGTGTGGGGGCAGCCTATACAACTATACCTCCGCCACGGCTAACTCGATAGCCGATTCTCTCAATTCTGCCGGGAACGTATATTGGCAGTTTACCCAGATACAAGACCCTAGGTCTGCAAGTGACGATGTTGTGGTCATGTGCAATGGTGTGAACCCGGTTAAAATATGGAATGGCGTCGAAACCTCTGCCGCCAATCTAAGCTCGACCACTAGTTCCACGGGGGTCATGGTTGTTAAGTATCTAGCATCTATGAAGGGCCGCATTTATGGGCTTGGCGTTGTTGATTCAACCGATGTTGATGCCCCATCTAGGGTGATGATATCCGGATTCGACCCCGCTACCGGGAACCCGCGTCCGCAGATATGGGACAACAGTTTTTATGTTGGCGGCGCAGACCAATACGGTCCAATCAATGGCGCCGGTGTGCTTAATGACCAGTTGGTCATTTTCAAGCGAAATGCCACATACAAGTTTTCCCCAGGGTCCGGCAGGCTACTAGACACATCTGCCCTAGTACAAATGGAGGAACAAATAGGGTGTATAGCGCCTGGGTCTATCGCTACGGTTGGCGGGAATATCCTATTTTTGAGTACCCTCGGATTATTCGCATTTAATGGGAATTCATTCCAATACATAAGCGAACAGATTGAGCTGGATTTGTCTGACAATGTGAACAAAAATCGCATAGAATTTGCGCAAGGAGTTTACGACAGGGATAGCGACCGGTACTGGCTGTCTATTGCCGGGAGCGGGAAAACATATAACAATCTGATCTACATATACGACGTGTCGAGGAAGCGCTGGTATCCCCCATATACCGGGATAAATGCCAATACGCTTTCCTCTTACAAAGATAACTCCGGCAGGAACCGCATTATTACCGGGGACCATCGGGGGCTCTTGTATGAGCAGTCCACGGGGTCGGCAGACGGGCTTAATGTCGGACCAACTGGGCAGGTTGTCTCGGTTAACCCGAATGTCATAACGACAGACGCAAGCAATTCTTTCGTTACCGCCGGGAATGGCTTGCGCGGTCTTTATTTCCGGGTGGCGACAGGAACCGGTGCCGGGATTGAAAGGGTTATACTTTCGAATACCAGCAATACATTAACTATCGACACGCTAGACGGCGGCGTTAGCTCTGCGACCATTAACTCTACTTCGTTCTGGACTGTGGGTGCCATTCCTGCCCTTTTTAGGACAAAAGATTTTTCGTTTGGGCAAGACAACGTAGATAAAAAGTTCAGAGAAATAACAATCAGGACTAAACAGGGCGGAAACTACAATATTATAGTAAACTATTTCATTGATTTTGAGACCGTGGACAACTCGACCTGCGCCACGGTCAGTCTACTAGCAGACGGCGGCGTATGGGATTTGTCATTATGGGATAGCGCAACATGGGATGGCAGACCTAATGTTATACGCAGGATCAGCTTGCGGTCTACACCGGCGCAGCCGCTACAGGGCAAGTTTTTTGCCGTTAGATTTAAGAACGACAGACCCAATCAACCATTTGAGATTAACGGCATTGACTTCATTAGTCGGGAAATGGGGAGGCGATAATGGGGTTTTTTGGTGGATTAAAAAAAGTCGCTAAGGTGGCAGTTTCCCCGTTAACCGCAGCTCCTATATTTGCCGCCAAAGAAATTTTTGGCAGGAAAGGCGGTAGGCCCCGCCCCGAGGGAAGAATTGGCGGAGAAATAAGTTATGGCGACGCCGAAAGGGAGATGCAGGAAACCGAACGCATCCTCCGAGAGCAGGCAACGGCATTACAGGAGAAGAGGAATAAAAAGCTAGAGGAATTGAGAGCTGCGGAGAATGAACTCCGCGGGCAATTATCGACCACGACTAAGGACGTGGGTACCGCCGTTGACAGAGAGTTAGAGGGATTGCTTGCGCAAACTGGTTTTCAAGCTGGCGTTGCCAGGCAAGCGGTTGGCGAGGCGGGAGAAACCAGGGGGCTTGGGCGTTCTTCTATGTTAGCAGAACAAATCGGAGATATCACGTCGGAGGAATTCGGGCAAAGGGCAGAGCTACAGCAAGGTGCCGCATCCGCCAAGCGACAAATAATGGAGAAATCTCAGGAACCAATTAGGCAGATACAGGCACAACGAGAAGCTATTGAACTAGGACAATATGGGCAAGAAATAATGTCAAACAAAAGCCTAGCTAACGTGGCGGATAGAGAGCGCCTGCAGTTGGAATACAACGAGATAATCAGAGGGATTGGGCGAACCAGCCAGCGTAACGCATTTCTTAGTGGAATGGCCGGTGGCATTTCTAAGTCATTCGGTGAGATATTTGCCGGGCAAGCGGGATCATATTTCAATAAACCACGTGCGCAGAACTTGTCTGGAGATGTTCGTGGGATTGATGTTAGCCCACAATTGCAGGGCAAATTCGGAGGGTACGCCTAATGGCAAAAAACCTTGAGCAGGCGCTATATGAGGATCTGTCTGGTGCGCAAGAGTCATTTAAGGAAATACAGCAAGAGCGGGGCGTACAGGCTCCGCAGCAAGAAGCCACTTTCCGAGAGAAGGGCATACGTTTGCGCGGGCGCATTATAGCGAAAGATACTTTCCAGCAGGTTTCCGACTTGCAAACTAGATATATTGAGGAACTTGGTAAGCACGCCACATTTGCCAATGAGCTAGAGAAACAGCGATTTGGGGAAATGATGGAAGACAGGCTGAATACGGCGAGGCGATCTCTTTTGAGGACAACATTAAGGACCGATATGCGATTAGCCCGTGAACAAGTTGATTATGAGAAGCGTCAAAGGGTCGCTAAATTCTGGGGGAGTTTAGCTAGTTCTGGTATTAGGGCCGCTTTAAATATGGTAGGACTGAAAAAATAAGGGGGGTGTCAAGTGGCCGACAACGAGGAGATATTCGCCTCGGTACTTGCTGGGCTAGCCGAGGGGTTTAATGAGGGGATAAAAGGTCTGCGCGAGCGGCGCAAAGAGCAATCAGAGATGGAATTAAAGGCGCGGGCAGTTGGGATAGAGGAAGAAAAAGAGCTTCGAGAGGATGAGAAATTTGTTGTAACAACCGGGTTAAAGCGCGCAGAGATGGAACAAGAGGCGGCATTGAAGCGGGAGGAGATGGCTTCCCAGGAGCGCCGAGAGGCGGCTAAAACCAGAGCATGGTTGCTAAAACATGGGATTAAAGCCGCCGGGCAAGAACTGAGCGCACCGGAAATAAACCAATTGCAGGTCGCCGATGAGGGCGTTCGTAATCTCTCATCGGAAATAGCCGATGACATCGCAAAACTGCACGAATCAGTTGACAGCCCGGCGGGCGCTAGCAATGAGAGTGCATTTATGTCCGCAGCACGTTCCCCGGATCCGGCTATCCGCGCCCTGGCCGCTGGCATACAGGCTAAGATTGCAAGCAAGAAAAACAAGGAAAAAGTAATCAAAATATTACAGCTAAAAGGCAGAATCCCGCAGGATCCAGCACCCACCCGGCACGCGCCGACATCGCTCCAAGAGCCAGCGCAAGAGGATCCCTCGATATTTTCTAAGTTGATAGATAAATTTAGCGAGGTGGCTAAATCCAGGGCGGAGCAGAGGGCCAGACCAGGCGCAGCATTTTTAGAGAGGACAGCGGCAGAGAGAAAAAAGAAAACAGCAGAAGCAGCAGAAGAAGCCGCCAAAGCGGAAATATATGCAAGGCAGCCTCGCCCGGGAAAGCAGAGGTAATAATTGCCAGCTCCAGACCCTGGGCACAAAAACAAGTTCACAACCAAAGCCGAAGCCTATGGGCTCGATATCGAGGATCCAGACACTCCCGATATTATGATGGAGATGGCTGGTCCCGCTGACGATGCTTTCAATGCGATATCTGAAATGGACTTGGGAGCAGAGGACATTGGCGGGGAGCCAGACATTTCCGATCTTGCCATGGATGATCTCCCATCTATCGATGACGAATATGGCGGAATCCTTGACGCTAACGAGCCAGACACTGCTAGTGCCTATGTCAGACAGCATACTAGGAAGCTAGACGACAAAGCGGCGCAAGGGCGTGGCATTATAGGTACACTTATGGACGGGCTGCAATGGTGGGAAAATGCCAGGGTAGGCGTAGTCCGTGGGGCTCTCGGGCTACAAAGCGCAAGGCCAGTGAAATTTAAGAATCAGACCTTTGAGGATATGTTGGTCAATGATTTCGGAATGGAAAAAAGTGGCATTACAACTGCTGCGGCATTTTTAGCTGATACAGTAATGGCGCCAGAAACATATTTAAGCTTCGGGCTCTCTACCGTTGGGAAAGGGGCAAGGCTTGGGCAAAATGCTGTTAAGGGCATATTCCGAGAATTGCCATTATCCGGCAATGCTTTCCTTAAAAAAGACGGTTCCCTCATTATCAATGAGCTGGGTCGCAGGGAGCTGCGGGAAATGGCAGAAAATGCCGCGATTGAGCAATTCGGCGAGGACGTTATTAAAAAAAATGCCTCCGAGGCTGAGGCATTTATGAGGGAATTCATATTGAAAGAGCAGGAGAAAATTGTTCCGCAGCTTGCCTCCGCAAATGATAAATTATCCAGGATGAATAAGATCGGGCTCACCCACAAGGGCGCTGTAATATTCAGGCAAGAAGTTGGTGACAGGTTAGCCGGTAAATTTACCCCCGATGTTTTAGAGAAGGGGCTTGCGAAAGAAATCGTTGCGCAGACTGAAGACGAGGTCCTTGGGGTTTTGGATGACATCGCTACATCGGCAAAAATTGTTGATGATGCGGTGGCTGGCCGGTTCTTGGACAAGAAAACTGGTGAGATATCGAAGGGGCTGATAGACGCTGGCGGGATAAAGGTTTATGTGCCGTTTACTAAAATTGAGCGCACTATTGTAAGCGGCGAAAAAATAAAAAACATAGTCAATAGCTCCGGTCTCCCTGGGTGGCTTTCAAGGCAGGCATCTGCCGGAACGCTAGTTGGCAGGAGCGCTGAGTACCTCGACGCCAGATGGTTCGATATGAAAACGTACGCCAGAAAAACATTTGGGGGGAACGCACTGAACATAACTGATGAGGCGATTGAGCAACGCCTCAAGGTTGCCGCCGTCGATGGGTACGAATATGCCGAACGCGTAGCCCAACGAGGGGTTAAGATTTCAGACCAAATGTTGGCAGAAAACGCAGAGACATTCATATTCAACCTATCTAAGCATGCATCCCAGGCAGCGAGGAAACATTACGAAAAGGTCGTTGGCGAGGAGATCGGGTTTTTCAAGGAATTAAGCGGTGAACAGAAGGTGAAATTTGTCAAAGCAATGGTCGGGCACTTAAACGTAGAGCGCGGTCGGGGCGTCAAGGCAGATTTCGACATCACGAAAATGGTCGATGACCCAGTGGTGCAAAAGAAAATCAACGAATGGAAGGCGCGCAGCCCGCAACTAGCAGAGGAGGCTGGTCTCACGGTAGACGAACATTACGCGAACTATCTCCCTTTCTTGAACAAGGGAGCGGTAGACAGCTATATCAGGAAAGCCAAAGACGGGAAAATATTAGGAGATAGATTGCGGCTGGCGGAAAGGGATTATTTGATTGAAGCGAAGACTCGAGGAGAACAGGTGTACAAGAGTCCGGCAGCATTAGTGACTGCGCTAAGATCGCAAATTATGGTCGGGAATATACGTGATGAAATCGTTATGAAAACCGCCAGGGAATTCGGGAAAGTCTTCAATAATCCATTTGAGGCGCGCAGGCAGGGTTACATTTCGATTATGGGTGAGGCAGAGGAAACCGCTAGGTGGGAACTTTTGTCCAGGAAGACACAGAATGTAGCCAAGGGGCTCGCCAAAGAGCTAGGTACAGACAGTGTCAATAAAATATATATACCAAATAGAGTGCATAAGTCCCTGCAAGAAAACAAATACCTACAAAGATATTCTATCCCACTGGTAACGGCATTCACCAATAAATTGAAATATCACCTCACGGTGCCATTCCCTGCATTTACGGCGAGGAATGCGATTAGCAACACTGTGCTAAACGCGGCGAATATCGGGCTGCACGCAGTCAGCCCAAAAAAAAATAAGATGGCTATCGATGCTATATTGGGAAGAAATTTAGACAATATGATAACCAATGATGCCGGGGAGAAATTCACCCTTGGTCAGTTATTGGACGACGCGAAATCTCGTGGTCTCATTGGCGATGCCATACATGATATGCCCAAAGCGCTTATGTCACCGAATGAGTCATTCGCAGCCAAGGCCAAGGCGGCAGTATGGGCGCTAAACCCACTCGCCGAGCGCGGCTATTGGGGTAGGATGATGCAGCACATGTCCCGGAGTGTGGAGAACCAAGCCCGATTCACCAATTACCTATATTGGCGAATGGCTGGGTTAGACGGGAAATTCTCCGCACAGCAGGCGCTGGATACTCTATTCGATTACGGCAAGGTCACAAAAGCCGAATCGGTCATAAAGCACCTTATACCATTTTACAGTTTCAGCCGAAACAATATTGAGAACAATTGGAAGTTGTTCAAACAGCGCCCAGGGGTCATTGCTGGCAGGATGAAATTCTGGAACCATTTTGGACCCAATGAGGAGGAGTTTAAGAACCTCCCAGATTGGGCTAAGAAAAAATTCACACTAGCTGCCGGGAAAATGATTTACAGCTTCGGCGCAGATCCGCTTGAGGACATATCAGAATTGACAAGTGGTGCTGCCGCATGGGTTGGGCGTGTTCATCCAGCCATCAAATATATGGTTGAGTCTGGGCTAGACAAAGATGCATTTGCCGGTCGGCGAATGGTTGAATTCAATAGAGCTAATGAGCTGGGCTTTATTCTAAACGCAGCAAAGGGACGTGGGATAACCAGGGGGGTTCCTGGGGCGCAGACCCTAGCGCAATCGGTGGCGGAATGGCTAGACCTGCGCAGGGCCGATGACCGCGTGGTGGCTAACCCGACCAAATTGCATATCATGAGGAGCCTTTTCACTTCCCGCTATCTGTCCACCCTGGGGCTGGCCTCCAAAGAGGACGTTGATATGTCAATGAAGCTGGCACGCATTCTCACTGGCGCTACTGCGCTGACTCCGAATGACCCATTTTTCATATATCTGAACAATGTAAAAACCGTCAAGGACCTGGGCGTTGATAGACTCGTCGGGCAGGGTATGTTCACGGGAGGTGATTTTCCTAGAGCAAACAAGTCCGCATTCAAGAACCCCGTCAAAAGAACCGCTGCGAATAAATTAATGAGAGAGTTATTCGAGCGCGCCCGCGAATCAGGCTATTCGATAGACGAGGAAAGGGTGCATAGGACGGTGGAGAAAATAGAAAAATTGTCTTCGATTGAGCGCCCATGAGGAAAATACCGTTCCGGCATACCCAAAACGTAGTAAATGAGGCGCAAAACCTCAATGAGAACCTGTCCTTTTTAGAGAGATACAGGCTAGAAAGTGTCCTTTATCGCACAAGCGCATCGGCTTCAGTGCTATTCCCCGCGCAGGAGTTAGAGAGCGGAAGGCAGCGGGCAGTTGGCACTGGAACCTCCTCAGTGGTGGTTACCATCCCATTACAACAGCGATATAACAGTGTCCTTGGTTGCAATTTAACGCCGATTGGCATATCTTGGACGGCCCGCATCAGCGATGTAACGGCCAGCAGCCTAGCTGTTCAGCTAGACGCCACCGCATCTTTGGGAACCGCCGCCTATGAGTTTTTTTGGGAACTCCGAGGGAGGTTAGAATGACTCACGGAAAGACAGCTTTGACAGACCCCAAATTTCTGATTTACGCATTGACGCTAGTAGTTGGAGCGGTTGTTTTCGTTTATGCGACGTTTGCCACTACCGACCAGGTGGCCCTGGTTGACGCAAGAGTGACTAGGCTAGAAAGTAAAATAGACAAAATATTAGAGGCCGTTATTCAACTACGGGGGCGACGGCATTGAGCGCGACAACGGGCGGGGCGGCTGTGTTCCTGTTCCCTTATCGAGGTACAGATAAACTCGATGTGCGTTGGCATGCGAAGGATCTGGAAATAGAGAATTTGCTAACCAAGTACAATATGCCATTTAAGCGATATGAGACATGGCGCTCTGTAGAAAGACAGGCGTATTTATATGATAACAATAAATCCAAGATACGCGATGGGGGTAAACATGGGATGGGCCTGGCTACTGATTGGGTTTTGTTTATTGATGGCAAGTGGAGTTGGGGCGCTCGCCCTACGCGCAAACAAAGCGGTGCTACTGATTCAGAGGCGATACGGCTTAATAAAAGAGACATTTCGCTCTACTGGGCGAAGGCATATATAGTATCTGGGCAAATCGATGGGGTGGCATGCGGCAGCTTTTGGGCCAACTTCGTTGACCATGCCCATCATGAACTCGTGAACATATAGGGGGGTCTATGTCTTGGCTATTAGGTGCAGTGCATAGTGTCGCTGAGTTTTTCAGTGGGTCTAACGGGGCTATCGTCAAAGGTTACGCTGCCCTGGGGATGGTTTCTAGTTCGGCCTATATTGTAGTGAACATAGGCGGAGTGCTGGTATCGGCCATTAACAAGATTGTTGATCTGATCCCGGGGTCGGGAGATGATACATGGGTTAGGAAATATGTTCTAAATTATTGGGACAAGGGGATCGCGTATTGGGACAAAGTGAGACCTTGGGTAGATAAATTTTCGGTATATTCCAGAAAATGAATTGCAAATTTGCATAAGATAATTATAACTATAACTAACAAGTGGACCATTGGTATGCGATGGCTTATAAATCGGCTCCAAAAAATATAGCTCGTCATGAAATAGACCAACAAACTGGGGAAATTAATTATATAAAAAAAGAATTCAATGATGATTTCTTCTTTAGAAAGACACGCGCCATTTCCATCACAGCGCAACACCTGGATATGGTTTCTAGCGGTGGTATAGTTGTTGTTGACATCCGGCATCGCGGCGTAGTGGTATCGGCTAGTAAGCAGACAATAAAGAATAATTCAAAGATTTTTACATTTAATAAGGAGGTGAAATATTATCTTACTGTCGATAAGTGGGACGTTCTTTCTGGTGATGCCGAATGGGTGCATGGTTTGCCAATATGATATTCAGATACCCCGGCGGCAAAACAAGATTATTGAAAGAAATAATCCCGGGGCTGTTGAGGCTAGACCACTCTGGCGACTATTATGAGCCGTTCGTAGGGGGCGGATCTGTGGCTTGTAGAATCGCGAAGGATTTTAGGGGGAAAATTATAAACGTAAATGACGCCGATCCGTGGATATATTCTTTTTGGAAGCTATTCGAGCTTGATTCCGATAGTGATTTTTACAGGCTTTTTTCTATGATTAATACCGCCCCCACAATCAAAAAATTCTTAAAGCTCAGGGGGTATCGCGCAAATGGGGGCACCGTTGACCTAGCATATAAAGCTATTTTTTTTAACCGAACTACGTTCTCCGGGATAGCATCAGCGGGGCCAATCGGCGGGATTATGCAGAAAAGCAAATGGAAGATAGATTGCCGGTACAACCCGAAACTAATGATTTCAAAAATCAATGAGATGCGAGCGCTATTCCGCTCCAGGATACGAGTTAGCAACCTCCATTTCATAGATTTTATTAAAAAGATACCACAAATTGGGTCTTTTATTTACGCCGACCCGCCATATTACAAAAAGGGTCGTGATCTTTACAACATCTGGATGAACGAAAATGAGCATATCGCCCTGTCTAGGATATTACATCGGCGGAGGAACTGGCTACTCTCATATGACGATTCCCCGGTCATTAGGGCATTGTATGCGCCGTCGGGTGTAAGAAATATTTCGGTTCGGTACTCTTCTTCTGGCGGTAAAAAGAGTTGGAAAAACGGGAATGAGTTTTTGATAAGCGGCTAAGGACCCAACAGGGAACGCAGCAAAGACTTTGCCAAATAAATGATTGATTCCCCAGCCACGTTTATAACCGCCGCCCATGCAACATAGCCCAATATTAGCAGCCCGCCAGCTCCGTCGCGAAGTTCTTTCCACAGCGAGCGCTTGCGGTCGAAGGTCAATGCCTGCTTTAGCCAGTCGAATAACCAGAATAATCGCTCTCTCGCCCTAAGTAGAAGGGTGCGCTGTTTCGGTCGGGTCCTGGCTTGCCGTTGTTTTTTCATCGCTTACCCAGCTTTCTCCCTCGTCCGCCCCATCGAGGACTAGTTTTGCTGTAGAACTTTTATATAATTCGTCGTACCCATCATTAGTGTAGAGATGTACCTTGTCGCGGGAGTTTTCGCCCTTGTTGACATTCTCTAAGATACCAATAAATTTCTCCAAATAGAATTCAATGCTATTATAAAATCCCATTGTTATCTTGCAATAATGCCACATACGTTCATCTGGCGCGTCCAACACATTATGCAACCGGTTGATGTTGTTCTCATAGAAATACAGGTCTAACTGCAAAACATCTAGCAGCATCATGCGGAATGTCATGTTGTACCAGTATTTGTTTTTGAACCCATCTAGCGTGTCCGCGCAATTTTTCATCAACTTCTCGTAATTGGCTTTATCCCCCCTGACAGCTAGAACAAACTGGTATGGAGTAAGCGCGGTGTCCCTGGACTTTCTATTCAATTTGTCGATTTCGGATTCCATGACAGAGATGGAGTTTTTGCACTCAGCCATATTGGCGCGCAAGTGGTTGATGCATTTATGCAGTTTTGTAACTGTGCGCAGGTTGATTTCCTTGAAGGTTTTCCATTGCTCCTCTGGGCCGGCAGTGAATAGCTCGGCTAGGCGCTGGTCGATATCGGCAGCCTTGGTGGTTGCGAAGAGCGGGCGCAGGGCGAGCCATGGCTTGTATGTGGCCCCAACGATTCTAGCTCCCTCACCGGATGTGTTATAAACAACCTTCTCTTTGCCCTTCACAACGTTCCATTTGTGGATCCCTTGCTCGTACTCGTGCAGGCACCGAACCCATACTGGTATTGTAGTGGATTTCCCTCCGCTATTCGTTTCCACATCTACCCATTTGGACTTAGACGACTCTATATTAAATTCAACCTGTGTTCCTTCGGTGTGTGATTTGCCTCCGATGAACGCCAAATCGATGCCGGTGAATATAGCAGTTTTTGCTATTCTAAAGGCGATCTCAGCAGCGGCGTTACCAGCAGATACTCCACCGTTGATTTGACCATTACGATACTTGGTGTATAGACAAGAACCGTTGGCTCTGAATATATAAAAGAATTTTTCGAACATATCGAAATATTCCGGCGGTGTCCATGGGTATGCTGCATAATAGACCCCTTTTGTATCTTCTGGCTTCAGGTCCTGGAATATGGTGGTTAATTTGCGTTCGCATCTGGTCACGATATGGGGCCTGATGCCAGCCCGGCGCAGCTTGGGCAGGACTGCGTCAGCGGCGATGATTAGCGCTTTTTTCAGGTCCTGGTTATCTCTGTACTCGGCGATAAAGTCCTCCAATGAGGGGCCACCACCGCACACGATAATGGGCACATCCTCGAATTTGTCGAACAGCGCACTGATATCCCCTCCCTTGCGCATATTATAGGCGTTAGCAAACATCAACTGCCAGCGCTGGAAAGAATCCTCGGAGCACCCCATCGATAGCTCTAGCTGTTTGTGGGATGCCTTAACCGCCTCCATGATTTTGGCCTGTTCAATCTTTTCCTCTGGAGTGTTCCACCTGAATGGATCAACAATAATTTCAGAGTTCTGAATTTTGAAAGCACGCGGCAATGATGTCTCGCTTTGGTAGACATAGGACCTATATAGTTCTGCTAACAGCGCATCCGGGGCTAGCCCGATCTTGAGGTCAATATTTTCATTGGTCAATAGATCAACTATATTCTCTGTCCGCATAACATGCTTGAACACGCCGAGGTCAGGCTCAATGATAATTATTACATCGTTGCGCTTTCCCTTGGATTTAATGGCGTCGATAATGCGCCTTGTAGTGAATCCAACCTGGATGATAACGAGTGGATTACGTGGGTTCGCCTGGATATCTATGTCAATCGGTATGGGGCGCTCGGTGGCGCGCACGATTGCCTGGCGATCACCCTCTTTTATCGCCTGCATGTTTAGCTTCTCGATATATTCGTTGTATGGCCTGGTGACTAATTTTTTCTCTAGTGTATCGTTTTCCATGGCAATACCTCCAGTTGTGAAACAATCCGCTCGGACGCCTTTCCGTCGCCAAACATCAGCGATGGGTTAGGATTATATTCGCATACTCTATCAATGGCCTCGAATATGCCGTCGAAACCACAATGCCAGGTACATTCTGATCGCGCTCTACCCCATTGTCGCCTACCGATATCTAGTGCCGGTATTCCCAGCGCAGATGACTCGCGGATGCCAGCGCTGGAATTGCCGATGATAGCCCTAGCGCCAGCGAGCAAACGCAAGAAATCTACTCCACCGATATTGGGGTGCAACTTGATCCCCATCGTGTTTTGTACGGCCAGAACCTCCTCACATCCTGGGTCGTTGTTAGAAGCGAACCAGTAACAATGCATATTGTGTTCTTTGCAATACCATGACACCACATCAATAATGCACTCGACCTGACTATTGGCGACGGTGATCTCGTTTGTATGCGGATGGAATATACAGATGATATATCTACTGTTGCTGTTGTTTTTTTTTATCCCGGCCTCTCTGATAACATCTATAGATGGGCATCCTAATTCATAGATGTAATTTGGGTTCCCCTTGATTTTGCGCACAATTTCCGCTGCCTGGAAGTGTGGCGGGAAGTGATAATCAGACAGAGCGGTAACCGAATGCCGGACCTTGTTGTCGATATTGCCGGACACCTCCCCGCCCTGGATATGGGCGAGCGGGATATGTAGGTACGCGGCTGCCGCCGCCCATGGCAATGTTTCAAATCTATCTGCGATGGCAATCACTCCTCCGATTTCTCGACTATGCAGGAAGGCCGCGAATTTTTTGAACAAGTCACCAGCCGTGTGCGCCATTGAAAGCAAACTTCTTCGGTATTCTGTGTCGATGGCGTCTGTGCCTGGATGCTGCAATTCAATCTCAATCCGAGTGTGCTTGTTCTCCTCATACAATAAGGAGCTTGTGAGAACAATTAGTGGTTTTAGCTTTTTGCTCTTTTCCAGCTTATCCAATAATATTTCATGCCTATAGAACGTGGCACGATTGGCTAGCATAACAGCGATATTAATCATCGCTTTTTATGTATTCTAGGCTATAAAGCTTAAAATTTCTTAACTCTTCCTCCGTCGGGGAATCCTCTCCGCTAGTCCCTAGCACATGCTTTATTTTATTAGACAGACATACCCACTCTGTTATGTCAGTCTCATATGTGCGCTTGCGCTTACGGTCATTGAAATGTTTCTCGATGTAATCCGCCCCCAGCATATGTGCGTAAAAACAGTCGTCTACGCCAACACTATGATCTGAATATCCAGCTCTCCCATACTTTTGCACGAATTCGCCAATCCGCCAGAAGCGAGGGCTCGTTGCCGGATACTCGGACCGGCAGGAATAGTAGACGATTCGTTTTATTTCTGATTCGTATTTCCTGGCTACCTTCAGAAACGTGCTGAAGTCGTGGAAGCCAGTGGAGATATGGACTTCCTCGAAGCGGTCTAGGCAGCGCCTAATCATAGTGTCGTTGGCCATAAACGTAGACGGTATTTTTACTATTCGCGTAAAAAAAGACAGAGGCAGAATAACAGAAGTATTAAATACAGAGCAGTGCAACCCAATTTTATTCTCCTTAGCATATTCCCCAAGTTCCCTCAATTGGTCCATGGTCAAGTGCGCCACATCATATCTTGGCGCGTTCGGATGCGCTGGGTTTATAAGTTTTCTATCATAAGCCTGGAATTTTACATTATCGAAACCGGCAAGCTTGGCAAGCCCAATTAAACGCTTCGCCTCTGCCATATCTCCCATGTGGTTCTTGGCAATCTCTGCGGTAGTGATGGGCATCCCGGTGTCAGACAATGCGCACCTTTCCTAGCATCAATAGCCGCTTCGCTGTGGCGAAATCCTCCTCGGCGTCTAGGTTAGTCCCTCTATCCCTGGGGATTTCTAGCGGCACACATGGGCGGACATAAAAACTTTTCCCTGCGATGAATTCTTCGACTCGTGCAACATACAGGTTCCCGCTACGGATATAGACCTTGATCAGGTCTTGCTTGTTCTCAAAATTGGAATGCCTAAGGTGACATAGCGATCCCTCTGAAATCGTGTACATGCGATTTGGGTGCTCGGTAACCTCTTTGACCGTAATCAGGCTTTTAGTTCCAGACTGATGAATCAATTTCTTGGCAGTTTTTACGTCTGCGATTGAAGTGAACGGGCTGGTGACCTGCCAAAGCCATATCCATTGGTAGCCACCATGACTGCGCAGAACATCCATTACAACATCCACAGCAAGGCTGTCATCTTGGCACAAGTTGAGCGGTCGTCGCCAATACTCCCAACGATCGTTTCCCTGTATGCCTAGTTCATGCTTGGAATAATCGGTGGTCACGACAATATGATTGAATTCATTGGAGTTGACCGCCTTATCTACAGCGATATCGACCAATGTCCTCCCGTTTAGTTTCAGGAGATTTTTGTTTTTAATTGACTTCGACCCAGCCCTAACCGGGACAATGCATAGGTGTCGTTCTGGCATCATTTCCTCTTATAAATTGATATGATTTTATACCCAGCTCCGGAGGCGCATATTTGCTCTGGAGTGGGCAGCAGCGGTGTTCGGAAATCTAGTTCTCCACATTGCGCGTATGGGTCTAGCCCATAAAACATTTTAGCTACCGGCAAATATTCTGGCTCTATCGTACATCCGGCGACGGGAGTGTATCCAGATTTGTACAGGAGCCTGTCTAGTGTTTGCTTATTAAAAAAATAAAGGTGCTGGGGCACAAATGAGCAACATTTATATTTTAGGCGTTGGATAACCAGAGAATCTAGGTTTGGAACGCAGGCGACTAGATAGGAATCGCTAACGCAGAATTTCTTCAGAGAACCAATCATTTGCAGTGGGTCCTTGAGATGTTCAATCACTCCCCATAGGGATAGCACATTAAAGAAATCCATCTGCAGCGCTCCGATTTCGGCTGGGCGAACGGCGGACACGCCCTTTACACCGTTGGAAATACGAAGCGCCTCCTCGTTGGCCTCGACCCCGAACGAAACGGAATCGTCGTCTACCAAATACGACAAGAATGTCCCATTGCCGCATCCATAGTCTAATGTGTTTTTCAGCCCTTTTGTCTTAATGAAATCTACGGCAAAACGAAATTTGTCGGCTTGCCTGATGCGCTCTAACTCAGACAGTTTGATCCGCGCCCATTCTGTCATTGGAGCCGATTCCATATAGAATTCTTTTAGCGATTCGTCCGTCGGCATATCGGCACGCCAGGCAAACCCGCACTCGCATCGATAATATAATGGCTCTCCAAATAAATACTCGTAGTTGGATTCTCCGCACAGATAGCATAGGTGTACGTGTTCGGTGGGCTTGTTGCGGAACCATTCGTGCGTTTTAGAGAAATACCCATCGTACATTTAGTCCTCCGGAGAATTGACAATCCCAACTTCCGTAGTTAAAAATGTTCCGGCAACACTGGCGGCGTTAGCAAGCGCACTCCATACTACCTTGGCGGGGTCGAGAATGCCCAAAACATATAGGTCGCCATGCTCTATATTTCGCACATCTAGTCCAAAGAAAAATGAGTTATCCTGGGAGACCTTCCCCCACTCAGCTTCCGGGTCCATCCCCGCATTGCGCAGGATTTGTTCGTAAGGATATTTAATAGCAGCCAAAACCACTCTGCCACCAGGGGTCACCCATATATTAGCCAGTTCTGTGTTGTTCTCGATCTCGTCCGCAATTCTGCGTAATGCCAGTCCACCGCCAGGGAGAACCCCGTCCTCAGCTGCCGCCCTGGTCGCATTGATGGCGTCCTCCAGGAGCAATTTTTTATCTCCCATTTCGGTCTCTGAGTTGGCACCAAGGCTGATTAGGGCGATCCCCTGGGATAACCTGCGCCAGCGGTCCAACACCTTAGCCTGCTCTTTCGGCTTGTCTTTGAGCAACAATGCCTGTTCTTTTAGTTCAACGAGTCGTGCTGAAATATTCCCCCCCCCGTCAAAGATAGTGGTATCATCGGCTGATATCACAATCCTAGCAGCAGATCCCAGCATGTCTAATTCAAGTGTCTTAGCCTGCACGCCGAAATCAGGAGAAACTAATTTAGCACCAGTCAGGGTACATAAATCATAAACCCAGTCTGACATATCTGTGCCAAACCCAGGCGCATCGATTGGGATGCACTTAACACCTTTCTCAACGTAGTTTTTTATGATATTCGCCAGAACTCTGTCGTCGAATCCAGCAGCGATAATTATTAATTTATGGCCAGCCTTGAAGCATTTCACCATAATTGGTGCTACATCAACCTCGAAGTTGTCCAGCTTGTAGTCGCAAATCATAAAACGCGGATTGTGGAATTCGGCGATGCGCCTGCCTGAGTTCGTGGTCAGTAGCGGGGAAAATAGACCTCGCTCAAATTGCACTCCGTCAACGGTGCGTAGGGTTGTCTCGGAGCCGAGCGCCTCATTGACGGCGATAACGCCCATGGATCCGACTTTCTCCATCGCCTCCGCTATTAGCCTCCCGAATTGCGTATCTCCGTTCGACGCAATGGTGGCAACATGGAATAAGTCGGTGTTGTTTTCCGCCGGTATTGCACGTTTTTTTATTTGCTCAACGACGAGTGCCGAAGCGGCTAATATTTCACGACGCAGCAACATCGGATCTGCGCCGTCCTCTATCATATCTAGTCCCTTAGCGTAGATTTCCCGTGCGAGAACCGTCGCGGTAGTGGTGCCGTCGCCGCCGTCTTTGTTCGTTTTCGCGGAGGCGTCTTTGACGAGTTGCGCGCCTGCGTTTTCCGCGTTATCTCGGAGGAAAATGTTTTTGGCCGTGGTAACGCCGTCTTTCGTGAGGAGGGGGGTTCTGTCTCCCTTGTCAATGAGCACATTGCGTCCCGCCGGACCGAGAGTTGCCTCGACAGCATTCGCCAGTTTATTAACTCCCGCAAAAAGCTTCTGACGGATTTCAGAACCATAGATTAGTTCCTTGTGTTTCGCTGGCATATTACCCTCCCTGCCGCATCCAAATATCCTCGACACAAAGTAGCAACAGCCCCTCCCCGCCAACCTGTACCTCGCTGCCAGCCCACCTGGAAAACAAAACCAAATCCCCGGCTGATACCGTTTTCACTTGGTCGCCGACAGAAATGACGGTACCCTCGTACGGTGCTTCCTGAGATGTGCTTGTCAGCAGGATCCCCTCGTCTGTTTCGAGACGCTTTTCTTGCCGCCGCACTACCAGCTTATCGCTGAGTGGCTGCCATTGCGATTTCGTCATGTGCGATTTGCTCCTCTAGTTTTGCTGCGCAATAGAGCGACGTCATCTCCAGATCCTCATTAGTCCACCCGCCCAAGTGGGGGGTGATGACGCAGTTTTCGAGATTCTGGAAATTATTCAGGTTCGGCGGTGTCGGTTCACCACGCAAAACATCTAGCGCTATGCCGCTAAACTTGCCAGACAATGCCAGTAGAGATGCCTCGTCCACATATTCTCCCCTTGACGTGTTAACGAACCATGCCCCATTTTTCATCGTCAGAAGCTGCTTCCTGCCGAAAACAACCTCTGGGGTGGGCATCCTGACGTGCAGGGTCACGATGTCGCAAGACAGGCATTCGTACTCGACCGAGGGGTCCATCGACACGTCGTATGGTACGGATTTCATCCCGAGCCCAGCCGCTATTTGTTCGACCTGGTGTCCTATTCTCCCATATCCATATATGCCAATCGTTTTACCGAATAGCTTATGCCCTGGAATTCCACGGTCCCATCGTAGGATTGGCTTTTTAATGCCCCTGGCGAGCCCTAGGATGAGCCCGAAGGTGTGCTCGGCGGTACTGGTGACCCCTTTTATGTCTGATGTGTTTTCTAGGAATATTATTTTAGAATCTAACTTATCGTTTATATGACCTAATCCGGTAGTATTGGAAACTATGTAACGTAGGTTGGCGTGAACTATGCGGTCAGTAGCCAAAGTATGTAGCCCGGTGACTATCACCGTGGCCTCATACTGGTTGTATACCACATCCCCAATACGGCTGTATGCCGCAAGAACCTTCGGCGATGATTCCCTATATAAAAAATATACACTTTGTCGCATCTGTCCGGATTTTGACACATAAAAATGGGATGAGTCAATAGGCAAACGCAAAACTATGGGTTGTAATTAAATGCTAAAAACTTTATTATTGCCAATGGATACCCAATCGAAGGGGTTAAAAAATGAATAGCCCAAATCAACTCGGTCGCCGAGACATCACCATCACGCAATATCATGAGTCAGACGGGATATCCCGGAGCGGGTTAAACACCATCATGACCCAGTCCCCGGCACATTTCGTCTACCGGAAACAATACCCACTCAAAACAAGAAGCATCAATATAGGCGCTTATGTCCATGATTTCCTGATGTTAGACAGCCCAGAGAAATTATACCGCAGCCTGCCAGATATAAATCGCAGGACGAACGCTGGCAAAGAGGCATATGCAAGCCTAATCGCTGACAACCCAGGCATTACATTCCTGGATCCGCTAGACATGCTACAGGTCAAGGAGATTGTCGATTCAATCCGCCAGTCCTCTGAAGTAATACGTTCACTGGTGTTTACGGGAGAAAATGAAACATCCTGGTTCTGGAAGGACCCGACATTTGAGGTGCTGTGCAAGTGCCGGCCAGACATCTTGCACGGCGAGCGGCGCACAATCGTTGACATCAAAACAACCGGGCATAATGCCAGACAGTTTCCCAGGGAGATCGGTAAATATAATTACCACATGCAGGCGGCATTTTACGTAGACGGGATGAAAGAATGCGGCGTAGAAATCGATTGTTTTGTATTTGTTGTCGTCGAGACAGAACCTCCCTATGGAGTTGCCTGCTATCTGCTAGACAACGAATCTATCGAGGGTGGAAGGTTTCTTTATCGAGGAGCGCTCAAAACTTATGCCGCATGCCTGCAGCAAGATCGATGGCATGGGTATCCAGGCACGATTGAACCTATAAAGGCACCCAAGTGGGCGATGCCAGAAAACCAATTCGAAACAGATGACGAGGGAGGGTTGCTATGAATCTGCAGGAAAACGACGATACAATAGCATTATTACGTGAAGCAAATTCTTACATTTCGGACGCCATCGCCAAGATTCGAGACGGAGTTCTCACCCCTGCCATGGACGACTTAGGCCAGGCGATTGAAGCGGTCAAAAACGCGCTGGAAATAGTCTCATTCTCGGTGGAGCAGGAGGAAAATAATAATGGAGCCTAAAGCGCTACAGAAACAAAACCCAGAGGACGCCGAGGTTTTGGAACTTTGCGCACGGATGAAAGCTGGAGATGTTTTGCCAGCCCATATCAAAACCAAAGAGCAAGCCCTGATGGCGGCGCAAAAGGGCAGGCAGCTCGGGTTTAGCATCGGAGACAGCCTGCAGAACATATATTTCGTTCACGGTAAATTCTCAATGTCTTACCAGCTACAGCTAGCAGTCGTTAGAAAAACCAAAGGATGCGACATAGAGGTGTTCGAAGTCACCGACGATCACGCTACAGTTGTCCCATTCCGCGACGGGAAGAAGTACGCGCCGGTGACATACACTATTCAGGACGCACAGAGAGCCGGGTTATTCGAAAAAAAGGACATCTGGAAAAAACAACCCAAGTCCATGCTGGCAGCTCGCGCCATAACCCTAGCTACCAAGTGGTATTTTAGCGACCTGCTGTTCGGCGTGACGTATGATCCTAGCGAGTTCGATTCAAAGCGCGAGGATGCCCGCGCCATGGACGTGGCCGGGCGATTCATCACGGAAGAAACAGACACTGTCAAATAAAGTTAAAACGCAGGTGGCTGTTCTAGGCGCGTGGCTGACGCTTGAGATTATATTTATCATCATGGTCTAATTAACCGAGCAGGCACGGAACTACCTGCTCGGCTTCGGAGAATGAGTCTGCCCGACTCGGCTGGATACTAGCTAGTATCACGAAAAATGCAAGGTATTTTTAGTTCACACAGCGCGACCAATAAATAAATGGACAAACTATTACAAACTATTTATTTTCGTAACGGACTGCCAATATCAAGAATGGCGGTGGGAATCTTTTTATAGGAGAGTAACATGCGATATGACATAGAGAAAATAAATGAACATGTCCGATCTTGTGGGGACAAAATTGGCTCTGAAAATCTGACCGAAACCGGGCAATCTTCGAGAAAAATAAAAATACAGGGACTGGCAAGAGAATTTCTAAAAGACAATCCATCGATAATAAATCTAAATTCTGAAATGTACGACTATGTATTAGGGTGCTACCGAAAATACAAGGACGAGGCGCTAAGAAGTATAATCCACAAGTGGATATGCGAATATGAAATAGAAGATAAATTCAAGCGAACGGCTGCTAAAAAGGAATTAGCAGAATATATTAAAGATGAAACATACCGAGAGTCTCGGGTTCTTAAGTTCTGGCAAGGCGAACATCCCAATACCCCTAGATTCGATCATCATGTACCATTCAACAATGGCATACTAGACCTAATCTCCGCTATAGAGGGTAAGCCAGACCTGCGTATGCTTACTCCTTTGTACTTCTGCACTTACGTACTGCCTTATGATTTCTTGCATGGACAGCAAAGTGATCTCTGGCTTACTGTATTAGAACAGATCCTGCCAGACGAAGAGGACAGGGCACTACTACAGGAATGGTTCGGACTACATCTCATTACCGATGACATGTCCCAAAGGTATCGCTTAGATAATCAATACTTTATGGTGATGGAGGGCGCTGGCAGTAACGGCAAAAGCGTGATCCTGGCTGCCCTGGCTGCTATGGTGGGCGAGAACCAAGTAAGTCATGTAGCGCTAGAAATGCTACATCCAAGCGAAGGGTCACTGATACTATCGACTATAGGCAGTATAGCCAACATAACCGAGGAGCTGGACAAAAATGAGAATTTCCCAGAAGGATACATCAAGCAATTTGTTAGTAAGAACCCCATTACTGTGGACCGGAAATATAAATCAGCAATAACGCTCCGTCCTACGGCACTCTTAACTGTCTCAACTAACCAATTGCCGACTTTCATAGATCGGTCTAATGGCATATGGCGAAGATTACTGTTGCTAAGGTTTAGCCAGATATTTGAATTTGATAACAAAAATCCAGATTACAAGTGGGTGGATTGGTGGCAAGAAGGCGGGCATTTGCCTGGCATATTTAACTGGGCGTTGGGTGGCGCAGCCAAGATACTGCTAAACAGATCTATAACCGAGACCAAGCGAGTTAAGGAACACAGGGAGGAGCTTCGTAGGGATTCTAACCCAACTCTAGTATGGATAGAAGAAAACCTGATTAGTGGCGAAGACGAAAGCGCCACTGCGGCGCAAGTTTATGAGAAATATCGCGGTGCGCTGAAAGACGAGGGGCAATACCCCCTGGGATCTAGAAAATTCCTTAGTGAGGTGCGTCGTAAATTTCCGCATATCGACAACTCTAACTTTGTCTGGGAATGCGGCAAGTCAACGCGTAAAATTCTTGGAATTAGACTAAGACTCACAGTGTAATCTCAGTTCGTGCCGACTCACGAAATATCACGAACTCACGCAAATTGGGGCTTCTCTACCTTATTCTTTTCTCTACTTTACCCCCCTTTTTATATAACTTATTGATAATACAACAGTAGAGGAGAGGGAGAAAAAAAAAGAAATAAGGGAGGAAAACCCCATGATTCGTAATGTAATTTGGTGTCATGTTGGCACCACTCTAGTGATTGATGATGCGCAGGTGTCTGGCTGAATTTTCGATTAGCGGCGCGTTAATAGGGTCCGGTGGTAGAAGGACCCGCTTTTGGTGCTTGCGCTTGGACTGGGGTCCGTGGTTGAGTTGAGGGGGCATATGCCAGACTCTACCAACCGCGAAAGAGGGCTAGCAAAGAACCCCATGGCGCGAGGCAACGGTGGCGCTGCCATCAGCGCGCTGTAGCAGTAAAAGTTTTTTGACTTTATTGATAATGTTGTGTAGTACAAAATCATGAGTCATAGTGAGCATAGCGTGGTGCCAACATATGGCAGCCTTGTTCATGTGGCGTGGCGTCACGAATCGCGTTAGAGGGGAATGAATATGCTGAAGAACGAATTCGACGAGACAATCAATCGTCTGTCAGTGCTTCGTTACAGCGACAGGGTTTTACATCAACAGAAGCTATTAGAAGAATACTTCTTACCTCTCCGAACTTTCGACGTTACTTCTCTGAAAAAATCAGTAGAAACAATTCTGGCGACAACGGAGGAATTCCCGACGATTCATCGGCTCGTGGAGGAGACAAAGAAAAATAGCGTAAAGCCACTAAACAAGAGGGATTGCTCACAGTGTGATAGGGGTATGGTGCGATTCGAGTCAGAGGGGTTTGTCTATGCAGCTCGATGCACGTGTAACGACGGGACCAGATATAGTCCAGAAATCCCTCTGTTCAGAAACTTCAGCGAAAAATACCAAATGGAATACAATTTCAAGGATCGGCTATGGCGGCGCAAGGCGGATATGATTAGCCAAGAGGGGGCATAGAATGCCGTACAATTACGTTAAAGATGTTAACCAAGTTGTATTAGAGGGGACCGTTGGGAAAGATCCTAAGTTTATTGAGAATGAAAGATACGTAATGGCGCGGTTTAGCCTGTCGACTGTGCGGTCATCGAAGAATCGCGACGGGGCATGGGTTAAAATATATACCTGGCACAGGGTGTTGGCATGGGGTGATGTAGCCAAAGAAATGCGGGACATCTCCAGGGGGGAGAGATGGCGGATAGAGGGCAGAATAGAAGAAAACAATTGGGAAAAGGACGGGGTCAAGCGCAAGAGCACGCAGATTAGAGCATTCGTTGCGATTAGATTGTCTAATTCCTTGGATGCCCCAGGACCATCTCCCGCCATTCCGGTGCCAGATAATTTTGATGCCAAAGGATCCGATGAGGAGCCATGGTAATGAGAGTCGCAATACATTTTGACAAGTCCGAATTAGATATGATTCCGGTAGTTGTTAGGTTACCGGAACTTTTATCAGAACTAACAGAATTCCAGAACAAGTTGCATTGGTGGTGGGACGAAGAACATGGGTTTAAGACGGCAGATGAGGCCATAAAGGCAGTGTGGGAGCTGTGGGACAGTAGACTGGCCGGGCTCGTGGACAGTGCGAAGTGAAGCCTGACCAAAAGAACATCTCCGCTATCATGTATTTTCTGCGTGAATCCAAGATTGCGTTAGATGACCATGCTTACAAGGGCAAAGCCGATGTGGATTTCGGCAAGGAATTCATGGAGGAATTCGTAGAGCGTGTGTGGGCGCTATTAAAAGAATTAGGGGTCAATAAGCCGGAGCTTTAGTAGACGGGATTAGGTTGACGCGGGAGGGGGAGTTTGCTCAACCAATGAATTGCTGGATGCTGACAAAAAAGCTGTGGATTGCGATACTACATTAAATAAATATCTAAGATTGCAGGTGCATCGTGATTGATAATAAAATTGCTAAATGGGGTAAAAATGCAAAACAAAGAAACAGAGCATTTAGCCGGTAAATTTGTTCTATTGACCACGGACCATACCCGCCGAGGGGTATTTGCCGGAAAGTTGATTGAGCATTCCGGGACAACTGCTAGACTGTCTGATGCTCATATGGTGATATATTGGAGTTCATCCGTTAGAGGGTTGTTGGGTCTTGCGGCCAATGGGCCGGATGACAAATGCAGAATTACCGCCGCTGTGCCTGAAATATATCTCGAGGGGGTAGACTGCATCATGGCTATTTCCGAAAAAGCCTTTCCGCGATGGGATAAAGTGCCGTGGAAATAATAAAACAAGAATGGCTTGACGCCGCTAAGAAAGCTAGTGCTTGCGAGATTAGATTAAACGAATATCGAGCGGGCACGCCCATATCTGTGCCGACATTTAGCGATGCAATTTGGATTATAGATAATCTGCCGGAAATAAAATTAAGATTGCCGATAATCTGGTATTTGCATGGTGTTGGCTATGGATATGGCATTGGCTATGGCGTTGGCTATGGCGGTGGCTATGGCGATGGCTATGGCGTTGGCTATGGCGGTGGCTATGGCGTTGGCTATGGCGGTGGCGATGGCTATGGCGTTGGCTATGGCGTTGGCTGTGGCGGTGGCTATGGCGTTGGCTATGGCGGTGGCGATGGCGATGGCTATGGCGATGGCTATGGCGTTGGCTGTGGGAATAATCCCATAAAATTTGAATAGCTGCACATGCAGATCGGAGGTTGCGGTGTCATTTGACAACATAAATGTCGGCGATATCGTGCAAGTGGATTGGATTGACCATTGGGGGTGTAACATTTCCGGCTGGGCTGATTCATCAAAAATTAGGGCGAAACCATACTCATTTAAGAGTGCGGGGTTTGTTTTGTTCCAAGATGAAACAGTAATTGTGTTATCAATATCTGTTAGCTTGGAAAAAAACATAAATAATGCTTTAGACTGTATGGCGACTGCCGGCATTATAAAAAGTGCTATAACCAAAATAAATAAGATTGCAGGTGCACCGTGATTGATAATAAAATTGCTAAATGGGCAACGATTCTAGCCGCGGTTCTGTTGGCTGTCCTGTGGTCGTATTATTCCAACAGGAGCTACAACGATGTCCCGCCGCCAGAAACCGTGATAGACGTTCACACGAGACCCTAGGGAGGGCAAAGGTATGTTGTCTGAGTTTATCATTTTTTTTATCGTCAATCTCTGCTATGAAAATGGCTTTTTGACCAGGGAGGAATTCCTGGGCTGCACCAGCACGACAATCGACTGCGTGGAAAGATATGTCTATAAAAATCCCAATAGCATGGCTTTCACTGTTTGCTTCGAGGAGCACGCGGATCCGTGACAAAAAAGGTTGACATTTTGTCAACAATACGAAGGGACAAAATCAGCACCGGCTTTGGCACTGGCCCAGCAGATCCAGACTTAGACATATTTTACTCTGAATTCCTAATCAAATACATGGACCGGTCCAAGATGATTTGGTCTGGCGATACCGGAGATTCCGCGCACAGGACTGGGTCATTCTGGTATATGTACGCCAGGATGCATCCTACCGTGACAGAAAGCTGTTATTTTTCCAGCGCTATGCGATCTATGGAATCGGAAAAATATTTATACTTGCGGCATCCTAACCTAAAAGTGGATGCTAGTTTAGTGGGATGGGGAGAAATAAAATCTTGGATCAACAAGGTGCTGAGAATTAATATCCTAAAGATCCCCCAAGGGCAGATACCATTCATGGTTTCTAGGGACAATTTAATCCCACTAATTCTAGCTTGCGGGACAACATATCGAGATTTGCGTCCGCATTTAATTCGCATGGTAAAATATTTCTGCAAGCGATTTGGTATGCTGCCGAACATCACGGACTTCTTGATGCCGCAACACTGGGCGGCGCTTTTCCGGGCCCTGCGCTGGTGGTGGATGCGCCCAGTCTTGTGGATTGGGGATTTCTGCCTGCTAATCGAGGCGGCCATACAAGTATATTTTAAGGACAAGAACGATACTAGTGATAAATTAAATACCAGTATGCTTATTGATTTCTCTAATTATAAATACAGAACATGGATTTCTATGCTATGTATGTTAATATATAAGAAATTAGACGTTAAGTATGTTTATGATTATTATTATGAGATTTATCCAAGACAGGCTAGTTTGGCGTCGTTGCCGCTGAACAAGGTAGCTGCGCCGTGGATTGGGGAAGCGTTTGGTTAATAGGGGGGATTATGTCGGTAAAAAAGGTTGGAAAAAAGTTTGTGGTAACCAGCAAGTCGGGTGGGCAAGTGCTTGGTCACCACTCAACCAAAAAGGGGGCGCTTAAGCAATTGAGAGCCATTGAGGCTAGCAAGTCCAGGCGGGGCAAGTAGGACACAAGTCAGCTGGACCCTCTGGGGGATGGCAGTGGGGGAGAACAACAAAGAGCAGGTGCTGTGGTCTGCCGTAGTTCTGCAGACACTCAAGGATTGTGCCCAAAATTATAAAAGCCGCAAAAAACATGACCTGATAGTGGCGCGCATGAAGCGCAACGAGGAGCCCAGGGGGGGTGAATGGGATTACCATGCCAAAATGCTGCGCGAAGCTAGGCTAGAATTAAAACAAATACATGGGGACATAAAAAACTCCAGCTTTGATGCCATTTGCGAGTATGCCGGGTGCGACCCTGTTGTGGTGAGGCTGTATTGTGCTAGGCTATTGTCTGGAGATATCGAACCAGAAGCGGTTACGACCGGCGTCGCTTCCGGGGGAGCAGGCCCAATTGGATGGTTTATACCGCGCCAAAAAGCAAATAATGATCCACCAGGCGGGTAGGGTTTTTCAAATTTCTACACTGCACAACGGGTTTTTGCTGAAATATGATTACCCTGGGCTAGATCACCCCGCTCAAATCATGGCTTGCGGTGGCGATGATTTAGTATATTATCTTAAGGGGTGGTTAGAATCATTAGAAACAGATACACTGGAGGTAGAGGACGATGGCTATGTACTCAGCGACGAAATCAAAGAGAAAACCAAAAAAACCAAAAAAGTCACGCAAGCCGGTCACTAGTAGGTAACCCTATGATGCCAGAGCAGGTCAGATTAGTGACTCGGAGTGGAAAAACATTCTTACATGTGTTGCGTGAATCTGAGGGGGTTTTCTGGGGTATGCGGTGGCAGTACCGAGCCGACAATAGGCGTCGGTGGGAATGCATCGACGACAATGTAACCAAGTGGGTGCCTTATGGTTTCAAAGAAGTTGATGACCCAGCTAAACTGTTGGACCCAGAAGAGATTCAATACGCTACACCCGAGTCACTAGACCTGCGAGGCGTTATATCGAAAAGGTTATCATGCCAGGGGAACGAAACTATTCACTGAGAATTAAAATCTGTGGGCTGCCCGAAACGCCAAATCAAACTAGGCATTGGGCACATCGTATGCGCCACAATATGAAATGGCAAAGAGACATTCACAAATCTATTGGCAGGAATAAGCCGCCAAAACCATTAACGAAAGCCATGGTCAAATATATTAGGGCTTCCGCTTACGAACCAGACTTTGATAACATGGTGGCGTCATTCAAGCCCGTGCAGGATGCACTAGTATCTTCTGGCGTCTTGGCAGATGATAACCCGGCCGTCATCCGGGTTGAGTACGAGTGGCGGCATGCCCCGCCAAAGGGCGGCTATATCGAGGTGGCGGTAAGTGAGGATATCGTCGATAAAACTACTGGGGTACCAAATCAGAATACACTCAGTCAGGGACCTGCAGGAAAATAAAACAGACCCGTGCATGGGATATTTCCTGCCGGACAAGGCAGAAATATACATCGATAAATCTCTTAGCCCGCAGCAACGATTATCGGTTCTGCTACACGAATGCCTCGAGGCTATATTCGAATACAGCACCAACGAAAAAGTCCCATACAGGCATGATGTCATAGAAATCATGGAGCAAGGACTGTTCTCTTTGCTCACCGAAAATCCATCTCTACTTAGATTGTTCCTTAAAAAAGAAAAACAAAAATGAGTGACTGGGTTATATGTTTATTAGTATATTATGTTATCATTGCGATGATATATTTTATTCATAAGAATTCTAAGGATGATTAAGTATTACTATGTAGTATGCTGTGGCTAGAATATAAGATCATGGGCGACGGCAACCAAAACGTAATAGAAGATCGGTAGTCCGAGCCCTCCGAGTGCTACGGCTACAAGGAATCCTAGATAACAAAAATATGTTACCCAATTAGACCCCGAGTCGGGCCAGTCATACAAATAGCTGAATAAGGCGAATGATAGGACATAGAGATGCCCAGCTAAATTAGGACCAGTGGCGGATTCGCATAAATCATCAATTGAATCGACTATGCCTTTGTCATTTTCCATGTAATTCACCTCAAAATAAACGCTCTAGGATGCCCTAGGCGATGCGTTTAGGTAACAGTTGGAGTCTCGTTAGGGCGATTTTAATGCCGATTTCGATGGTTTATACAAGATTACATCATCCTTTTTTTCTTCTATATGGAGTGTCCAATTACCTAGTTCAGCAACGTGCTGTCCAACCGCGGCGATGACCCTGCGTATTCCTTCCGCGCCAACTTCCGAAAACAGCTTGTATTCGTCAGCGGTTACGCGTATCGAAAACGTCTTGTCTCTTGGCTTATATTCACTCATCAAGATCCTCATAGTTTATTTATGTCTAACAACGTATAACAAAGTAATACAAATGCACTAACCATGCCATCTTAAATACCTGATCTTACTACTTCCATACATAAAATACTGCTTAATGTTTTGTCAGTTGTCTAACTATTTGTATGGCTATGTATATACTATATACATAGTATTATAATTATGCCGATGGCGTCTTGGCAGATTATAGCTTGGCAGTCGTCCTGGTTCGCCGAGTGTATAGCTTTTATGCGTGTCAGTAACCTAACAGTTTGGCGTTTTCTCTAATACTTGCAGATATTTGCATGTTTTTTTATAAAAAACTGTAAAAGAGTTTGGGTGGATCGGAGACGGTGGAAATGACTTGCGATTCGGCAAAAACCGTCGATAAATGCGCACACGCAGCGCTGGACACGTGGGTGCGCTCATGTGAGGAGGATTATCCACATGGGGCCGAGGTGCCATGCAGCCGCGTAAGCCATGTTAATATTGACAAAATAGGCCCATGCCTGTGTTACGGCATTGCCGTTACCTGATTTTAATATTTTTTTCGCTAGCGAATACATAGATTCAGAATAAAGAGTGTATTCTAATTTATGTTTTAATTTACGGAATAGTTTGTTGTCTTGTAGCACATTGTAAAATTTAATTAGTCTTGTGTCATGGTCGTTTACTATATCTATTCTTCTGGGGGATTGCGGAAGGCGCCAAAAGACCGCGGCACCTCCGGCGAATGGCTCACAGTAGTTATGGCATTGCGGGATCAGCTCTATTATCCGGCTGGCGAGTCTCTGCTTGCCGCCGTAGTAGCTTATGGGTGCCTTGGCACGGTTGCCGAACTTTAGGCTTTTCTCCTCGGGCAAGTCTCCCATGCTTTCTTGCTTAACATAAAATCGATCCCCTACAAATACCAAAACACTGGCGTCTTACCACACCGCCCTCTTTCTTTTTGTCGTCAAATATCAATAACCAAAATTAGTGATTATTCCCAGTGCTCTTATATCCTGGTATTTATATACATGTGTTTATATACCTCTGTTTTTGTATTTGTTTGCTTCCCGCGTCTTATTGTATTTCTTTATGTTAGGCAAGCACCCTTGACGCGGGTCGCCGCGTCTCGTGTTCTTATATCACCCTCTCCAAGTCCGGGCGGTATTTTTGACATAACCCTTGGAATATAGTACCTTTAGATCAACAGTATGGGTTAGAGTGGGGGTTTAGTGTCAGGTAAGAGGACGGGCAGGCCGACTGGTGCGCCTAAGCCAGATAGGGAGGAGCGGGTAGTGGTACCGAAGGTTTCCCCCATACACGGCTTAGCGGTCCAGGACGTCCTAGAAGAGGCACTTCGCATCATACCCCGTGTTATCCCGACCGGCGGCGGGGAAGCGCTCCTAGCGAATCCTGGAGCGTCTGGAGAGCTATTAGCGATCC
>Ga0247727_10002373_pt1 | contig 43225 bp, 63 predicted proteins | sample WisWelCaveWW1625_FD_202498 | JGI IMG/M metagenome (GOLD analysis project Ga0247727, IMG submission 202498) | Biofilm microbial communities from Wishing Well Cave, Virginia, United States - WW16-25 | ecosystem: Environmental > Aquatic > Deep subsurface > Groundwater > Cave microbial mat | place...
ACAAGTTTATTCCCATTGACGCTAAAGACCAGAATGTAACTAATGCAGTTGCACCTTTGATTAAAAATAGACCAAACCTACAACTTTTAGACTTTATTTATAACTCACTTGATATTTCCGCGCAAAAGGCAACTGCGACTCCGGAGTTACAGCAAGGACAAGTTTCCGAAGAAAAGAGAACTCTTGGAGAAATTAACATCATTGCTTCTAAGGTTGATACCCGTTATTCACTTTCCGCAAAAGTATTTGGATGGAGTGAAAAAAGATTTTGGTTACAGTGGTACAGACTTTATAAGAGTAATTTTGAAAGTGACATTGATGAGAAAGTAATTAGATTAGTTGGCGCATTTGGGGCAAAGCATAGACCTCTTAGACGATCTAACATAGTTGCGAACATTGATCCGGACGTGAAGATTGAGAGTCGAGTTGTTTCTCGTGCCAGACAGTTAGAGGAACGACAAGCATTGACTGCTTACTTCGGGCTTGCTTTGCAAGAGCCGACCTCAAACCGCAGATGGGGACTCAAGAAACTGGCAAAACTAAACGGGCTTGAAAAGGACGAGGTTGAGAGATTATTCCCTCCGACCATTGATGAGCGAATTGCAGAGAGGGAAAATGACAGTCTTAACAACGATATTACAGTTCCAATTTCAGTCGAGGACGATCATAATGTTCATTTGGAAATGCACTCAAAAGCTGGTGATACTCCTGCAACTTACGCTCATATTACGACTCACGAAGAAGCGTTATCTATAAAGAAAGTTCAACCGGAGCTTTTCCCTCAAGACACAGGATCAGCAGAATTTCAACCGCCCGGAACTGAAAAGTTGGCAACACCTAATGTTCCTCAAGCAAGGCCAATTGCTCCAAGTCAAGCGCCGGGCGCACCAACTCAATGAGAGATTTATTTAAAACCGAAAAAGATAAACAGAACGCAGTAACTCTTTTTGAGGACTTACAACACAACCCTGCATGGAAATTATTGGTTGAAGTTTTAAATGCAAACATTGAGTTTCTTAGAGAGCAAATAGTCAATGGCACAGAGGACGAAACTAAAGAGGATATAGACAGACTGCGCGACAAACTCAAAGCCTATGAAGAAGCAAGGGACACGCCTGAAATAATGATTATAAGGCTTCAATCAATTGAATCAAAATCACCAGACTTTGATCCTTACTTAGATGTTGATGAGTTAAAAAAATCACGCCGTAGGGCAACGAATTGACAAGCCTACGAGTGACGTATTATAGTTAAAGAAAGCTAACGGAAAAACCGACATGGCAGATACAGACCCTCAAGACAACGAAAATACTGAAACCCCAGACTTAGTTTTAAGTGAGGTCGCCGAAATTGCTCCTGATGATTTGTCTGACGATCAAAAGACATTTCTTGAAGACAACAAAGCCGAACTTTCGGACGAGCAATTGGAAAAATACGGATTAGAAAAAGCGACAAAAGAAGAACCCCCAGAAGACGTTGAGCCTGAAACCAGAACTCCGGCGGAAAAAGCAAAAGCAAAGACAAAAGAAGATGAGGCAGAAGGAGATGAAGACGAGGAAATAAATCCGGATGATGAAAAGACAATTACTAAGGTGGTTGATAAAAGAGTTGATTCCCTTGCACGGGAGTTAGCAGCAACTAAAGATCAAGTTGAGGTAGATTCTTTTATAAGGGCGAATCCAGAGTATGAAAAGTATCGGGGGTCAATGTTAAAATTCATAGGCCATCCGGCTTATAGAAACATTCCAGTTAATAATATTGCAGCAATTGTTGCTTCTAAAGATCAACAAAAGATTGGTGCAGCTAAGGAAAGAGAAGCGGACAAAAAAGCTAAAGACACTCAAGCAGGCGGTTCAAACGCGAGGAAACAGGAAGGCGGAAAAGTTGACTGGTCAACGGCATCTAAAGAAGATTTAGAGGCGCAAAAAGCTAAAGTATTCGGTAGAGAAGGAGTATAACGTGGATACTATAAAAAAACCAGAGCAATCTTTTACTCAAACATCAGAATACAGAAAATGGTACGAGAGGATAAAACCTACGTTACCTGTTGCGCCAAAAACTATCAAAGAACTTAAAAAAAATACTGATCCTGTAACTCAATTTATTGCAGCGATTATATAAGGAGGTGAAAGATGGCAGAATCTAATTTAGAAGAATTGACAGTTAAAGAACTCCAAGCAGAGGCAGTCAAATTGGGTATGCCCGAAAATGACGCTAAATTGTTTGTGACAAAAGCCCCTTTGATTGCAACAATCAATACTTTGCGCGCAAGTGGTGCTATCAAAAAAGTTGAAAGTCTTAATGCACCTGCTAGTCCCCAAGAAGAAAAACAGGTTGAGCAATCACACAAAACAAAATTAGAACACATGAGAAGTGTATTGGCATCACAGCCCAAAGTTGAGAGATTTTATCCGCTTGAGGGGAAAGAAACAAAAGGTATTGTGGATTGGGTTTTTAATGAAAAGACTCGCAGGAATGAACAAGTCCACAGAAGCGGAGCAATTCAACCAGTCACTCTTAATGGCTTCCAATATCTAGTTCCCAAAGGTGTTCGTGTGATGATTCCTCAGCAAGTTGCACAAACAATTGATGAGAAATATCAGCAGACAAGTGAAGCAGGGGAAGAATTATTGATTGATAGGCTTGATCCGGAAACTGGAAAAACTGTTAGGGATCAACTTTAATTGAGGCACTTGACAAATAAGAATATGTTGTTTTAAACTTAATTTAGAACCGCGTAACGGAAAAACCGAGCGCTCAGTCAAATGACTGGCGCTTTTTTTAATAGAAAATGGCTGACACAACCAGAACACAAATACCGGCAGAAGTAAATAACTTCTATGACAGAGTTCTTTTAGAGAAAGCTGTTCCTGCCTTTGTCCACAATCGCTTCGCTCAAGTAAGAGATATTCCTGCAAATTCCGGTACTGATACAATTAAATTCCGAAGATACGGACTTTTGGCAGCACAAACCACAGCGTTAACAGAAGGTGTTACTCCTTCTGGTAAACAACTTTCGGTTACTGACATCACCGCAGTTGTTCTTTACTACGGCGATTATGTAACTCTAACTGATAAAGTCCAGTGGGAAACTTACGACCCGATACTTACTGAAACCGCAGAACTTCTTGGTATTCAAGTTGGTGACTCTCTTGACCAACTTTGCCGAGATGTAGTTGCAGCAACTACCACAAAACAATTTGCTTCAACCGCCGTTTCTACAGTAACAGTTACGGCAGCAATGAAAATTAACAGGGCAGAAGTTAAAGAAGCAGTTAGAACCCTAAAGATTGCAAATGCAAAACCGGTTACTTCTATGATTAACCCTTCAACGGGTTACAACACGACACCTCTCAACGCAGCATTTATTGGGATAGTTCACCCAAGTACAACTTTTGATCTTGATGATGCAGTTGGCTGGATTCCAGTTGAAAAGTACCCAAACAAAGGTGATGTTATGGCAAATGAAGTTGGATCAATTGCTGGGGTTAGATTCATTGAATCAACAAATGCAAAAGTTAGAACCGCAGGTGGGGCAGGCGGAATTGACGTTTACTCAACTTTAATAGTTGGAATGTACGCTTATGCCCAGACAAGAATTTCTGGAAAATCTCTTATGAATATAGTAAAACCTCTTGGTTCTGCTGGAACAGCAGACCCACTAGATCAAAGGTCAACTTCGGGTTGGAAATTAACCTATGTCGCTAAGATTCTTAACGACAATTTCTTGGTTGATTTGCAGCACGCAGTAAGCTAAACTTAAAATAAGAACATGGCGATAACACAAACACAGTCAAAAGTAGAAGCAAGCGTAGTCAACAAGGCGCAAGGGAGCTTTTTGGACGACGTTGCTTCACCGGCAGCAGCAACATTAACAGTTGGATTCATCCCTCGCTATGTTGCATGGCACAATGTGACTGATCGTATTTCTTACGAGTGGTTTCAAGGTGCAGCAGCCGGGACTACACTCAAGACTGTAGCTGCTGGAACTCGAACACTTGATACAGCAGACGTTGCTATCTCAGTCAATGCAACGACCGGAGTGATAACGATTGGCGCAGCAGCTATTCTTCAAAACAAACAGAATCGTTGGGTCGCAGAAGGTTAAGTTTAGGGCAGAGTAAGGAAAAAGAATATGAAACCAACACTTAATTCCGAAGTCACTCATGGTAATTTTCCTCTTGAAAAAGCGTTGTCTGATATGTATGACAACACTAATAAGGTAACTCAGACTGCCGTTACTGATACAGCAACAATCACCGCAGCCCAACTTTTAACTAGAATCCTTGATGGTACTCCGACAGCTGGTGCAACTTATACACTACCTACAGCAGCCCTTTTAGTTGGGGCAATTGAGAATCCGAAAATAGGAGATAGTTTTCTATTTATTGTCAACAATAAAGCTGCCGGTGCTTTTACGATTACAGTGGCAGGCGGTGCAGGCGGAACGGGTGATGGAACTTTAACAGTTGCCCAAAATATAATCAGACAATTTTTAGTAATTATCACTAACGTCACCGCAGGTTCACAAGCATACTTCGTTTACGGAATTGAATAAAACATTCCGTTTATCTTTTCAAAGTGATATACTTTAATTATGAGTCCGCTATTTAGAGAACAGACGCTTCTTAATGCAGTAGTCGTGACTACGACTTCCAGCCCGTTTAATATTGAGGGATTAAAAAGAATTGGTTTACAATTTTTGTCAACTGGTATTTCTGTCGGAAATGGTGTGTTTACAGTTGAAGGAACGCTTAATGGCACGAATTGGGTTCCTCTAAATGTACTTATTGATAACGTCATAAATTCAAATGTACAAAATCTTACAAGAGTTGCTTCTAAAACACTAAGCACAAACACTTCTGTTTTGGTCTGGCTTGACGAGCTGACTGGCTTAAAAGCCATTCGAGTAATATGTACCCGTACTACAGATGGGACATATTCAGCCTTCGCAATCGGTAGCGAGTAATTTCTTCTTTTAATGCTATAATCAAAGCATGACACCCGTACAGTTTGCAGAGTACGTTAGACTTAAAACGAGGACTAATTCCACAACTTTTACCAACGCTGATATTATTATTTTAATGAGGCAAAGACAGGATCAGATCGCGCAGGATATTATTAAGACTGATGAAGATATTTTACTGATTCCCCAAACAACCGGTCTTGTTTTAAACCAACGGGATTATCCTTTTCCGGCAGATATTCTTTCAAGAATTAAAAGAATTGAAGCTAAGTTAGATGGTACTAACTGGTTGAAATTAGACGAACTGGATATTACTTCCCACCCGAAACCTACAAATGAAACAAACATCACTTATTATTTTGCTAATCTTGAAGGTGAAGCATTTTATGATCTTCTTAGAAAGTCAATTATGATTTATTCTGGCTCGATTACAACAGTCGCAAGCGGATTAAAGTTATGGTGCAATACTTGGCCTACTGCCGTTACTGATTTGACCTCAACAGTTGATATGAGTGTTGATCCCTCAACCACGACTCATGGAATTCCAAGATCAATGCACGAAATTTGGGCAAGAGGAGTTATTATTGATTGGAAGCAGAGCAGAGAAAAACCCATTCCCTTAAATGATAACGAATTGAAATATGAGCTTGATCTTCAAAAGACAATAGAAACCTTAAAACATGGTAATTTAGACCGCGAAGTTATAGGGAAACTTCCGGCAGAAGCAGAACGTGGGAATGATGGGCAAGACTACTAATTTTTAATAGGACTTGACAATTGAGTTATCTCTGTTTTAAACTTAATTTAGTAAGCGATAACGGAAAAACCGAGCGCAAGGAATTTATCCTAAGCGCTTTTTTTAAAACAAAATGGCAAGATTTGCAGTAGACGGACAAGATACCAGCACAGCAGCCACAACCCTTCTCGGATTGACTGGCGCTGCTACAGTTAGGCCAAAGATTTATGACTTTACTCTCGGTTCTAATGCGACTCCTGCCGATAATGCAGTCGAGTATGCGCTTCAAAGAACTACAGTCGCCGGAACAACTGGAACAGCAATTACACCTACTCCACTAGACCCACTTACAATTGCAGCCGTTACAGCCTGTCAGGAAGCCCCGACAGTAGAACCTACCTATACAGCTAACATTATTCTTTTTCAATGGGCGCAGAATCAGCGTGCAACTTATAGATGGGTTGCAGCACCGGGTGGCGAACTTATTTTCTCAGCAGCAGCAGCAGCAGGAATTGGCGTTCAGGTAATTTCAATTGCTGGATCAGCAGTAATTTACCGAATGACAATCCATTTTGAGGAATAAACATGGCAGACGAAAACGTAAGACATTGTGATCGTTGCAAAAAACCTCTGACAGCAGAGAATAGTGCAGATGGTGTTAATGGATTTGAGATTCGATATGCAGTTCCCGAAGCCCCCGAAAAAACTAAGGCCGAAGAAGCCTGCAATGATTGCTATGCAGACTTCCGCGCAGGCAAGAAGTAAGCTCCCCCTTTTCTAAATAGATTGCTATAATTAGGTTATGTCACAGTATTTTGTGGGTAAAAGAGCCTCTGGTTATGTCATAATTCACGATCCGGAACTCCCAAACGGCAAAGTCGAACTTGAAACTCGAATGTGCGCGCATTGTGGATTCCATGGTCTTTACAATCCCGGTAATGCCCGTCAGTATCTTAAATACATGGGCAAGAATAATAAAAACTTCATCAATGGTATTTGTATTTCCTGTCAGGGGCTTACTTGTATGAAAAGAACCTGTAATGACCATTGTGAGATTTTGGAAAAGAGATTGGAAAAGGAAGAAAAAGGACTACCAATTTTTTAAATGGGATTACTTGATAACCTTATTTCTTACTGGAAGATGGATGAAGTGGATGGCACACGGAAGGATTCTCATGGTTTAAATCACCTTACAGACAATAACACAGTAGCTTCGGCTGCCGGAGTGATAGATAATGGGGCGGATTTTGAAGAGTCGAATTTAGATGAAGCTCTTTCTATTGCAGATAGTGTCGATTTTGACTTTACAACGGCAATGTCATGGTCTATTTGGGTCAAACCCGAAACACTTACTGCTGCTGCTCACGCTTTAATTTCCAAGTTTGCAGATGGTAGTCAGGCTGCTTATAGATTAAGGACTGACGGAAGCGGAAACATTATTTGTCTTTTGGCAGATCAATTGACTGACAATGATGATGCTGGTTGCCCACAAGGAAGTGTAGGAGGTCTTTCAGTAGGCGTGATGGCTCATTTGGTCATTATCTATAATGGCGCAGGCGCAACAAACGCTGACAGGCTCAAAATTTATCTCAATAATGTTCTTCAAACTTTAAGTTTTACTGGTACAATTCCAGCCTCGCTTTTAGATAGTACGGCTGCTTTATGTTTCGGTTTAAATATTGTGGGTGGCGCTGCGGAATATGATGGGATTATAGATGAAGTAGGATGTTGGAATCGGCTTTTAACCACAGATGAGATTAGTGATCTTTACAATAATGGCAATGGTTTGACTTACCCATTTATTACAATCACTAATACGAAGGCGCTTGATTTAGAGTCTGGTTCTTCTCAATATGCTTCGGTTGCGGACACAGCAGCACTTTCTATAACAGGGAATTTAAGTATCGAAGCATGGATAAACTTAGAATCAGATAAGACTCATGTTCTTATATCGAAATGGGACGAAGCCACTAACAGAAGAAGTTATAGTTTTTATATCAATACAACCAATGGTAAATTACATTTCGTAATATCTTCTGACGGCATCACTCCAACTGATGTGTCGAGTAATTACTCTTTTTTCACAAATGTCAATTCTTTAGGAACTTGGATTCATGTGGCAGTTACCTATAACGCTGCTGCCGGTACTTGTAAATTCTATATAAACGGTGTGTTGGATTCAACTGCAAGTGGTTTAGCAACCTCAATTCACGATAATACTTCGGCTTTTGCAATTGGTGCAAATGACACATTGGGTACACCAGCCAACTTTACAGATGGTAAGGTTAATCAAGTTAGAGTGTTTGCCTCTGAAAGAAGTGCTACACAGATTTTGGCTGATATACATAGCGAGAGCGCTAATGGTTCAGCAGGATATTGGAAACTGAATGGTAACTATTTAGACTCAAGCGGAAATAATCAAACGCTTACTGCAACTGGCTCGCCTGTATTCACAACTGATGTCCCGTTTTTTACAACTGGATTAAGTCTGGAAGTGACTTCTACTCAAAGCGTTTATCTTACCAGTAACGAACCAACAGTAAATAAGGATGGAGAAGACATATTTGTTGGTGAACATAATGCTGGTGTTGAACAAATGAGAGCTTTAATTAAATATGCCATAGACTCAATTCCTGCCACAGCAACTATCAATTTAATAGTAGTAATGTTGACTTTTACGGGGGATAACTCAGATAGTGCCAGAAATTTTAATGTTTATCGTCTAAAACGAGTATGGGTAGAAAATCAAGCTACTTGGAATGTTTATTCAACAGGCAATAGTTGGCAAACAGCAGGTGCAGCCGGAGCAAACGATAGAGAATCAACAGCGATCAATTTATACCATGCGCAAGTTGCTGCGCCGGACACTACAACGCCGGGTAGAAAAGGCGTGATTTTAAATCGCAGGGCAATTCAAGAAATGATTAACGGAACTTTTACGAACAATGGGATTTTATTACAAGTCGACAACGAATCCAATGATGCAATTCTTTATGGCTCAGATGATAATGTGACTGCAAGCAAAAGACCTCAGTTACTTATTGATTACACAGAAGCGGTTGTTGAAGGCGATATCCCTCCTGCGATAGTTCCACTTCAAAGTACGTCAATCGGTAGGGGATTCAAAATCTCAGCTTATTGATGCTATAATAAAAATATGCCAGAGCCAACTAGAATCTTGATTAACACAGATTCCTTACCCGAGCCTAAAAATATTGACGGCGTATTAGGTGAGAAATGTAACAATTGCGGAGGATACGGATATACAATGGGAATTAAGGGTAAAAGTTTAAGTTGTGAAGAATGTGAAAGAACAGGTGTGAAACTTCCTACCCGTAGAGAATTACAAACTCAAATTAGTGAAATTAGAAAAGACCTTCAAATGTTAAGAAAAGCAGTTTTGGCGACACTTGAAGCTGGCGGATTGAAAATAAAGACACCAGTTAAGAAAAATGGATAAAAAATACGAAATACTAGACATCCATGAATTACCAGATAAGTCATTTGCAGCAAGAGTCAGAATGTTTATAGGAACTCAAATTATAGATGAGGATATTGCTTTACCTACTGTGAAAACATTTGAAGAATCATTGAGTACGGAAATTGATAAAAGAGTAGTTGCTTTGGAGGCCATCGCATGAGTAGACAATATTGGACTGAATTACTATTTTGGGCAACTGCTGATGGAGCAGCGGTTGCTAATACCGCCGTTGAAACTATTATCTTTCCAAATATAACAATCCCCGCTAACTATATGCAGGATGGTCGGGCTTTAAGAATAACGGCTTATGGTAGATGGAGCAACGTAGTCACGGCCGTTCCGACAATGACATTTAGAGGTAGATGGGGTGGGGTAGGTGGTACTGTTCTCGCTGCTTCTGGTGCATTTATCACACCGGCAACAGCAACTACTAACGCAATGTGGTCAGTTGAATTGATCCTACAGACACGCTCTAATGGTTCTGCTGGAACTATATTCGCAATGGGGCAAGCTGGAATGTTTGAGGATGCAGCAGCAACTTTTGGAACAGTCCTAAATTATGGTGTAATTAACCCAATGGGTTCCGCAGGCGTTGCAACACCGGCAGCAGTCACAGTTGACTTAACCGCTGACACAGCTTTTGCTTTAACGGCAACATGGAGTGCAGCAAATGCCTCGAATACTTTAACCGGACATATAGAATTACTTGAATCATTAAACTAAAATGAAAATATGGCAGCAACCGCAGCTACAAACGGGGCAACTTTTGCAAACGATACCGCAGTTGGCACAATAGCAATAACCAATCCTTCTAACGCCCAACTTTCGGACAATGTATACGCCACCGCAATTTTGTTACTAGCAGAAGTTACTCAATATCTCAAAGTCACAAATTTTGGTTTTACTATTCCAATTCACTCAATGATTGATGGCATATTAGTTGAAGTGGAACGAAATTCTACTATTTTAAATTCTATTACAGATAATGCCGTAAGACTTGTACTCCCAAGTGGCTCGTTCGGATCAACGAATAAATCAGCCGGAGCAACATGGCCTACTGCTGACGCGTATTCTTCTTTTGGTTCTGCTTCTGATAAATGGGGAGAAACATTGACCCCAATTGATATAAACGATAAGAATTTCGGAGTCGTACTTAGTGCTGCTGCTACACTTTTAGCTGGGACTGCACAGATAGATCATATAAGAATTACAATAACTTACACGCCACTTTCTATGCCTCACAATATGATAAGAGTTGGTAGAGTTGGAAGTGGTATGTCAAGAAGTGAGAGGGCATCGTAATGGCTGCAACACGATTTTATTTTCCAGCAGAAGGATCAGGAACGCCACCAGTTTCACCGGCATTTGATGCTGGTTGGGAACAAAATGGTCAAGCAACAAGATTAAAACTTCTTTATAAAAAAGGTCTTTCTGTTCTTTCCGCTCTTGCTAATACTGGAACTCGTACAGTTCCTATTACAACAACTCAAGATATTTTGTGTAATCAATTTGTTTCCGAGCCTATTCCCCCTCAAATATTCGATACAAGCATCTTATTCTCGCTTGTTATAAGAGTATTGGAGAGCGCGACAACTGCAAATGTGACTTTGGCAGTTTTAGCAAAGGTATTTTCTCAGGATGGTCAAACTGCCAGAGGAACTTTATTTAGTACCTTTAATGTGGACACAGAATTTGGAACAACGGCAGCCACTAGAATTGTTGCTCAGACTGCGGTCACGCTTTTAACAACTCGACCCGGTGATAGAATAGTAATTGAGATTGGAGGACACGCAGCTGCTCCATCTGCTGCAACCACTTATACTATGCGTCAAGGGAATAATAATGCTTCTGATTTTGCTCTTACTAGCGGTTTGACAACTGATCTTAACCCGTGGTGTGAGTTTTCAAACGATTTATTTGCCTCGCCATTTAATAATTTTCAACATCCGAAAGCAGTTAGTGCAGGAGTGATAAGCACAACGGAAAAAATAAGATAACATGGCAGTAAGATATACTACTGGTTTTGAAACGGGTTCAACCAGACCGAATATAGACCTAACTGGTACAACTCAGTCAATTTCTAATGTTAATAAAATCTCAGGAGATTATTCGCTTCGAGTGAACCCTTCTAATGGCCAGACTGGTTATGCAATTTTAGATATGACATTAAGTGGTGGGGCTGCCAATGTTTTTCCAAGCGGAACTTCCGATACAGGTTCTATTCGTTTCAACTGGAAGCCAATGGCGATTCCACAATATTTACAAAGAAGATTTTGGGAAGCTGTACGATCAAGTGATAATGCGCATATGATTATTTTAAGAATAAAATCTGACGGGTTGATGCAAATAATTGTTCAAAATGGAAATCAAACAGAAGGAACGACAAAAATTCATGCCAAAAGAAAATATCAAATTAACGTAGTTTGGACTCGTAGTTTGGATCAAGTTCAGGTATATATTGATGGAGTATTAGAATTTAATATCAATGGTGGTGCAGCCGATTTAGGCACTGAAAATAATGGTTACTTTGTTTTTGGTGACAGAAATAGCGGAGGCGGTGAAGATTCAGCAATGGAGTTAATTTACGATGATATTGTCATTAGAGATGATACAACTTACATAAATCCCGGAATCAATAAATTAGGAATTCCAAACGCGAATGGCACTTACACAGCATGGACAAATGATTATACAAATGTTCGTGAACCTCAAACTGATGATGGGACTGGCACAGAAATTATTGGAGTAGCAAATAACGATCAGGAATCAATGACTGTATCTGACCCGACTGCTGGACAAACAGTTAATGCGGTTATGATTAGGGCTGTAATGATTAAATCTTCTGCAAGTGCTTCTACCTGTCAAATTCTCTCAAGAGTAGCTGGTGTTGATGAGTTATCAGAAACAATCACATTAGGGCAAACTGCTTATGCGAATGGTTCAGTTCAGACATTCGCACCAGCTACACAACCAACTCAATCACAACTGGCAGCATGGGAAATTGGGCTTAAAGCAATTGACTCTACGGCTGATCCACAATGCACTCAATTAGTTGCGGAGATAGACTATGCTTTTGATGCTGGATTTTCGCCGATTAAAAAAGAAAATAAACTTAGGCCAAGTATATTCGCGCCGGGAATTGCAAGATAATATGGCAAAATTACCTCTACAGTTACCAAAAGATTTAACAGATAAATTTCAAATTTTCAATAATACGTTGGGTCGTGATATCAAAAGTGATTTTAAAGATAGAATTACTCTCGAAGTAGGGGATTCTAAACAACCGGAAACTTTTTATCCCCAAGCAAAAATAATGCGTTGGGATAATGAGGTAAATGCCTCATTTCGTTATGTGGATAAGGAAGCAGGTAATCCAGTAATTATAACGGAGGGTAAGGTAATTAAATATATCAAACCCAAAGTTGAATTTCATACTTACGAACTTGATCCAAACAATTTAGGAGAGGATGGCGGACTTGAAATTGAACTTATTTTAAAAGAAAAACCAGATACTAATAAATTTGAGTTTACTATTCAAACAAAAGAATTGGATTTTTTCTACCAACCTCCGTTAACTCAAAGTGAAATACAAACCGAAGAAACTGTCAGGTCAGAAAACGTAATTGGAAGTTACGCTGTTTATCACAAAACAAAAGGTCGAATGAATGACGCAGCAGGCATGGAGTATAAAGTTGGCAAAGCATTTCATATTTATAGACCAAAAGTAATTGATGCTGATAGAAATGAAACTTGGGGGGAGTTAAATATCAATGAAGCCGAAGGATTTTTAATAGTAACTATCGACCAAAATTTTCTTGATAACGCGATTTATCCAGTTATAGTAGACCCGACATTCGGGTATACGAGTATCGGGGCGACAAGTGGCGCTGCTGGCGCAAATTTTGCTGAATTAGCAGAAGGGACTCCTGCGGATTCTGCAACAATTGATAAACTAACTTTTTATGCTGCCGATCCGGGCGGTACAGCGGATGTCAAAGGTGCATTGTGGGTTTTTTCTAGTTTGGTTCTTGTAACAAATAGCGTTTCAAATATAACCGCCAATATATCCTCAACCGCAGCTTGGAGAGATTTAACTTATACTACAGCACCATCAGTAGTTGGCGGTACACAATACTATTTGGGGTTTATTTCAGATGATACGTCATGGACAAGATTTTGGGATGTTGTCGCTAATAACGGATTTGATGCTAATAGTTATGCTTCACCGACTAATTTAAGTCTTCCTTTGAGTGATACCGACGATAGACATTCTGTTTATGCTACTTATTCATTGGGGGGAGCTGGCGCTGCCGTGATTGTTGGGTCTATTCCTTCTCCTGCTGTTAGATTCACAGATAGAGTCATTGGTTATTAACTGCTAAAATGGTATTAAAGTACCATGTCGTTTAAACCATTAAGATCACCGTATTTTAGGAATCGACGAGAAATCACCGCAGATCAATGGCTTCCTAAAACAAATATTCCTCAAAGTAACTGGTCAGCGCGAGCAAGAAATATGGGTGTCGCTGCTGCTATTGCAGCCGGGTCACTTTTCTTTGTTCCACCAGCAAGACAAGACTATACAGGATTTACTTGTACAACTTTCAGATCACCAACAACAACTAATGAAGCGACGAGCGTAACCACTCCGGGTAACATTGTAAGTTCTAATGATCTTTATGCCGTTTTTGATGCCCTTAACGACGTAATGGATACAGGTAATTATGGCAGTTTTGGAATTCCCAGCAACGCCAGAATTAGGGGGATGAAAGTAAATGTTGAAGGGAAAGTTACCGGCGCTGGTCTTAATCATATAATTCAAGTCTTAATTAAGGGTGGAGGAACTTTTAGGTCTGGTAGTAACAGCAGTTTTGACACCGATAGTACCAGTGATGTAGTCCAGAACTTAGGAGGAGATACTAATACTTGGGGTTACACTGGCTTTGTTCCTTCTGATTTTGATGATGCAACTTTAGAGGTTAGACTTCGATGTGATTCTTTCAACGTAACTTCTATTGATCTTGACCATTGTGAGTTGAGTGTTTGTTACGATATTCCGGATTTTGGTTGGCAAGAAAGAACGACTCCCGACAAATGGCAGCAAGAGGCATTTCTGCCTCCACATAAGCCCAAAGCAACACCTCATCTTTACCCATCACTAGTTTGGCATCCGGAAGCTATTGCTGCTGCACCGGAAACTGTTACATTAGACAAATGGTATCGTGAACTTTCGACTCCAAGACGAGATTTTCAAAGAAATCAATGGCTGTATCCTTCATTCATAATTGATCCATTTCAACTCACTCAAGGTGAAAGAATCACTTATGATAAGTGGCGACCGCAATTTCCAGACAGAGTTTGGGGCAAAGTTCATAACGAATATTTATATCCGCCATTCGTTATAGATGCAAGGCAACTTACATTAGGTGAAAAAATCACAATTGATAAATGGTTTAGGCCACTTGCTGAACCTCAACGGGATCGTAAGCGTTGGCAATATCTGTATCCTTCATGGACTGTAATTGACACAGCTACCCTATTACGACAACAGGACATCTCTCTTGATAAATGGTGGCAACCAACAGAAGAACCTCCAAAAGGATTTAAGCACTGGGAATATTTATTCCCCTCATTCACGATTGACGCACGCCAATTAACTCAAGGCGAAGAAATTGGTCTTGATTCATGGTTTAGAGAATTGTCAACTCCACCATTTAGATATAAGGCAACGCCACATCTTTATCCGTATTTTGAAATTGATAATAAACAACTTACACAGGCAGAACGAATTGATCTTGATAAGTGGTTCAGGGCGCTCTCAACTCCTCAATGGGATAAACCACGATGGCAATTTTTATACCCGTCGTTTGTAATTGATGCAACACAGTTAACTGTCGGTGAAAGAATAACTTTAGATAAATGGTTCCAAGAATTTCAAAGACCTCCTAAAAGTGCAATTCATAACGAGTACCAATATTCCTCATTCTTCTTCTGGCCTAATCCGATAATTACTGTTGAGGACATTACTCTTGACAAGTGGTTTAGAGAAACTGAACGTCCGCCAAAAGGCGCGATCAATTGGCAGTATTTTTACCCAACATTCTCAGTTGATTCTTTTGCTTTAACACAAGCAGAAACCATCACCTTAGACAAGTGGTTTGCTGAATTATCAACGCCAAGACGAGATAGACCACGTTGGCAATTTACTTACCCATCTTTAGTTCAAAGTTTTATATTTCAACAGCTTGCGGTTTTCAGCCCGAACTCTACAGTTATTTATTACCCAAGAGTAACTCAATATCAAACATGGGCAAAACCTATTGCAGCGCCCGGCCAAGAAGCAGAAAATATAACCCTCGATAAGTGGTATCAAGAATGGTCTAAACCACAAAAGTTAATAGGTGACAGGAATCAATATCTGTATCCGCCACTTTTCTACTGGCCGGGAGTTTTTGTCCCACCAGAAGAAACATCTCTTGATAAATGGTTTAGGGAGCTTTCAGTACCGCCATTTAGATACAAAGCAACACCACATTTATATCCTTCTTTGTTTCAACCGAATAAGGTAATAATTGTGCCGGTATTGGCTGGCGGAGCAAATATAGAGGTCATTTTCATATCGCATTATCAGTATCAGCAAAGAGCAGAAGCACCACAACTTGTAGGTGAAAGAATAACTCTGGACAAGTGGTTTACAGAACTTTCAAAACCACGCTGGGATGTTCGCAGGTGGCAATTCCTCTATCCGTCATGGGCAGTTATCGATCCTGTTACCCTCACTAGAGCAGAAGATATAAAACTCGACAGATGGTTTAGACCATTATCTGAACCTCGTTGGGACAGAAAACGATGGCAGTTCTTGTATCCTGCTTGGGCTGTTATTGATCCGCTTGCAATGACAAGGGCAGAAGGAGTCAATCTTGATAAGTGGTGGCGACCACTTTCAGAGCCGAGGTGGGATGTTAAAAGATGGCAATGGCTGTACCCGGCATGGGCAATCATTGATACTAAGTTTTTTGAGATTCCGCCAAAAGTCAGTATTTGGATTCCAGTTCCGGAAGGCGCAGGCACATGGACAAAAGTTGCTGAATCAACGGCAACATGGAGTCCAAGTGTAGAAAGCATAGCTACATGGACTATAGTTGCAGAAAGTACAACAACTTGGACAATCGCAGTTGAATCAACTTCAACTTGGGTAAAAGCAGATAAACCACCGAACTTAATATAAAATGCTAAACTAAAGATATGGCCAAAGCGAAACCTATTGTAATTGACAATTTTAATCTTGGTGGCCTTGCAGATTCAAAATTTTCCGGAATTGAACATTCACTCGCGGAACTTGTTGGATTTGATCTTCACTCAACGCCCGGTCTTTTAAAAGTTAGACAGAAATTAACTAAGATTAGCGCTTCAACAGTTGACGCTTTTGCGAAAGTCGGGATTCCCTGTTCTGATGGTAATAGTTATTTTTTCTCCTCAACTACTGGTAAAGTTTGGAAAGTAACCTCTACATTCACAGTTAGTTTAGCTCACACAACTACTCCCGACAAAGGCGGTGCTGGTTGTTTAGGTGCAAAAGAATATAACGGATATATTTATTGGGCAACCGAAAAAAGACTGCACAGAATTGCAGTTTCAGGACTTTCCGATTGGGCAACTAACGCAGTTGAAGATTGGCAAGAAATAAACTTAGATCAAGCAGCGTTAGGAGGTACTGGACAGACTTATACACTCACGACTGGCGTAAATGAAGGTGTAACACACAGACAGACGTACACACCTGTTAAGAGGGGCTTAGAGGCTGTAGGGGTCAATATAGGAGCAAAAGGTACGGGGGACTGGACTGTTACTGTCCATGATGCAGCTAATAATTCAATTGGTTCTAAAACAATTGTAAATGCCAGTTTAGCAGCCGGCTTTAACATTTTTGAATTTGCTTCCGTTATTTATCCTGTAGTTGGGGACGCTCACCACATTCATATTCATTCCACAGTTGCAGATGGAACAGTAGTTTCCAATGTCACAACGGACTTAGAAGGTGGAAACATTAAAATCTATACAACTTCTGATCCAGAATTTCACCCAATGGAGATACAGAATTTAATTCTTTTTATTGGAGATAGACACTTAGTTCATCAGGTTGATAACCAAACTTTTTCAAGAGATGCCTTAGACATAAAACCTCCTTATAGAATTAAATCTCTGGGAGTTCTTAGAACAAACCTTCTGATTGGAACTTACATAGCAGATAACGTCAACAAAACAGAGATACTAATTTGGAATACCTTGAGTGTTAGCTTTACGTCTTCTGATCCAATTGAAGAAGCTGGCATTAACGCATTTTTACAAGCTGATAATTTCGTTTTGGTAAATGCTGGGCTGGCTGGCAATATCTATTATTACAACGGAGAAACACTAGAGCAATTTAAAAGAGTTCCGGGTGATTATTCGGATACAAAAAAGGCTGTTGTGCATCCCGGTTCTGTTGGTAATTTACATGGTTTAATGTTGTTTGGGTTTTCAAATAATACTGGCAATCCTGCTAATCAAGGGGTTTATGTGATGGGGAAATATGCTCGTAATTATCCTCTTGTTTTGGATTTCTCTTTTCCAATATCTGAAAGAAGCGGGGGAGCCTTTGTTTTGACAGGAATAGAGATAGGAGCAATTGTAGTAGCTGGTTTTGACGTTTTAATAGCGTGGAAAAACGGGTCAACTTTTGGGATAGATAAAATAGATTACTCTAACAAGCTAGACGGGGCTTATTTTGAAAGTCGTGTTGCTATTATTGAACGAGAAATGCTCCAAAACTTTGGTAATTTCCTTGTTGCTTACGAATCTTTACCTGCCAGTACCGCTATTGCTATCGGTTATAAAATGAATCACGCAGGTAGTTATACTGCTACAACAATCGTAAATGATACTGACAGAAAAGTTGTTGAAGCTCCAAACGAGAATCCTTCCGGTACGACAGCGCAAATGAAAGTAACTATTACGGCAAATAGTAATGACGCACCAACAATTGAATCAGCAGGAATTTTCCCAAGAGATATATGACTAAATCAGGATTTATAGACATTGAAAATAAACCACTACCTCGTACACAAGGAGTATTTAATTTGTCCAACTTAGACAACGATACTGATTTTAGAGGAGGGATCAGAGTTCGTGCAGGAGAGTCCGGTTATGTAAAAATGGGTAACTTTGGTAAGGATGCAAATGGTAATTTAATGTATGGTGTAATCATCAATGATGGCACAAAGAATATTTTTTTTGCAGGATTTCAAGTAAATGGATTTTAATTATGGGCGATATTGGAGTAAAATTTGTTGACACAGATAGCAACATTGATGTTTTGTCTGCAACAGATGAACAGTTGGCTTTTACTACAAAATACTTTACTCTTAAACAGTTAGACAATACAGATACACAGACTTTTGCAACCTCTGTTACTATCCCCGGAACTGGTACTGGTGAAACTTTTGTAACATTTACGCACAATTTAGGTTACAAACCGGCCTATGAAATGTATTTTGAGGATCATAATGGAAAAATGTTCAGGATTCCCGGCAGAAGTGATGATACTGAACCTTCGTGTGGGTTTGTTTTTGAGGTAACAAATACCTATATTAAAATAGCAGTCGGATATTATGGGGGGGCTGACGTTCCTCACGGACACGATCACGTTCGGGCAATTTTGTGTAAAATTTATGTTGAATCGGAGATTCAATAATGGGAAATATCGGAATTAAAGCCTCTGGCACAAATGACGTTTTGACTGCTACTCCTGCTCAATTAGCTTTTTCAAGTGCCTATCGACATCCTAAAATTTGGCAGTCGGGGAAAATCTCCGGTACTTCGCAAACAATCGCTACGCCTTTTGGGTATCCCCTAAGAACTCAAGGATATATTCTTAATGGCGGAGCTTATTATTATTATTTTGACAGAGAAATTGAGTGGACTGGTAATCTCACAAACCATAACTACGGCAAAATTAAAACTGATAATAGCAATCTTTATTTAACAGCTACTTCGGCAGATTCTCTTGTTTACGTTGCTTATGTTGATCCGGCAATTGATCTACCATCTGCCCCTTTGAGTTTGATAAAAGGTGATATTGGAATGAAATTCTCTAAAACAAATGATGATGTTTTAACGGCTGCCGATTATTTAAAGTCGATAACTAGCGAATATAAATTACTCAAAATAGTCCAAGAAGGGAACGTAACAGTATCAGCGCAAGCGTGCAATGCGCCCTGTCCTCCACAAATAGTTGAAACAACTGATTTTGTTGACGTGAATCATTCTTTGGGATACGCAGGACACATTATTCTTTTTGGCGAATGGGGGAGAAAAAGCATATCTTTTCTTCCACACCCTGTTGGTTTTGTACCTCCAACCATTTTTACGGAGGAAGAAGTTTCAATTGACACTACTAAAATTCGTTTCAGAATTTCTCGAAAAGCGGAATCAGGAGGAATTGGCCCATGTAGTCCTTCAAATAATGCTGCGAAAGATTTTGCGTTTCATTATTTTTTAACTGATTACCGCTTACTCTCTTAGAAATGTATAATAAAGTAAATGGCGACACCAACTAATCTTGCTCAATACTACTCATCAAAAGGTCAAGGTTTGCCTTCGGTTCAACAACGAGCGCCTCTTTACGAACAATATGGGCTTGGATCAGCAAGCACTTATTCGGGAACTGCACAGCAAAATACACAACTTTTAGGCAAATTATTAGGTGGGGGTGTGACTTCTGCACCTGCTCAATCTGCGCCAACAACTCCAAGTTTTCAAAATACTCAACAGGTTTCAACTTATCTTAATAGCTTCCAGTCGGCTCTAGCAGCTCCAAGTGGGCGTATGCCGAGTAAAACTGACATAAATCCGACCACAGGGAAACAATATGCAGTTAATCCATCAACGGGAGTTTGGGATGATACTTATTGGGCAGAGGTAGTTGAACCCGGACTCAAACAACAAGGATTCGGTGACGGAGTTTCTACGCCCAGCGTGGAGGAATTAAGAACTCAACTTTTGCCAAAAGGCGAAGCACCAGCGCCATTTAGTCGTGTTCAGGAATTTGAAACACGTAGGGAACAAATGGGTGTGACTGATCTTGAAACAAGACTTAATGATCTAAAAGCGCAAGAAGATGAAGCTCACGCTCAATTAAGGGTAAATGTTGCAGGAGAACGTGGCAAGCCCGTTGCTATGGGGGTTATTGAGAGCAGGATTTCAGAACAGACTCGAATGGCGCAGGAGAATCTTGATTTTATTGGAAGGCAAAAAAGTCGAGTAATTGATGAACTCAATACAGCTAATAATGTTATCAGTTTATATGTTCAGCTTGGAGGGCAGGACTATGAGGACGCAGTTAATCGTTATAATGACGAATTTACTAAAAATCTTCAAGTTTACGACTTGTGGCGTGGGCTTAGACGAGATGAATTAGATGAGCGACAACGACAACGTGATAACGCAAGAGCGAACTTGCAAATTTATGCAACAGCTTTGATGGAAGGCAATTTGGACTACGGAAGTTTGGGGGCAGATCAAAAGTTAATGCTTAATAGGCTTGAGGTTCAATCAGGACTGCCAATAGGATTTACGTCCAACTTGCACATGAGCGCAAAAGATCGACTGCTTACAGTAAATGAAAAAACCGGAGAGGCTTTGGTTGTCGGAGAGAATGGTCAAATGAAAGTAATTCAGACTGGTCTTAGACCTACACCAAAAGAAGCAACTGGTGCAGAGAAGTCCGAAGCAAGATTTTTCTCTGATGCTAAGAGTATTCAGTCGGTTAAGGTAGGTAAAGAAGAAATTGGAATCTTTCCACAATTGGTTCAAAGATATGCTGGTGATATGAGCCTCTCTCAAATTTATGCTGCTTATGGGCAATCTGACGCAGGTAAAGCGTTTGGAAAACCTGTAGAAGACCCTAAAGATATTGCAGATATTTATGCTAAATACAAGTAAAAATGGCAAGTCTACTGAGAAATTACTTCAAACTTGATGAAGATGAGGACGAGGACGTAATAGCTGAGGAAGAAACTCCTCAACAGCGATCTTCTCAATTTCTCCGTGCTTATTATAATGTCGACAATTTAGAGGAAGAAGATCGACAGACTATCCTCACCCCTTCTCAAAAAGCAAAAGAAGAAGTAAAACCGGAAAAAGAATCTTTGATTAGAAAAGTAGCTGGTGGTGCAGCTAAACTTGGCAAAGAAGCTCTTAGGGGTGCAGCTCGTTTAATACTTCCTAAAAAAGCAGAAGAAGCTATAGGCATTGCTCCAACCGAAGAAGAAAATCCTTATGTTATTGAAAACGAAACTATTAGCACAGATCAATTAGTTTTATCTGCACAAAAAGATTTAGTCGAAATTGAAGATAGAATCCAGCAACTCAAAAAAGGAACTCTTGAAGAAAAACATCCCAAACTCGGAAAAGCTGTAAGAACAGTTGCTAGACTTGCTCCGGAAAGATTATTCAAAACAGAAAGAAGCCAGAAGTTAAATGAGCTTCTTAATCTCGAAAAGGCAGCAACCATACTTCGTGAAGTTTCCGGCCACGATCCAGTCGACAAAGGTTTTTTCAAAGGAGTTTTGGAGGGTGCAAGAGAAGTCGAAAAAAAGATTCCTTTTACTGGATCGGTTTTTTCGGTGAAGGAAATGTATGATACGAAACTTGCACTTGAAAAAGAAAAAGCAGGAATGGAATTAACTCCTTACGATAAATCACTCGTAACAGTTTTTAACGCTAAAGAAAAAGAAAAGATTTTAGATCGTGGTATCGGGTATATGGCAGGACAAACTCTTGCCGGTATTCCTACTTTTGCTATTGAGTTTATGGCGACAAGCGGAGCATTTAGTGCCGGCAAAGCAATTACTATGAAGGGTGCGGAAAAGGTACTTTTGCCAAAAGTCGCAGCAAAAGTCGCAGCCTATGCTATCGGATCAGCAGCGCAAACAGGAGTTAATGTTCCCAGACTTGCAGAAAATACGGCACGATATATGCTTCCGGAATATGAATTGACTACAGGAGAAAATGGCGAGGCTTTTATAAAAGAGATTGATAAGCATGGCGATACTTTTGAGAAGGCACTTGCTAAGTCTTTCGGAACAACTTTCATTGAGTTTTACAGCGAGCGAGCCGGAGGGATAGTTGAAAAGCCCATTGATTTTCTAAAGAGAGCAACTCTTGGAAGATTTATTGCTAAAAATGGAATGTTTGCACCATCACAAGTTATGGACAAACTGGCAAAAGGTATCGGTTGGAATGGAATGATTGCAGAAGTATTTGAGGAGGAATTTGCAGAGTTAGGACAAGCTCCGATTGAAGGTAGAGAAATTAAAATTCCGTTTGCAACCCCGGAAGGCACAGAGAGGCTTTTAGTTGAAACTCTCGGTATTGGGGCGTTTGCAGGAATTTCAAAGATCACAGATATTACCGCGCGGAAACTTACACGCAGTAAGGATACAGTTGATTTTGAGAATAAAGACGTTAATCAGGTTTTAAGCGAGGCAGAGAAAATCACAGGAGAACCAATTATCTCTACAACTCCAAGTATCTTGCCCCCTGTTATTGCAAAGGAATTTGCAAAAGGGGAAGAAGCTCAACCAACTATTCTCTACAAATCAGTTGCAAAAGGGACAAGCCCGTTAATTGAAACTTCTTATGATGATGGCGGGGCTGGTGTTTATCTTGGAACTCGTGCAGTTGCAGAAGGGTTTGAAGGAGAACTAAATGAGATCAAAATAAAAGAGGGCGCAAAACTTTTGGATTTACATAATCCAGATCAAAAACAAATTTACGATCAGGTTAGGGATCAATTCCCAGCAGAGCCGAGAGGCAATGAGTTGGAATCAGTTTCCAGAGGGGTAAGTGCTGCCTTAAAAGATCAAGGATATGATGGTGTTATTTTTGCAGAAAAACGTGATGGAGAAACTCTCATATTTGATCCGAGTAACTTAGAAATAAATAAACCAATTATAAAAGGAAAAGAAATTACGCCTAAGCCTAAAGCTAAAAAGGTTACTTTACCAGTAGAACGGAAAACAAAACTCACTAAAAGCGCACAAGAGGCAATTACTACTATTAAAGTTGCTCTTTCTAATCAAGAAGAAGAAGGCGCAGTTGCATTTTATAAAGAAATATCTAAAGAAGAAAAACTACCTCCATTTAAAGAAATAAAAGCGTCATTTGAAACTGAACAAGAAGCACTTGTCAAAGCTCCTTCTTCTGAAAAGGAAACGGAATTTGGCCAATATCAAGCTGTCGCTAAAAAGATGAAGCGCTTTTTAAGAATGGCTGCTGATAAAAAAAGTCGAAGAACTGGTGAATTATTTAGAGAACATATCCCTGTTAATGTTTTTGGTGTTGGATCAGATGAGATTGCAACCGATTTAGGCATTTCTGAAAATGAGTTGATGGCACAACTTTTAGGCGAAAAAGCCCCCTCCGGTTTTGCTAGTACCTCACCTTATGCTGATTTACCAGCACCAACGAAAGCAACCTACGAAAATATAAATCCTGTTGAATTTCCAGAACTCCTTAGGATTGCTAAAGAACTAATGGGTACTACGCCATCAGTTAAAAAGAAACTGCCCGGAGCAAGAGGACGATTCTATCCATGGGGCGAAGGCAAAATAAAACTTCTTGCCAGTATCTTTGAAGACTCTGCCGGTGCAGCCAAAACTCTTGCTCACGAGATAGGTCATTTAATTGATTATTTACCAGATAAAACTATGGCTCGCGGAAATCTTGTAGGAAGAATTATGACACTTAGGAAACACCTTAAAAGACTTTATGGTGATCTTGATAATAAAATGGTTAGACAAGAACTGTGGGATTTATCAGTTCTCTGGCATCCGGAAGCTCCGGAAAAGTGGCGCAAAAAGTCAACTGAACTTTATGCAGATGCAGTTTCAGTTTTATTCAACGATCCTGCTCTCTTGAAAGAAAAAGCCCCTACTTTTTGGAGAGGATTTTTCGATCATCTTAACGCAAAACCAGAAGTAAAAGATAACTTTTTTGCAATTCAAAGTTTACTTAATCGTGGAGAAAAAGAAGTTTTGTCAGAGCGTGAACAAGATATTAGGACAATGTTTAAAAATGCGGAAGATCAATTCCGGATTAAGGTTGCGGAGAACAATCAACGCAGAGATAGTATTAAATTCAGGCTCAAATATGATTTTATAGACCGCAATCAAGCCGTCATTGACAAAGTAAACGAAGCTAAGAAAAAAGGCACACCGGTAAATGATGATGCCAACCCTATCTATTGGTTAGAGGAAATGAACTATTTAGGCGGAGTCCAAAAGAGTTTTGTAGAAACACAAATGCAGCCAATTTATAAAGATATTATGCTCAATGGTGTGACTTGGGAAGATTTTGGTGAAGTTCTATTTTTAGAGCGAGTTATAAATGAACGCGGTGAACTGGCAAACCCTTTGGGGTATGATCCCAAAACTGCACAGAAACAATTAGATTATCTCAAAACGAATCTTGGTAAAAAATGGGCAATCATTGAAAGAAACTTGCCTAAATTTAGAGAGGCAGTCAAAAGTATAATTCCGGATGCTGAAAAAGCAGGACTTTACACACCGGAAATGATTGCACAGATGAAAGCAAATCCTGCTTATGCAACCTATCAGGTGATAGATTACATTGACACTTATATCTCGGCTTCGGTCAAACAACAAATAGGAACTCTCAAAGAAATTGCTAATCCTGCCAGCTCAACTCTTGCGAAAACTCTTGCAGTTATCCGCGCGATTGAGAGGACAAAAGCAAAAAACAGCATTATTAACTTTATGAAAGAAAATTTCCCAGATGAAATTATTAAGGCAGATACTCTTTGGAGTGGTAAAGCTCAAATTCCTATTGATCCAAAAGAGGTTGGTTTAGGCATGATTACAACTGTTGAGGGAGGAAAATTAAAAGGATATTACGTTGACGAATATATTGCCTCCACAATGGAATATATGAACACAGGTACAGTTAATGCAATTGTCAGACTTTTGAAGTTTACTAATAGTAAATTATTCAGACCACTTTTTATAACTTTTAACTTAGGGTTTCAGTCTTTCAATTTGGCAAGGGACTTTTTCCGATTCTACAAAAATACTCCTAATATGCCTATTTGGAGAGCTGCTGTTAGATATGGGCAAGCATTAAAACCGGCGTTTGCGAGGGCTTGGCAGCTTGATAACGCCACAATTCAGACAATGGAGAAAGCAAAAATTCTCTCAATTACTTTCAACGATATAATCAAGGGTTTGAGTGAAGAAGATAAACAAGTCGATTACATAATGGGTAGAGTCGGACTTTCACCACTCACTTCAACCAAAAAGAAATTCTTTAACCCATTCACAGCAATTTTAGGGACAATTGAAAAGACTGGTAATTTAATTGAAACTTTGCCAAAAGTCGCAGCTTATAAAGAACTTAACGGGAAATTACCCACAAAAGAAACAGCTTCATTTATCAGAACTAGCGTAGGATCGCCGGACTTCTTGAGGCGTGGGGCTGCCTACAAGTGGTATAACGAACTTTTCCTTTTCTCTAATGCAATCAAAGAGGGTATCAGAAGCGATCTAAATGTAGCTTTTAAGAATCCCAAAACTCGCGCGGGATACTGGTGGAAAACAGCGTGGCTCACATTACTGCCTAAAATGGTGATGTTTGCAGCCCTCTATGGCGCTTTTGGCGACAAGATTAGAGAAATGCTGGAAGATGTTTCAGAGTATGATAAGGCCAATTACACAGTTGTTCCACTCGGCAAAGACGAAAATAACCTTACAGCTTACTTGAGAGTGCCTCAAGACGAAACTTCAAGAGTAATTGGGGGGGTATTTTGGAAGGCTTTAAACTTAACCACAAAAGAGGCAGGGATTAAATTTAAAGATGTTACAGATATTCTTTCTTATACAGGAGGGCAAATTCCATCAGTTACACCCGTTGTCGAATCAATTATTGCTACCGGACAATTTTTAGCAGGACAGAATCCCTATGACTTTTTCAGAGGAAGAAATGTTATTCCGGACGAAGAATTTAAAGCTGGCGGTAAGTATTCACTCAAACCTTTTGTTACTTGGCAGTTGCAGAATTTAGGGCTTGGAACTTTCTGGAAAATTTATACTTCCGAACAAGCGCCGGAAAACAAAACATGGGGGCAAAAAGTTTTGGAAGCTCCAGTTCTTTCAAATACATTAGGCAGGTGGATCAAAATTTCTAATTATGGGCAAAAAGAGAAAAACAGGGAAATTCTCAAAACAGTTGGCGAGGGTGAGGCAACGCGCAGACTCGAAGAAAAAGAAATTATCAAGGATTATGTTAAAAAATATAACGCAGGCGAACCATCAATCTTTAGACGTAGAGAACTTGAAAGACAACTTAAAAAGGATGTTTTAGAACTCGCGCCGGCAGATTGGGGAAAAGCAGAAAAGAAACGTAAGTCGACAGATACAGAAAAGAAATTTAGAATCGCTATCATTAAGGGCGAGGCTGATACTGATATTAACAGTTTAATTGAGGCAAATAGTAATGAGCAAAAATTACAACTTTTAAGGCAAATTAAATCTTCTATGAGTGATGAGGAATTTTTGAAACTTAAAAATACAGTTATAAAAGAGAAGATAGTAAGCAAAGAGGTTTTTAAAGACCTTAAAAAGAGTTTATGAAAATAGTCATTGATTTATCCTATAAAACGCTCACTTTCATCTTTTGGGTTATTATTTTTCTTGCGGTTTTTCTTCCTCAATCTACTGTTTACTGGACGCACGATATAGTCGAAATCATTAAATAAAATATGCCACAAGATGCCCTCACAAAATTAACGGAAACAATTTTAGGGGCAGTTATTGTAGTCCTTCTTGGCATAATTTGGATGTTAATTAAAGAGATTAGATCAATTCAAGAACAACGAATCATAGATTTAAAAGAAGTTGGTACAAAAGGTATTGAACCTATTTTAGAAATTAAAAGATCAGTTGATTTAACACTTTCGACAGTCACCACCCTTTTAAATGTTGTCAATAATTTAACTAAAATCGTTGACAATAAAAAATAAAAATGCTTAATCTTATAAAAATTTGTGGGGCAAAAAACCACAAAGATATTGAAAAAGAAAAGAATAAGGTTATCAAAAAGATTGATCGAACCACAGAAACGATCAAAATAATTAACGTGAAACTCGAAAGATTATCAAAAAGAAGTGTTACACTTGACATAGCAAGATCAATAGGCGTGAAAATTGGATGTTAATTAAAGAGATTAGATCAATTCAAGAACAATGAGTATGACAATATATATAATTATTTTCTTGAGAGTAATTGCACTTTTAATACTTTTGAGATACGTTTTCCCGGCACAAATTCAAGAGATTAAAACTAGTAGGGGCAAACTTAAACCATTAAGAGTAATACTTTTTTTAATAGTAATTTTTGTTTTTATTAGTATTACAGTACCATTGATTTACCAGACCTGCCGGATAGCAATATTGCATTGTACAAATATCATAACTGTGGATTTGGCAGGACTTTTTACTTCATTTGCTAATCTTCTTGTATCTGTTTTCCTTGCCTGTATATATCATTACGATAAATTATTCAAAAGAAAAAAAAGCTAAGATGTATAATAATTAAAGTATGCCATTTATCTTGTCTGATATTTTCATTGGCAATTACCGCGTTTCACAAGCGTTTGGGAATAATCCTAAATATATTGGTGGTAAATACTACCCTAACGGATACTATTCACAATTTAAAATTAACGGCATCCCTCAACGAGGTCACGAAGGAACCGATTGGGCAACACCATCTGATGTGATAATCACTGCTCCTTTTAATGGCATAATTCTTCGACAAGATTTTCAAATAGATTACAAGGGTTATGGTAGAGTAGTTGTTGTATGGAATCCGGCTCAAAAGTGCGCAGTCTGGTTTTGCCATTTATCAGTAGAAAATATAAATAGTGGAGATCGAGTTATAAAAGGGCAACCATTGGGTAAAACTGGCGCAACTGGTAATACTTTCGGAGCGCACCTCCACTTTAATTTATGTGCAACAGATCAATGGGGAAACAGAATTAACAGGCTGAATGGTTACGGAGGATTTATTAACTGTATTGACAGAAATAACGTAACATGGATACTAACTTAGACGATTATAATTTTCCGGGTAAAGACCTAACGGAAAGTGAAACTATTAAAGAACTCACCGAGGCTCTTATTTTACCTATCGATTCAACTACGACCCCAGAAGTTCTACCTGAAGCCCCTGAGAGCGCCCTAGAGCCTTCACCACCATCCACACCTGTTTCTCCAAGTAAACCGGCTTCTCAAGGGCTTATAGCGAGGTTTATTAGGTGGCTTTTAAGCCTTTGAAATAATGACAGATAAGGAAATAACAGCACATCTCAAAGTAATTATTGAATTACTCAAAGAGATTAAAAGGGTTCAGGATAGGCATGAAGTAAATACTGATAAAGAAATTAGTGATTTACATGATTTTACAGTTGAAGTAGCAAGGCTTGGAGGGCAGATGGAAGCATTTAGGAAAAGTCAAAAAAACCAAACAGATAAGATAACAGATCAAGTTGAAGAAGTAACACAACCGATAATTGAAGAAGCAAATAAATTAAAGAATGTTATTAAAGATAAAAAGTTTATCAAAATAAAAGGAAAACATTGGTGGAAATTTTGGGGGAGGTGAGTTAAATGGACGCAATTAAAGAATCTGCAAAATTGATAATCAGACTTGCAATTTTGGCTGGTGTGTCAGCATTTGTCGCTTCGGTGACAGAATCCGTATCTAATCTTCCACAGAACCAAGTAACTGTTATTTTAGGCTTTGTTTTAGCAGGAGTTGATAAATGGATTCACGAGAGGAAAGACATACCACTAAAAGGTATTATTCCTTTTTAATTTGAAAATAGTGAAGCAAGTTCTCTGATTTTGGTGTTTGTCATTTTTCTTAGTTATACTTCTAGTATAGCAGACAACAGCCCTTACCGGAGTTCTTGCTTTTTATAGGGGTTGACTGCTACGAATAAATTTCAAGTATAATTAAAGCTACGCAAAGGAGGTGATAAACTATGACCTATTTTGATGATCCAGACGAAACAAAAACAGACGGAGATGAATCAGATGCAGGTTCAGACGCAGGTGGAGAAACTCCTGCTTCTGATGAAACTCCTGCCGAGTAAGAAAATTTAACTTCGTTGAATTGGGGGGAGTTGGTATTGGCAGCAACTCTCCTCTTTTTTTGTGGTATGAATATAGTGAGGGGTTCGGTCTGTTTCGATTCTGGGGTATGCGAATATCTCTTTCGAGGCTTCACGAGTCCCTCATTTTAAAGACTTGACATATTAGTTGACATGATTTAATAATAAATTGACAAGTGAAAACTTGTCCGTCCAACTTTAGGTTGGCACTCCTACGGTAAGAGGAGTATAATAGCGGAGAGTAAAAACTACTTTCTCATGGTAAGGTCACTTACCAAAGTATGCTCTCTGCATCCTTACCAGCAGAAAGTAGTTTTTTAATGGAAAATAGTCAGGTTAAAAATCAATCCTTCAAGTCCTACATCAAGATGCGTTTTGACAGACTCCGCAAATTAGCAAAAGAAAAAAGAGAAGACGAACAGAATCAATTTTTGAAACTCGTGGAAGTAAGCAGCCAGAGCGAGTCTAAATAATTAGTGGCGAACTGAATACTCAACGCTTACCCCGAAGTGAAAATCGGGGTCGCCGGAGTAAAAGATTAAACTAGCTAGTAAAACAAAATATGTGAGAAATCGGCTTTTAGAGCTTTAATAAGAACGTGGTTAAAAAAACACCCTTATTATTCCGAAGTCTAAAGCCTAATTATCGCCAGAGTAATTATGGATAGTTTAAAAAACATAGTTAGTTTAACTAAGTATAAAAGAAAAGAAAAAAAAACGAACGGCGCAACTTATCGTTGGCAAGACAGGGCAGTTATTGTTTGGCAGAAGTTGGGGCTTACCGGTTCTCCAAAATCGGGATTTTTTAAAATCTTTCGAGATGATCCACAAAAAGCCGAGCAGTGCTACTCTTTTGTTGTTGATGCTAGTGCTTATGATCCGGAGAAACTTTTTTACTGGAAATATAATGATTTAAAGAGAGTTCAAAAATGATTCTTTCAAAAGAAGAACAAGCAATTTGTAAATATATCGGTATATTAAGACATCGAAACAAAGTCCAGCACAACGTACGCGAGCAAAAAGTCGATAATACTCGAACTGGTGAACAGATTTCAATTGATGGTTTTGGAGCTGAAATGGCATTTGCTAAAATGGCGAATCTTTACCCTAATTTTGACATTATGATCGGAGGAGATGATGGAGATTTATTAGCAATGAATGGCAAAAAAATTGACGTAAAATCTTCAAAACATAATCCCACTTGGCTTACTTGCAAGAAAACCAAAGAAAAAGGGGACGCATTTTATTATGTTATGCTAACTGGTTTGTTCCCAGAATATGAATTTGCTGGTTGGGCAACAGAGGACGAATTGTTACAAGAAGAAAAGCTGAAAGATTGGGGTTATGGTGAAGGGAAAGAGATGTATTCCTTATTCCCAGAAGGTTTAAAATCTCTCGATCTATTTTTGCGAGAATCTGTACCTATTTTGACCCCTTGACATATCCTAAAAGAATCCCTTATACTCAAAGGGTATGAGTAATGATAAAGCAATTGATATAGCAAAACTTCCCTATAAGTCGCGAGAGGCTTATAAATCCCAATTAAAAGAACAGTTAATGGAAGCGATTGGCACGGCACAAGCCGTCATGCTTCTACAAAAGACCCCAAAGGGTGAGATACGCAAAAGGTTAATGAATCCACAAAAACCTGCCGGTGCTAATAACCCAGAATTTTCCTATGTTGAACACGCTTATGTTTCGGAGCAACTTGATTTAACTTTTTTTATGGATTGGGATTTAATTGTTACTAAAAGCGAGAGGGTTGGAGAAGAAGCATTAGTCGAGGGTTATCTTGAGTGCCGGTTTAAAAACAAAACTATTATTAAAAAACATGGTTTTGGCGGGGCAGTTCACCGTAATAATCCCAACATGACTTGGGGGGATACTTTCAAATCTGCTACCTCTGATCTTCTCAAGAATTGTGCAGCACGAATGGGGATTGCTCGTGATCTTTACAGACACGAAGAAAAAGTCACTGATAAGTTCATAGAAATAAAAAGTGAACCAAAAGGCGAAGCGCCACAACTTGAGGACGGGTCAAGACCGGCAACAGAAGCACAGCTTCAAACCATAAAATCCCTTGATCCGGAATTTGACGTAGCAACTTCAAATTTCACAAAACAGGAAGCGGTAAACAGACTTGATGAACTTAGGAAGGAATTGATTAAAAAATAAATGCCACACACAACACCAGACCAGATATTTTTAGAGGAAGATTCTATTACCAAACTTTCAAGTGAAAAGTTGGTTGAAACCCATGAGGTTGCAAGACATATCTTGGAACAATTGGACGCACAGAATAAAATTATTCGGGACGAGTTATACACCAGAATCAAAGGGGACGGAGAAGTAATCGGGAATTATGGGGTAACAAAAGCAATGCTGGTAACTTTTCCGGACGTTACAATCGAACAGGCAATGGAATTAGGGGCGACTAAAGCAGCAGTTGACCAGAGTAAATTAAAAGAACTTTGGAATAAGGGAATTAAGATTCCTGCGAAAGAAACGCATTACGTCCGGATCAGAGAAGTTACAAAAACGAAAGACATTGACGTTAAATGATCCAACTGTCCTACTCAAGTCTAAATATACTTCATAACCAACCTCATAATTGGCTTAATAAGCAAATGGGTATCAAAGCAGAGGATAAAATCTGGTTTAAAGAGGGCAGAGAGGCTCACAGTATTATTCAAAAGCACGTTTCCGGAGTCGAACCATATCCGGCGATTGCCCATATTTTAGATAAATTCCCTATTGTCGAGGAAGTTGACTTTGATCCTCGTTTAAAGTTCGAGCGAGATTTTAAAAACTACAAAATTATTGGATTCTTAGATGGGTTAAATGAGGAAGAAAAAGCGTTTCTTGAAATCAAAACTTCCAGTAAAGCATGGTCAATTGGACAATTTCAGAAAGCAATGCAGAGGAAAATCTATGCGTTTCTCCGTCCGGATTTAGTTAAATCAGTTCTAATTACCGGCGCAAGGAATCCGGAATTATGGCTCAAGGATATTTTAAAAATCTACCATGTGCCTTCAACTGCTCAAGACGAGGAAGAAGCGAAAGAGTGGATCGAAAAGGGCATTGTAATTTTGGAAGCCGGAAATTTTACGAGTGATTTAGTTGACGGGAAATGTGTTGAGAGATGGTGCAATTGGGGCAAGAATTGTTCTTTCAAATAAGTGAATGATAAAAGAATATCAGTTATCAATTTTAAAACGATTATCTGCAAGAGGTGTTCAAAAGCAGCGCAGGTAAATACACGGGCAATTAAGTATTGTCTAAAATGCGCAATTATTGTTAAGAGTGAGGATTATGTAAAAAAGATGATGGAGTCAATTAAGTTTTGGGAGGATTTTACAAAAAGACAAAAGCAAGACGAAAAAAGAATGGGGGACTTAATGTTTAGAGAATCAATAAATAACGAATTAAGTAGAGGAGAGGGGCTTAGGGGCGGGATACCAGAACAAGTTACTTCCACTGTTACTACAACTTATTCACCACCAGAAAAAGTCGTGAGTGAACTTTATTACTCTAAAGATTTAGACCCGATTGGTTATGAAGAAAAACAGATTACAAGAGAAATTAGAAACCGATTAAGAAGAATTAAATAAGGAGGTGAAAGAATGGGAAAAATGACAGTTAATAAATTAAAAAGAATGTTTGCTAATCCTTATTATGCGATAGAAATACACCCGGAACTTTGCACAACTCACGAACTTATGGTAACAGAGGAAATGTGGATTAAGGCAAATGTCCAAAGTATAAAAGAGAGTGGAGCAGAAAATTTTTTGCGTATATTATTAGATGTATTAAAAGGAAATTATCTAACAAGTGAAGAATTTGATTAAAAATCAGATGATAAAAGCTAAATTCTATGTCACTCAATCAGAATCAGACCCAACTAAACAGTACCATGTTCGGCAATTACCCAATGAAACGTGGAGATGCGACTGTCCTTCTTTTGTTCTTAAAAAGAAAAAAGGGGACGTATGCAAACATATCCGGAAAGTTATAAGAAAAATCTTTCTTGGGTTTGTCGAAGGGAGGGAATCAGAATGAGTGAAGTTGAAAGACTTGTTGAAACATTCTCGGTATTAAGACTGCTTGAACTTAGGCGGTTAATGACTTGGACAATTGCCAATACTCCGCCTCAAAATCTTGAACAAATAGCGAGGCGAAGAATGTTGCAAGCGTGTCTTGATCTGGCAATAGCAGTCAAGCGAGTCATTTAATGGACGAATGGGAGAAAGCAAAAAAAGATTTAATTAAAGATGCAATTATCGAAGGCCGGATCACTTATATCAATAAGACCCTACAGGGAATTTGCGAGGACTGTTTGCTCTGGAAGGAACTTACGCCGGATCACAGAAAGAAAAGGAGTCAAGGAGGTTCTCACGACAAGTTCAATATAGATTGGGTTTGTCTGAACTGCCACGATTTGAGAGATAACATGGGTGATCCAAAAAAGAAAAAAGAAACAAAAGAAAAAGCCGGTTGGCAGAAAAGTCATAAGTGTAAAAAGTGTGGAGTAATTACTGTTCTGTATCTTTGTCATAACTGCGGACAACCCTCCGCTTGACAATGGTTACAAGTATAGTTTATAAGTAATATATGGCTGTTATTTCAGGAATACTAAATATCAAATGTCAAAGATGTGGGCATACGTGGACTCCACGTAAGAAGGAGGTAAGGACGTGTCCGAAATGCAAGTCCCCATATTGGGACAAGAAAAAGAAGCAGCAGCAAGTGCAAGGTTAAATATGAACACGATTGATAACTTTACTGTGGGAGTATTTATATTTTCAACATTTGCAATTATTATTTTGGTCGTAATAGCAATTTCTCTTTCCGGATCACTTTCGGAAAAATTAAAAGAAGGAGGTGATAATTTAGATGAACACAGAAGGAATTGAAACAACTATCGCAACTAGCTCTGCTCAACTTACAGGTCTTGCGCCTATTGAGAAAACAGCAGCGAGTTTAGGTTATAACACTATTCTCTTTTTGGCTTGCGTAGGTGGCGCAGTTATAGCTTTTGTTTTCTTATACGGCTGTTGGAATTTGTTTGGTAGGCACTTAGTTGGTAGCTTGCCATTCATAGGCAGAATTATCAGAAAGAAATGATACCATTTTTTGATATAAACGCTGACCAACTGTTTGTAAGGAACTATGAACAGGTTACGACTGTCACGACAAGAGAAACTCATGCTCACAAAGTTGAAAGACTTATACATGAGTATTCCGGTTCCCACGCGACTCAAACAATTCAACTTTGGGGAGGGGAGTCGGGACTTAGATGGTGGGCAAAGAATCCAACGTCCGGAGCTTGCGGAATACCACAAGCTCACCCTTGTTCAAAAATGCCTTGCGAACTTACTTTCGCTGATGTTGAGTGTCAGATACGCTGGGGTTACGACTATATCAAAAATCGTTATGGTGATGGCCGGCAAGCGTTAGCGTTTTGGCAGAGCCAGTTACCACATTGGTACTAAGGAGGTGAAAAATGAGCAAAATCAATCTTAACGCTTTGGCAAAGAGTGTCACAGAGTCAGAAGGTCTTAAAAAAAGTATATCTATTGCTCAAGTGAAGGAAGTTATTAGACTCACTCTTGATGAATTGGCCTTTGAATACGAGCGATCAGAAGTTTTAGAATTGTTAGAGAGGGTCGAGAACGGATGAGTCAAAGAAGCAATTGTTGTTTAGCGCCTGTAAGGTATGAATGTAAATTTTGCGGAGAACCTTGCGATATTGACTCTCCATCACCTTCGGCATTACCGGATGAATTGGGAAGTTATGACAGTATCAAAATGTTTAAAGTCGTGAATCAAATCATCAGTTATTTAAAAAGTAGAGAATGAAAAAGTTAATGGCGACTATTCCTTTGTCTAAAATAGTTTTTCTAAAAAAGCAGATGAGAGTTCTTAAAGCAAATGCGCTGGAATCTGATAAGAACATAAGTTATTGGAGAGGGAAGGCAGAGGAAAGTGAGAGGAATTTTAAAGAAGTTTCCTCAAAAATAGATATGCGTGCTAATGAGGAACAACCTTATTTTGTGGCACTTGAAAAAGAGAATCGCTGGTTGCGAGAGTTAGTTGAGAAAGTGTTGACTGGAAAAGTAACTGATAGACAAATGATGGCCGGCGATTTTATAAAACCGGAAAGACGAGAACATTGCAAGGACTGTTACTAAATGGAGCGTGACAGAGAATTATTAACGAATGTTCCGACTAAGCCGGAAACAGCTAATGATAGAGCAAAAGTGTATCGCCATTGGCAATTTTTACATATGCTTAGGAATTATGGAGAGATTGTGAATCTACCAGTTAGGCATAAAAGGATACAGACTCTTTCCAAAGGTGGGATGCCTAACGTAAGATTTACTGATGGCCAAGAAAACTAGAAAAGATAAATATGCAAGACAGTTTGCACGCACTCGTGCTAATAAGATAAAAAGAATAGAAAAGGAATTAAAGCGTAACCCAAACAATAAAATTGCGAGGGAAACGCTTGAAAAATTACGAAAAGGAGGTGATTAAAGTGAGAGGAAATATTTTAATTAGTTTAATTATTGGTCTTGTAGTATTGGTTGCTGGATTAGTTTTTACAGTTGGCGCAAGCGCAACTTTTAATCCTCCCCAATTTACTCTTTGTCATATACCTCCGGGCAATCCTGACAATCCGCAGACAATTACAGTTGGTTTTGCAGGATATTTGAATCATTTGCAGAATCACGAATTAGATTATGCCGGTGAGTGTCAAGAACCAGAACCGGAAGACGTTTGTGACAATTTGGAAGGGGTGCAAGAAGAAACACCCGAAGGATATATCAATGATGATGGTTACTGTTATATTCCAGAACTAGAAGATGTATGCCCCAACTTAGATGGAATTCAAGAGAAACTTCCAGAAGGGTATCATTTTGAGTATTTTGGTAATAATCACGAATACGAAGAAGCAATTTGTGTTCCTGATGAACAACCAGAAACTCCACCTACACCACGATCAGAACCACCACAGAGTCAACCATCTGCTCCTGAATACCATTCAAAGCAATGTCCTGACGGAAATAATCCGGCAGCGCCTATAGCTTTTGCTGGTGAACAAAGCAGAGTTGATGATGATACTGTTCTTTTGAAGTGGAGAAAATCAACTGATTGGCAGGACACGGCCAAACAATCCTTGATTTATGGTTATAGTCCAGATCAATTGGTTTATGGCATTGACAACTTGCCAAAAGATGCTGAATCAACCCATGTGAACGAGGTGCAGAATAGGCATATTTGGTTTCAAGTTATTGCCGAAAAAGGAAATGGTTGCAATTCTCGATCAGAGATTGTAGACCCCTAATTTTAGGGTTTTTGAGGGTCGCTGGCAGCAAACTGAGGCGACCCAACTAAAACTCTAAGGAAGGAGGAGAATGGAACAAAAATCAGATAAAGAAATAAAACCTTATCCAGCAGATTGTAAACACGAAGGTCAGTGGAAAGCGCTGGGGCAAATGAGTATGAGTCCAGTAGTTAATCCGCAGACAGGGCAAATGATAGGGGGTAATCTTATGGTTATAAGCAGTTTATATTGTGAGAAATGTAGTCAAGTGAAATTCAATGTCACGAACATAAAATTACCTTCGCCAGAAAAACCGCCGGGAATTGTTCAACCTAATGTAATTATCCCCGGACTCGATCCGAGGAAAAGGGACTCGTGATGAAAAAGTTATTTATTGGTAATCTAAGCTGGTCAATTACGGAAGCGCAACTTGTGGATTATTTTAGTCAAGCCGGAAAAGTTATCATGGGGACTATTATCACAAACAGGGATACCGGCAGATCACGGGGTTTTGGGTTTGTTGAAATGGAAACAGAGGAAGGTGCAACAAATGCGCTTACGACTTTGAACCAAACTTATTTAGATGGCCGGCAGATCATTGTTAAAGAGGCTCAATCGGAAAACAAAGATCATAGCAGCGATAGAACTATCAATGATTTTCTCTACTCAAATGCGGAAATTGGTGACGAGATAGAAATACAAGTTGCTAAAAAGAAATTTGTTTTAGTACGAAAAGAGTAATTTGAAGCTAAATTGGCATGACCTATACATCAACTAATTTAAAAAAGGCTGTTAGAGAGGCGCTGACAGATGGAATTGTTTGAAAACAATGCTCCAAGAGATGATCCGGAGTATTCCATCACACCACGGAGGATACAGTGCAAAAGAGTTAAGGGCTGGCGTATGCCGGCAAATACAATCTATGTAGGCCGTCCGGCAAAGTGGGGGAATCCACTTCCAATTAGTTCTTTCTACAATAATGACCGGAGAATAGCAGTTGATTTTTATAAAGCATATATGCACAACTTAAAACCTTTTAGGCAAGAAGAACTTATCGCAGAACTCAAAGGCAAGAATCTTGCTTGTTGGTGTCCACTTGACCAACCTTGTCATGCAGACGTTTTGTTGGAGATAGCAAATAAATGACCAATAAAAACCTACGGAAGCAGATACAACAGATAATACATAGGGCTTTTGTAACACCTCACTGGCAAGTTGACCAACTAGAAGTCCTTTTTACCAAGGAACAAAAGGCGTTGATAGGGTCATTATCAAAAGATGGGGCTTGCTTTGCAGGGTGTGATAGGTGCGAGTTTAATGGCTCACCGCAAGTTGACGACCTTTTATCTAAGCTCAAAAAAAAAGATTGATATGGGTAGCGCAATTTGTTGGCCGGAACAATTTGAAGGTGAAAGAGAAATAGCTGAAAAGATTTGGGCAGACGCAGATCAACGCTGGCCTAACAGGGATCGCAGGTGTGGGAATGGGGAACACGCTTGTAAACATTGCCCGATATGCGGATATTTTATGACTAGAGTTACTATTTGGTGGAACGAAATTGGAGGACTTCTGGCAGTTGTGGGTCAATGCAAAAAACACGGAGAACAATGCGTTGATTCAGACTGGTGGAGTTATACAGATTGGAGCGAATGATGAAATGAAAAAAATACCTATCCAGTTTACGAAGCACGCAATTGACCGAATTACTCAAATTGACATGAGTATTAAAGAAGCAAAGGATTTATTTAAACACTCGAAAGAAACCGGCATAAGTGAGCAACACAGGTTTTACAAACTTATTAAATATGGTGAGAAGTATAAAAACATTAAATACTACATACATAGAGGCAAAAAGATTCTTTTTACTGTAAGAATTGTTGATAAAGAACCTCTGGTTATAACTGTAACCAAAAAGTCTGAGTTCCAACACGGGCTTACTCCTTAGCTTCCTCAATGCTATAATAATTTCAGTATGCCAAAGACGGAAAAACCGAAGGCAGTTGCGGTAGTAAAAACTCCAAAGCACAAAGGCGGACGGCCACGAGGCAGTTTTATTAAGTTAACTATAGATCAAAAAAAAGCGGCCATTAACTACGTTCTTAAAGCTGGATTGTGGAAAGTAAGACTGACTCATTTTTTAAGGATAGACCTCAAAACTCTAAACAGAATTTTAAACAGTGATAAAGATTTTTCCCTCGATCTTGAGGCTGCGGAAGCCGAATTTGCGGGAAATAACATAGCGGCGGCCAAGCCCGAATTTATCCTCAAGACAAAGTATAAAGATGAATTTCCCGAAGAAACTAAAATTGGGATTGAGCATAGTATTGATGAGAAGCTATTGGAATTTTTAGATAAACAAATGGCATTGACTAACACGAGAAGGCGGTTGATAGATGATAATGGAAGCCACCAAAACACTCCTCAATAATTACGCCTTAGTCGACGAAACTGGACAGTTAATTGACTGGACTCCGGGTCAATTGGAAATCATTGATTGTATTGTTCAGAGAAAAGCCCCCGATGGTAAGAACCGCATACAGATAATCGCTTCTACTCGCTATGGGAAATCCCTCGCTGTTGCTGCTGGACTCGTCATTAGAGCCTCTTTAAACCCTGAAAGATGGGCGATTGTTGCCGGAACTAAAGAGAAAGCCAGAATCATTATGGAGTATGTGACTATGTTTTCTCTCGATTGTGCCCTTATTAGAACCCAGCTTGATGTAGAAGAATCACTTGATAAACTTAGAATGAGGCGCTCTCAAGATAGACTTACTTACAAAAGGAGAGGTGAGGTTAGGGTTTACTCTGCTGACTCTACGAGAATAACTGAAACCAGTAAATCTTTGATGGGGTTTGGAGCGCCAAACGTCATAGGTGATGAGTCCGCTTTAATTCCGGATATTTTGCAAGCGACCATAATGAGAATGTTGGGGGACAAAACAGACAACTTTTTAGTTAAAATCGGCAATCCTTTTAATCGTAATCACTTCCTCCGTACTTGGAATAATGACCGATACTATAAAATCTTCATTGACTATCAGCAAGGGATTAAAGAAGGTAGATATTCGGAGGATTATATCAATGAAATGCGTGAAGAAGCCTTGTTTGACATTCTTTACGCCTGTAAGTTTCCAGATGCAGACTCAATTGACGCATTGGGGTGGATTCCGCTTTTGACAGACCTCGATATTGAAAGAGCCTTCGTTGATGAAGATAATCTTTTTGGGAATAAACGATTAGGTTGTGACGTTGCAGGGGGAGGCAGAAACTACAGCGCCATTGTGCTTCGGGCTTTTAACCTTGCGAAAAAAATGTATAAGGAGCAAGAGCCGGACACTATGGAATTTGCTACTAAAATAATGGCACTCGCGAGGGCATTGCAGATTAAAGATAGAGATATTTTTTTAGACAGTGTGGGTGTCGGTAAGGGTGTTTACGATCATATTAAAAAAGTTATATCGAAAGTAGTTGGGGTTGAAGGTGGGCGTGAACCCCGTAGTCCGAGATATAGTAACCTTAGGGCGGAAATGTATTGGAGAGCGAGGGAGTGGATTTTGCATGGGGGAAAATTGCAGCGTGATAAGGACTGGTTGCAGCTCGCCAACATTAAATACAAAGTCGCTGACGGGACGGGGAAGCTCAAGATTATGAGTAAGGAAGAAATGCTTAGGAACGGAATTGACAGTCCGGATATTGCCGACAGTTTCGCAATGACATTTGCACGGGAGGAAGACCCTCCGGAGGCGCAGGAGCAAGCGGTAGTGAACGAGCCGGACTTTGACCCTTATGATTCAATTGAAACAGCATGAACGAGCCATTTGTACCTCACAAACCAGAAAAAAGAATGTTAGTTGAAGTTTTTGGTCGGGAAGCGAGTTTGATTAAAAAGTTAAGAAAATATGCTTTCGGAAAGTTTACAATTCAGAAGGTTGACAATATGATTATTAGAATCGAGATTAACGAGAGTCAGATTATTGAGGAGAACGATGGAGATGATCTTGCTGTAAAATAAATGTATAATCGAGTTATGCTAGATAAACCAAAAGAAATGCGTCCTCACTTAAATCTCTCCGCAAAAGATTTTCCGGCTCTTAAAAACTGGAAAGTTGGCGGAAAATACAAGTTAGAGTTAGATGTTGAACAAATATCTATGCAAAAAGATGAGTGGATGGAAGGCGAACCATTGTCTGCCAGTTTTAGAATTAACAAGATCGAAGATGTTACTTTAACAGACGAGGAAAAGGAAGGAAGAAAAGGTTACTGACTTATGAATCCCAGCATTTCTACGTCACCGAAAATTAAAATGAAGTCTGTTCGCGGAAGAATTAGAGTCCTTCGTGCTATTGGTTATCGTGGATCAATGATCTATATTCGTCAAATTGATGGAGATATTTTTATGTATGATGTAGTTTTTAAAGAGCAAATTTATTCTTCTCACATTGAAATATTACCAAAAGAAGGTGCAAGTAAGCTGACTAAAAGAGAAATAAGCGAAGCAACCGGCATCATTTTAGCTGGCGCAACTACCACGATTGATGTTCTTTTAGGGGATAAAGTAGACAAGAAGACTAAAGAAACAGTTGAGGCTTTTGAAAAAGCTGGACGGCAGATGTATGGAGGCGAAAGTTAATGCCGGCAGGATTTGAAAATTGTGTCGCCAAAGGTGGCAGAGTTAGAACCAAACGAGTTGACAAAACACATTATATGCACATTTGTTTTTTAGGTGGTAAGAGTTTTGCCGGAGAAGTTAAAGCGTATAAAAAAGTTTTGAAGGGGGGTAAAAGTGGGAAAAAATAAAAAGAAGAAAAAGAAAAAGAGTAATTATTAAATGAACGTAATTCATGGTTATCCTCCCAATTACGAGGAGATAGAAAAAGAATTCAATCCTCCAAAAAGTGTAGTGTTTACTTATGGAGAAAACTTATATAGTCCCAGCGGTGGATTTATCTCTAACGATCTTATGACCCACGAAGAAACTCATTCAAAACAGCAAGGTAATAACCCTCAAGCATGGTGGAGAAAATACTTTGATGATATTAAGTTTAGAATTTCGCAGGAAGTCGAGGCTTATCAAAACCAATACAAGGCATTTGTAGGCAATAGAGATTCACGGCGTAAGTTTCTGCGCAAGATTGCTAATGACTTATCGAGTAGAATTTATGGGAATGTTATTCGCTTTGATGAAGCTAAAACACTAATTAAAAATGGCTGACGAACAAGAAACTCTAAAAAAAGCTGGTATACCCGAAAAGTCGAGCGGTGATCCTTATGAGTCACTTGCTGCTCAAATTCAAGCAGAGCATGAACTTGCTTGGAAACATCAGAAACCCAAAAAAGATGAAGCAGAGGTAAGGCTTAGGCTTTATAACAATCAGAAGCGTAAGAAAAAAGACGTTGGGGATACTACCCTTTTTACAGTTCATCAGACAATACTTGCTTCTTTATATATTGATCGGTTGACTACAGAATGGGGTGGTCGTGAGGAAGGGGACGAGGAAGTTGCAGAGAATCTCAATGCAATGTCTGAGTACGATTATGACGAGATGGGTAAGGACGAAATTGATTATGACTGGATTTGGGATACGTTATTTTTTGGCAGGGGACTGGTTATGCTTTCAGAGTACGAGCGTGATCCGGAGAATAATATCTTTGTACCAGTTCCGGAAGTCTTAGACCCTATCACGTTTCTACATGATCCACGAGCTGCCTCAATCAATGGTAATAGACGAGGCAAGGGTGCTTGCCGGTTCTTTGGCAGAGAAATAAAAATGACGGCACAGGACATTGAGGAATTACCACACAGAACTGATAGTTTTAAGATGACTGATCTTAAATTCCCGTCTGGCGTTAATACCAGATCGCTTCTTCAAGACGCAATTGAGGCAAGAGATATGGCTCAAGGTAGACAGACTCAAAAGATGGAAGGGGAAACAAAGTTAGGTGTTAATGCTGAATACGACATTGTTGAGTGGCACACACATCAAAAAATTAACGATAGAGTTAAAAAAGTAAAAGTGTGGCTTGCTAACGAGCGAAAAACAACAATTGGTTATCAGATTCTTGAAACGGAAATGACCGATAAACAGAAGAAAAAGTTTGACGAGGATCAAAAAGAGGCAAAAGAAAAAGGTGAAACTCCTAAGAACCCCATTAAACTCTGGCCGGTAATTGATAGGCCACTCTATCCGACAGCACATGATTGGGACGGAACTTCTATTCCAGATTTAACAGAAGATAAACAACGCGCAAGAGCAGTTGCACAGAATTTGGGACTGGATGCAATGAAGGCAGATTTATACCCAATGTATATTTACGATTCAAACAAAGTAATTAATCGCAATGATCTTAATTTTAATTTTAACAAGTTTATTCCCATTGACGCTAAAGACCAGAATGTAACTAATGCAGTTGCACCTTTGATTAAAAATAGACCAAACCTACAACTTTTAGACTTTATTTATAACTCACTTGATATTTCCGCGCAAAA
>Ga0247727_10002374_pt1 | contig 43224 bp, 38 predicted proteins | sample WisWelCaveWW1625_FD_202498 | JGI IMG/M metagenome (GOLD analysis project Ga0247727, IMG submission 202498) | Biofilm microbial communities from Wishing Well Cave, Virginia, United States - WW16-25 | ecosystem: Environmental > Aquatic > Deep subsurface > Groundwater > Cave microbial mat | place...
CCGCCCGCGAGGCCGATTTTCCATTTCCCATTTCCCGGTATCTCTACACTCGCGCGGAAACGGAAACGGGAAACACATCAACAAGCGTGCCCAGAGCACCATCAATAATCGTGCCCACGCTCACGCGCAACGCGCGAGGCAGTTCGTCGCTGGACGGCGGATCCGGAAGTTCGAATCCCCCCAAGTTGCTCGGCAGAGCGACATCGACGCCAGGCCGACGTCCCCCGCTTCCGATGCCGCCTCCGGCATGGAGGTAGACCCACGCGTCGTCGATCTTCCGCCAGCCCGTGTGGGAGTAAATGCGATCCTCCCGCACCGCCGCGGACAGAAGCTGAATGGCTGCGCGAGCGTGGTCCTTCGTGCCCATCCCCGGAAGGACGATGGCGCCGGCCCCCATGCGCTCGCTCACCCATCCCATACCGGCGAATTGCGCCGCGGGAACCGCGAAGTGGCAAGGGCGACCGTTCAGGAGCGCTTCCACCTCGAAGGCTCGCTGGACTTCAGCGCCATCGTCTTGAGCCAAGTCGCGCGTAATCTTCGCCGTGAAATTGGTGAGCTGCACGCGGACGGCGCCGTCCTTCACGCGCCTCAGATGGAACAGCCCGGCCGGAGTAGCTTCGTAGCGGTCTGCCGCAGCCATGTTTGCCGGCTGAGTCGACTGCGCCGCCGCCCCGGCGAGCGCGCGCTTCATGGTGCGGTCGACATACTGGCCGTTTCCCCGCCGAAGCTCCTCTTGAGGCTTCTCTCGGAGCGTGAGGACCTGGCGAATTACGGCCGCATCCACCCGGTGTCGGGCGAGTTGCACGACCAACGCCCAGTCGCATACGCTCCTGCCCCCTTCCTTCACCTTCTCCCCGGAGACAATCGGAAGGATGATGTCGCCGGGCTCGTAACGATCGTCTCGGAGTTCGATCACGCGGCAGAATGCCCCGCCTGCCTCCGGCTTGTGGTTGCGCAGGCCGGGAAGGCGCAGCACCTGCGAGTCGCCGTAGGAGTTGTCAGCGTCGCACAGCTTCGCAAGCGCCTTCATCAGCGCCTGCGCATCGGCCCACGGTATGGCGCGCCGCAGGAACCAGAAGAGATGGCGATGCCCGGGCCTCCCGCTGGCTACCGCGGCCGACGGCCGCGCCACGTTCGCCGGCAGCTCGCGTGGGTGGTCCATATCGAGCCAGAGGACGTCCGTCGTATCGCCGCAGTCCTCCCCCTTGCCGCCTTTCCTGAGGCGAGGCCGAACGCCGTAGCATACGCACGCGCCCTTCAGGTTGAGATCGAGGAGTAGACTCCAGCACTCGGACCATTCGTCCTCGAGACGCGCAACGGGCACGAACACCGAGTCGTCGAGCGCGGCCCGCTTGCAGTCCGCTTCGGGTCCGTACCGGAACTCCACGAAGCCGGTCATCGACGGCGGGATCAAGGCGCGAAGGAAGCGAAGGGTCATGCCGGAGCCGTTCGGGAATAGTTCCTGCGTCGCACGTGCGTGACCAACGCGCTGGCGATCTGACTCGCGGTGTTTCACGCGCACTTCGATCGACTCATGCTGCATGGCGTCTACTCGGTCGCAAGATGGCGCTGGGGCTGGCCATCGAGCCAAGCGAGAAGTGCGCCGCGCCTGACGCGCCAAAACGCGCGGCGCCCCTTGCCGACGTTTTGCGCAGGCAGTCTGCCGCGAAGGATGGCCGCCTTGATGGTGTTCGCGCACGTCTTCGCGATCTTCGCGGACTCAGCGACCGTTAGGTAGTCGTCGCTCATCGCCAGCCTCCATGGGGAGTCTGGCGCCGGCCGTAAACGAAAACGGCCAGCGCCCCTGGGTCACGGCCCTGATCCGGCCCTTGGGGTACTGGCCCTCGAACTTCGGCCCCGCCGCGCACTACGTCATCTGCGCGATTACACTCCTTCTACATCGCCCGCGGCACATGTCAATACCAAATCGACTGTTCTGCACGAAATCTCATGGCGATCATGTCCCGCGTCACCCGGAACGAAGCGCACGTTCTGACCATAGTGCTTCGGCGCCGTCTTGAACGAGGCGAAGCGCAAGGTGAAGATCGACTCGTCGTAGACGTAGTACGACGTACGACGTCTTTACCTTCGGCGACATCGATGTGCCGGCGACAAGCTACCGTCAGGGGTTTCACATGGCGAGGCGGTCGAGCACCTCCCTGTGGCGCGTCCCGTCCCGGTGCGCGTAGTGCATCTGCTGCACGGCGACCGAATGGCCGGCCCACGTGGCTACCTGCTGAGGAGGTACGCCCATGTCGAGCAACGCCGTTTCCCAGGTAGCCCTTAGGAGCTGCATTCCGATCGTCCCGCCGTGGCGAGCGCGGAAGAACTCGACGACCGCCTTCCCGAGCTTGTCCGGATCGGCGCTTCCGTCGGCCCGCTTGCCGCGCACGAGGAATCGAACGGTCCCACGCTCGCGATATGCCTCCCGCAGAATCGAGAGGAGCCTCGGATTGATAGGAACATGCCGCTCGAGCCCGGTCTTCGCCGCCGCGGCTCGCATGGTGAGCATACGACCGGAGAAGTCCACGTCGGCCCACTCCAACCGGCAGGCTTCCGCGCGCCGTATGCCAGCGAGCACCGCCAGCGCAACGGCGACCACGAGGCGGCCAAGTCCCTCGACCTCGCTCATGATCGTGGAGATCCACTCGGGAGGGAGCGCCTTCGGGTTGCCCTTCGGCACCCTCGGCTTCGTGACCTTCGCGGCGGCGTTCGTGGGGATCATCTCCATGCTACCCGCCCATTCGAGGAATGCGTGGATCGCGGCGTATGCATTGCGGACCGTCCACCTCGCCGCCCCCGAGTTGGTAAGCGCGTCGATGTGCTCCTGTACGTGCGAGGGCTTGAGGGCGTCCATGTGGTGTACGTCGCCGATGGACGCGGTCCACTTGCCGAGGATGGATCGCCGCACCTTGGCATGACCGGCCGTGCACGTCGCCTTGAGGTGCTCGATGTACCGCCCGATGGCGTCGGCGACCTTGACGCGGTTCGTGATTCCAAGAGCCGAAAGAACCGCGTCCCTGCGAAAATCGAGGAGGGCCTTCTCGCAATCGCGCAGAACTGCGCGAATACTCGTGTAGGCGCGCATGGGTGCGCCCCCCGTACTGATGTGTGGCGCCTACCATGCGCTACCTGGATGGCCCCAATGTCGCTCCGGCGCGTCATTGCGCCGGCCGACGGGCTCATATGTTGCCGCTAAACTCGGGTCGATTAGCCAACTGAGCTAACGGCCCGGGGTGCACCCGAGCGCGGGAAGTTTATCCCCCTCCCCCGGCACTGTCAACCGCCCCTCCTTCGCGCCTTCGGGTGGCGCTTCGGAGGGCAGTCGCCCTCTCCTCCTTCGCGCCTTCGGGTGGCGCTTCCACCTTCGCGCTTGTTGGGATGGCGCTACGGTGGACAGGTCGGAGGGCAGGCGCCCTCGGTGTGGCGTCGACGGCAGGCCTTCTTCTCTCACTCTCTCACTCTCTCACTCTCTCACTCTCTCACTCTCTCACTCTCTCACTCTCTCACTCTCTCACTCTCTCACTCTCTCACTCTCTCACTTGCCCTCTTTCCCTCTTTCCCTCTTTCCCTCTCTCCCTCTCTCCCTCTCTCCCTCTCTCCCTCTCTCTCTTTCGTATCATCATCCCCCCGTGCCCTCCCCCGCGTTCGCCTCGCTTCGCCACCGCGGCGTTCCCCACTTCCTCGCCGCCCGCCTCCTCTTCATCACCGCCAGCCAGATGATCTCCGTCACCGTCGGCTGGCAGGTCTACGACCTCACCCGCAGCCCCCTTCACCTGGGCTTCATCGGGCTCGCCATCTTCCTCCCCGCGATGCTCTTCTCCCTCCCCGCCGGACATGCCGCCGACCGCTTCGACCGCCGCTTCATCATCCTCGCTTGCGTCGTCTCCAACCTCCTCCTCGCCGGACTGCTCGCCGCGCAGACTCTCACCACGCCCTCCCTCGTCGTCATCTACGCCGTCGCCGCCGCCATCGGAGCGACCCGCGCCTTCGGCGCCCCGGCCAGCGCTTCCTTCCTCCCCACCCTCGTCCCTCCGGCCGACTTCGGAAACGCCGTGGCCTGGAGCATGATCGGATTCCAGATCGGCACCGTCGTCGGCCCCGCCATCGCCGGCCTCACCCTCGCCGCCGCCCACGGCGCCGCCCCCGTCTACCTCCTCGGCGCCGCCCTCTACGCCATCGGCCTGCTCGCCATGTTCGGAACGCCCCAGCCGCCAAGACGCGAACCGACCGCCGCCACGATGCAGTCCCTCCTCGCCGGCATCCGCTACGTCTTCCAGGAGAAGATCATCCTCGGGGCGATGCTGCTCGACCTCTTCGCCGTCCTCCTCGGCGGCGCAACCGCGCTCCTTCCGATCTTCGCCCGCGACATCCTCCACGCCGGGCCGCAGGGACTCGGCTTTCTGCGCAGCGCTCCCGCGATCGGCGCCGGACTCACGGCCGTTCTCATCGCCTTCCGCCCGCTCAACCGGCGGCTCGGCTGGACGCTCTTCGGCGGCGTCGCGATCTTCGGGCTCGCGACCATCGTCTTCGGCCTCTCGCGGAGCTTGCCGCTTTCGATCGTCGCTCTCGCCGTCGCCGGCGCCGCCGACATGCTCTCGGTCAACATCCGCCACACGCTCATCCAGATGACGACGCCCGACGCCATGCGCGGACGCGTCAGCGCCGTCGCGTTCGTCTTCATCGGCGCGTCGAACGAGCTCGGCGAGTTCGAGTCCGGCCTCGCCGCGGCGTGGCTCGGCACGGCGCTGTCGGTGGTGATCGGCGGCGCCGGCACCTGCGTCGTCGTGCTGCTCTTCCTGCTGCTCTTCCCGCGGCTGCGCAGGGTCGACACACCGCCCCGACCTCCTGAACCGGCCCTGGATCCTCCGACGAAGTAGAATCGCTCCTCCGACCTTCGTTCGCTTCATCTCGCCGGTGTGTAGCCTTCGATCTCGCGCAGCGTCTTGAAGAACTCCGGCCCGCAGCAGATCTCGACGTCCTCCGCCGTGAACTGCGACGGATGCTCGTAGCCGCACGCGTGCGTCACGGCCATCAGCTCGTTCTGGAGTGACTTGATGTACTTCGCGAACCGCAGCGACTGCACCGCCGGCACGAGTCCGTGCTGGAGCCTCGCGTTGTGCGTCGTGACGCCCGACGGGCAGTGTCCCGTGTGGCAGATCTGTGCCTGGATGCATCCGACCGCGAGCATCGCCTCCCGCGCGATGTTGATGAGGTCCGCCCCAAGGCAGATCGCGACGATGGCGCGGTCCGGGAAGCCGAGCTTCGCCGACGCGATCCACGCGATGCGGTCCGCCATCTTCTCCTGGAGGAAGGCGCGGTAGACCCGCGGGAAGCCGACGCGGAACGGCAGCGAGACGTGGTCGGTGAAGACCATCGGCGCCGCACCCGTCCCGCCCTCGCCGCCGTCGATGGTGATCCAGTCGGGCCCCTGCCCGCTCGCCTTCATCTCCGCCGCGAGCTCGCTCCAGAAATCGGTGTGGCCGACCGCCGACTTGATGCCGACGGGAAAGCCCGTCACCTTCGCGATCTCCTCAACGAAGCGGATCAGTCCCTTCACGTCCGAGAACGCGCCGTGGTTGTTCGGGCTGATGCAATCCTCGTGCGGCTTGATGCCGCGGATTTTCGCGATCTCGTCGGTGACTTTCGCCGCCGGCAGGACCCCGCCCTTGCCTGGCTTCGCGCCCTGCGAGAGCTTGATCTCGATGGCCCGCACCGTCGGCGCGCCCGCGAGCGTCTCCAGCAGCTTGTCCATCCAGAACCGGCCGGCCTCGTCGCGGCAGCCGAAGTAGCCCGTCCCGATCTGGTAGATGAGGTCCGCTCCGGTCTTGTGGTGCGGCGAGATGCCGCCCTCGCCCGTGTTGTGGTAGCAGCCCGCGAGCTTCGCGCCGCGGTTGATCGCCTCGATCGCGTGCGCGCCGAGCGCGCCGTAGCTCATCGCGGAGACGTTCACGATCGACCCGGGACGCCACGCCTTCGCCCGCTTGTGGCCCTCGCCGAGCGTCTTCGCGCACGCGACGCCGTGCATCTTGTCGTGCGCCCCGCCGCTGAAGCTCACCTCGCCGTGCGAGAAGACCGCGTGCTTGATGATCGGGTAGCCGATCTCGAGGATCTGGTCGTCCGTGCCGAAGCCGAAGTAGTTGTTCTCGCCCTTCGCCGACCGGTAGATCCAGTCGCGCTCATCGCGGTTGAACGGCAGCTCCTCGTTGTTGTCGGCGATGATGTACTGCCGCAGCTTCGGCCCGAGCTCGATGAACCAGTAACGGAAATGGCCGACGATCGGGTAGTTCCGGATGATGTTGTCGGTCGAAATCCAGCGGTCGTGGATGTAGACGGCAAGGATGGCGACGACCAGGACCCCGCTGGCGATCGCGAGCGCGATGAGCATCGCGAAAATGATATACGGACTTGCCGTCTTTTCGGTCTACGGTCTACGGTCTACGGTCCTACGGCTTCTTCCCCGGCCCCGGATCGGTCTCCGGGATTTCTGTCTTCCAGTTCACGCCTTTTTTCACCCCGGCGTCGATGTGCTTCTTCGAGTCCTTGGTCTCCGGCACGAACTTCGCCGCGCCGGCCTTCAGCGCCTTCGCCAGCGCCTCCGGGTCGGTCCCCGCATCGCTCGCGAGGACCTTCGCCTTCATCCCGTAGGTGTCGGGCTGCACTACCAGCACGCCATCCTTCTTCTCCGCACCGTCGATGACCGCCAGCTCGTCCGTGTTGCCGACGGCGACGTACGCAAACGTGCCGATGAACTCCTTGCTCCACGCGAGCGGAGCCAGGACGGATTCGATCTTCTCGCGCTGCTTCCCGACGACGACGACGAGCGGCTGGATGTCGCAGCTCGCCGTGTTGATCGCGCGGCGGAGATCGACGAGATAGGGCAGCTTGCGTGCGCCCTCTTCCTTCTCCGGGTATTTCGCGGCGATCTTCGTCATCGACGCCGTCATCTCCGCGGCATCCTTGAAGGTCATGTCGGGCGACCGGCCCGGCCGCACGAGCGGCGTCTTTCCATCGGGCGCGAGGATCGTGAAGGTCGTGTTCTCGAGCTCGCCGCTGCGCCCCGTGAAGAACGATGCGAGGAGCTTCGCCTCGTCGGCGCTCTCGTAGGTCAGCAGCCGCGCGCAGATGAAATCGCGCGACGCTTTCACCACTTCCTGGTTGGACAAGAACCTCTTGTCCATCTGCTGCTTGCCGGGTCACCAGAGGCCCGAGATGTTGTGGCAGTGCGGCGCGGCGGCGACGAGCAGGATCGGCTTCTTCGTCCGCGCGGCCTCGGCCTTGGCCGCTTCCCACGTGCCGTACCACTGGATGCGATCGCCCTCCACGGGGGTGACCGTCCCGGGCTTCGGCGGTCCGCCTTGTTGGGCGAGAAGGGCCGCGGCCAGGATGCAGGTGATTCTCAGCATGCCCGCCTAACGAACCATGGCGCGGCTTTCGCGTCCGAAAAGTTGCGATTCTGAGGTGAATTCCTCCGCAGAAATGTTGGCCGCAAAAGGACGCAAGAGGAACGCAACGGGACGACGATCGGAACTTGCGACTGCCGTCCCTTCGGCCCGTCCGTCCCTTTGCGTCCGTTTGCGTCCGTTTGCGGCATTTAGCCGCCGTGGATTGACCGCTTCTCCACGTCGAGCGCGGCCTCCTTAAGCGCCTCGGCCAGCGTCGGATGCGCATGACACGCCCGCGCAACGTCCTCGCTCGACGCGCCGTACTCGATGGCGACCGCCGCCTCCGCGATGAGGTCGCCTGCCCGCGGCCCGATGATGTGCACGCCGAGCACGCGATCGGTTTCGGCGTGCGCCAGCATCTTCACGCGCCCGTCCAGCTCACCCAGGCTCCGCGCCCGCCCGTTTGCGCGAAACGGAAACATCCCCCGCCGATAGGGCACGCCCGCCACCTTCAGCTCCTCCTCCGTCCTGCCGACCGACGCCACCTCCGGATGCGTGTAGACGACCGCCGGAATCGCGTCGTAGTTCACATGCCCATAGCCGGTCGAGATGTGCTCGACGCACGCGACGCCTTCGTCCTCCGCCTTGTGCGCGAGCATCGGACCGGCAATCACGTCGCCGATCGCGAAGATTCCAGCCGTCTTCGTCGCGAAGTGGGCATCGACCGGAACCCGCCCGCGCTGGTCGACTTCGATCCCGACCTTGTCGAGCCCGAGCCCTTCGGTGTTCGGAATCCGTCCAACGGCGAGCAGCACGCGATCGGCCGTCACCGATTCGGCGCCGTCGCACTCGACCGTCGCCTTCTTTCCCTTCGCCGTCGCGCTCTTCACGCGCGTCGACAGGCGGAACTCGATGCCCTGCCTTGCGAAGAGCTTCTGCGCCTCCGCGGCGATCTCGTTGTCCATGCCCGGCAGGATGCGATCGAGGTACTCGAGCACCGTCACGTTCGAACCGAGCCGCCGCCAGACGGAGCCGAGCTCGAGGCCGATCACGCCCGCGCCGATGACGACGAGATGCTCCGGCACGTCCGACCACGTCAGCGCCTCCGTGCTCGTCCCGATGCGGTCGCCGTCGACATCGACTCCCTTGAGCGGCGCGACGCGGCTTCCGGTCGCGATGACGATGTTCTTCGCCCCGAACTCCTCCTTGCCGACGACGAGGCGCCCGGGACCGACGAACGACCCGTGGCCCTCGATGCGCTCGATCTTCCACTTCTTGAAGAGGTAATCGACGCCCGCGGTCGAGACCTTCACGACGTCGTCCTTGCGCTTCATCATCGTCGCGAGGTCGAGCTCGACTTTCGCGATCTTCACTCCGTGCTTCTCGATGCCGCTGCGCGCCTCGGCGTACCGCTCGCTCGACTCGAGCAGGACTTTGCTGGGGATGCAGCCGACGCGGACGCAGGTGCCGCCGAGCGCCTTCTCCTTCTCGACGCACGCGACCGACATGCCGAGCTGCGCGGCACGGATCGCGGCCACGTAGCCGCCGGGGCCGGCGCCGATCACGATGAGATCGAACGTCTTCATACTTCGATCAGCATCCGGGACGGCTCTTCCACGGCCTGTACGATCCGCTTCAGGAACGTGACCGACTCGCGCCCGTCGACGAGCCGGTGGTCGTACGTCACCGCGACGTACATCATCGGCCGCAGGACGATCTGTCCCGCGCGACCGACCGGCCGCTCCTGGATCGCATGGAGGCCAAGAATGCCGCTCTGAGGCGGATTGACGATCGGCGTCGAAAGCAGAGAGCCGTAGACGCCGCCGTTCGAGATCGTGAACGTTCCCCCCTGGAGCTCCTCGATCTTGAGCGTGTTCTCCTTCGCGCGCGCCGCGAAGCCGGCGATCGCCAGCTCGATCTCCGCGAAGCTCATCCGCTCTGCGTTGCGCAGGATCGGGACGACGAGTCCTTTGCCGCCGCCGACGGCGATCCCGATGTCGTAGTAGTGGCGGTAGGCGATCTGCTCGCCGCGGATCTCGGCGTTGATCGCCGGCACGACCTTGAGCGCGTCGATCGCCGCCTTCACGAAGAACGACATGAAGCCGAGCTTCACGCCGTAGCGCGCGAGGAACGCTTCGCCGTGCTCCTTCCGCATCGCCATCACCGCGCTCATGTCGATCTCGTTGAAGGTCGTGAGCAGCGCGGCCTGCTGGTTGGCCTGCACGAGCCGTTCGGCAATGCGTTTCCGCATCGGGCTCATGGCGACGAGTTCTTCGTCACGTGCACCGGCGACGCGTTTGACGTCTTCCTTGAGGATGCGCCCTCCGGGGCCGGTCGGCGTCACCTGCGATGGCTTCGTGCCGCTCTGCGCCATCTCACGCGCGGCGGCCGGCATGACCCGGGGCTCGGACTTCGGCGCTTCTTTTGGCGCCGCGGTCTTCGTCGGTGCCGCGCTCTCATCGATGGTCGCGATCACCTCGCCGACCTTCGCCTTCGACCCCTTCGGCTTCAGCGTCTTGACGACCCCTGCCGCCGGCGACGGCACGGCCACCGTCGCCTTGTCGGTCTCGATCACGACGAGGTCCTCGTCGCGACCGACGGCCTCGCCGTCCGACTTCAGCCACTGGGCGATCTCGACCTCGGTGATCGATTCGCCGATCTTCGGAACCCGGAGTTCAGCAGCCATTCAGCACCGGTTCTCCTCTTTCTGCGTGCTACGTCTCTTTCGCCTTCCGTCCCCGCTCCTCCGCCTTTCCCTTACTCTTCGTTCTTCCGTCTTCGGACTTTTCTTCTCATGCGAATGCCTTGTCCAAGATCTGTTTCTGTTCGTACTTGTGCGCCGCCGGCGATCCCGTCGCGGGGCTCGACGCGGCACGGCGCGAAATTCCATCAAACGGGCGCCCGGCCAGCGACGTCCCGAACCGCGCGCGGAGGTACGGCCACGCGCCCTGGTTCGCCGGCTCCTCCTGCACCCACGTGATCCGCGTGTAGTCCGGGGTTCCCGCGAGGGCCTCCGCGATCGTCTCATCGCGAAGCGGATAGAGCTGCTCGACGCGGACGATCGCCACGTCGTCGCGCTTCAGCTCGCGGCGCTGCGCGGCGAGGTCGTAGTAGATCTTCCCCGTGCAGAGGAGGATCCGCTCCGGCTTCTTCACGGGATCGGCGATGATCCGCCGGAACGTCCCCGTCTCGAACTCCTCGAACGGCGACACCGCCTCCGCGTGGCGCAGCAGGCTCTTGGGCGAGAAGACGACGAGCGGCTTCCGCCACGTCCGCGTCACCTGCCGGCGCAGCACATGGAAGAGCTGCGCGGGGGTCGTCGCGTTCACGATCTGGAGGTTGTCCTCCGCCGCGAGCTGCAGGAACCGCTCGACGCGCGCGCTCGAGTGCTCGGGCCCCTGGCCCTCGTAGCCGTGCGGCAGCAGCAGCACGAGCGACGACAGCCGCTGCCACTTCTCCTCGGCGCTCGCGATGAACTGGTCAATCATCACCTGCGCCACGTTGACGAAGTCGCCGAACTGCGCCTCCCAGATGACGAGGCCGTCGGGCGTGTCGAGGCTGTAGCCATATTCGAAACCGAGCACGCCCATCTCCGAGAGCGCGCTGTTGGCGATGAAGACCGACTGCTGGTTCGGCGCGAGATGCGCCAGCGGCACGTGCGTCGCGCCGTTCTCGACGTCGTGCAGCACGGCATGGCGATGGCTGAAGGTCCCGCGCTCGGCGTCCTGGCCGGTGATGCGGACCCGCCACTTCTCCGTCGCGAGCGTCGCGAACGCGAGCGCCTCGCCCGCCGCCCAGTCGAGCGGCTTCTCGCCCCTCGCCATCGCCCGCCGCGACTCGAGCAGCTTCACGATCTTCGGGTGCGGATGGAAGCTGCCGGGGAGCGCGGTCAGCTTCGTCAGCAGATCCGACAGTCGCGCACGGGGCACGCCCGTCTCCGCCTCGACCGCGCTCGTCTCCGACCCGCCGATGCAGCCGCGCCAGACGCCCGGCGAGAGCGTCTGCCGCACCGTGTAGTCGCGCGCCTTGGCGACGTCGTGCTCCTCCTCGAGGTGCTTCCGGCGGCGATCGACGATCTCGTCCGCTTCCGCCTTCGTGACTCCAAGCGAGATCAGCCGATCGGCGAATGCCGCGCGGACCGGCTTCCGTTTCTCGATGTCGCGGTAGAGCAGCGGCTGGGTGAAGGCCGGCTCGTCGGCCTCGTTGTGCCCGCGGCGTCGATAGGCGTACATGTCGATGATCACGTCGCGCTTGAACGCGGCGCGGAAGTCCATCGCCGTGCGGACGACGTGCGCGACCGCCTCGGGATCCTCGCCGTTCACGTGGAAGATCGGGATGGGGAGCATCTTCGCGACGTCGGTGCAGTAGGTCGTCGACCGCGACTGCTCGGGCGGCGTCGTGAAGCCGAGTTGGTTGTTGATGACGACGTGCAGCACGCCCGCCGTGTCGTACGCGGGCAGGCCGCTGATGTTGAGGATCTCCTGGATGATCCCTTCGCCCGCGAAGGCCGCGTCGCCGTGGATCAGGAGCGCCATGCCGCGCGCCGGGTCGCCCGCGCGGTCCTGCTTCGCCCGCAGGCGGCCCATCACGATCGGATCGACGACTTCGAGGTGGCTCGGGTTGAAGCAGAGCGAGAGGTGGATGCCCTTCCGGGTCGACGTGATCCAGTCGTTCGAATAGCCGAGGTGGTACTTCACGTCGCCGCGGCCGAGGTTGCGCGTCGGCTCGCGGTCGACGAACTCGCGGAAGATGTCGCGCGTGCGCTTGCCCATGAGGTTGGCGAGCACGTTGAGGCGGCCGCGGTGCGCCATGCCGATCACGATCTCGTCGATCGCGTGCTCGCCGGCGCGCTCGAACACGAGGTCGAGCAGCGGCAGGAGGGTCTCGGCACCCTCGAGCGAGAAGCTCTTGGCGCCGACGAATTTCTTCTGAACGAACTCCTCGAAGAGCTCTCCGTCGGTGAGGCGGGTGAGGATGCGGAGCTGTTCGTCGCGCGTCAGCGGCGTGCGCGGGGCCTCCATCCGCTCTTCGATCCACGCCTGGACGGCGCGGTCGTCAATGTGGTGGTACTGCACGCCGATGGAGCCGCCGTACGTGCGACGCAGCCGGTCGATGAGCTCTGCGTGAGCGGAATCAACGACCAGGTTCGGCGAGCCCGGCCGCGGCCGGCCGAGCGGGTCGAGGGACGCCGCGAGATGGCCGTACTCGCGGTAGGCGCGGAGAATCGAGTCCGTGGACGAAGTCGGAGCCGAGGCCGCGACGCCGTCGCCCGGCGGATTGAAGACGCTCGTCGGCGAGAGCGACGGCTCGATCGATCGCGATGGGCGCGGCAGTGATTCGAAGTGGCGGCGCCAGTCGGTGGGCACCGACGCGGGATCGCGCAGGAACGACTCGTAGAGGGCTTCTTCGAAGCCGAGGCTGAGATTTCCAGAATCCGGGGCGCCCATCGCGGACTAGTTGAGTCGGCGGGTGGCCCCAAGTCAACGATTGGACGCTACGGGCCGTCGAAAAGCCGCTCCAGCACCGCGACCAGGTCCCGCGTAGAGAACGGCTTCTGCAGATACGCGTCGTACTCGTCGGGCATCGCGCGGAAGAGCTGCTCCTTGTCGGGGTCGCCCGACATCGCGACGACCTTGATGCCCCGCCGCCCCTCCCACTGCCGCAGCACGTTCGCCAGCGCCAGCCCGCTCGTGTCGGGCATTCCGCCGTCGGCAAGAATCGCGTGCGGGTTGAACTCGTCGATCACCCGCACTGCCTCGCTCACGCTCGGGACGGAGACGGCCAGGTACCCGCGGCGCGCGAGATTGAACTCCAGCGCGGCGGCCAGGGCCGGCTCGTCTTCCACGATCAGGATCCGTCGCATCACGGCTCTCAAAGAAGAACTCCGGAAGGCGAGTTACGTTCCTGTGATTCAGCGTGGCGTGATTCTTCAGGTTCGCGAGACGGCGACGGCGGGGCCCAGGATCCCGTCCCAGGGCTGCCACGTGGAGGCGAGCGATGCGTTCGGGTGGAAGATCAGCTCGTGCACGATCTCCGGCGCCGACCGCTTCGCGATCTCCAGCTGGCCGAGGTCGGCCTCCTCGAAGACGACGTCCATCCCCCGATGGCGCCAGATCTCGACGTAGTAGTAGTAGCCCATGATCTGCCGGCCGAACTCGAACCGCGCGTCCGCGCTCATCGCGTCGAGAATCGGCTCCAGCAGCACCCGGCGCTCATCGCTGTAGCGCGTGACGAAGTTCGGCTCGACCGTCGCCGGATCGACCTTCATCAGCTGGCGGAAGATGACGTTGTCGATGCCGACGCTCCGCGCGAAGTCGAGGTACTCGAGGATCCCGTCGATGGAGTCGATTTCGCCTTTCAAGAGCACGCACGAGAGCCGGACCCGCGCGCCGGCGCGACGCACGACCTCGCGAAGCTGGGCGAGATGGAGTCCATCGCGCAGCGACATCAGCCGGGCATTCCGGTCGTGATCCGGATGGGCCCGCGAGATGTTGAGGTGCTTCACGCCCGTGTCGGCGATCCAGTCGATCGCCGCGCGGCCCTCGCGATCGTCCAGCAGTCCTGAGCCGTTCGTCGTCACCGTCCGCCGGCGGCCGCCGCACGCCGCAATCGTCCTGAGAATCCTCGGCAGCCGCGGGTCCTTGCTCGGCTCGCCCCCTGTGACGCTGACGCTCGGGTCGAGCGGCCGCACGGTGCGGAGGACTTCCTCAAGCGCCGCGAAGTAGCGTTCGTCGTCCGATTCGACGCTCTTCTGCATCGCCAGCGCGCCGCCGCGCGACGCCGGACGAAGCTCTTCGACGCAGAACGTGCAGCGCGCGTTGCACGCCTGCGCGCTGTAGACCGAGAAATTCGCGTTGGCGTAGACGGGCCGCGTCGCGCCCCAGAAATCGACGGGGATCGTCCGGCGCCCCGTGCTGTTGCGCTCGAGGTCGAACGCCGCGCTCTTCGCCCGCCGCCACTCGGGGATCACGGGAGCTTGCCCATCGCTTCACTCCGGCTCAACAGATCGGGGCCGAAGACCTCGCCGTCCGGATTGACCATCCGGAAGTTCTGTCCCGCCAGGAACGGCGAGTCCCACTCCGTCTCGCCCGAGGCCAGGCCGTAGCGCTGGAGGTCGAAGACGTTCGCGTGCTGGAGCAGCCCCGCGTCGCTCACGGCGGCGCGCACCCACTCGTCGCGGCCGGGCCGAAGGCGCACGTTGAGGATCAGCAGCCGGTCGCCGCCAAGGTCGCGAATCGCATCGCGCGTCATCGCGGCGAGCTGCATCAGCCCCTTGTCGTGCTCCAGCAGGTAGTGGTTGATTGAGAGCTTGACCGTCAACGGCGCGCCGAGCTCCTCGATCCATCCCTTAAGCCTCGCATCGCGAGGCATCACGACGCCGTTCGTGCAGAGCACCAGCCGCGAGCAGCGCGGATTCGAACGCGCCCGCTCCACGAACTCCCAGAATTGCGGGTGCATCGTCGGCTCGCCCCCCTCGAGCTGGACCTCGAACAACCCTTCCGGCAACGCCGCTTCGAACGCTTCGAGCGCGAGCCACGTCGAACCCCGCGGCGACGAGTAGGTTGAGCACCAGGGGCACGCGCGGTTGCAGTGGTTGGTCAGCGCCGCGTAGACGCGGTGCGGACGAGTCGCTGTCGGGTGATCGAGCGGAATCATCATTCCTCCAGCGGCAGCTCACTGCGGTACGGAATCACCTTCCGGTCTCCCAGCCGCGCGTCGGGCCGCACGTCGACGCGCACGGCGCCTAGCAGTGTGCGCAAGGCGGCAACAATAGCGCCGCCATCGACCTCGTCGAGCGCGCGGACGGTCAGCTCGCACGACCGATCGGCACGCTGGACGAACTCGTGCTGCACGAGCGGGAACTCCCGCAGCGCGCGCGAGATGTCGACCGGATTCACGACGGCGCCGTTCGCCGCACGATAGAGAACCGGCGCGCGACCCTCGAGCTCGACGATCCGCGCCATCTTGTCGCCGCACGAGCAAGGAGCGCTCTCGATGCGGCCCCAGTCGCCGGTGCGATAGCGCAGCAGCGGAATGAACGGATTCCGCCCGCCGCTCACCGTGATCTCGCCGCGACCGGAGGTCACGTTCCCGTCCTCGTCGAGCGCCTCCACGTACACATCGTGCGGCAGCACGTGAAAACCGCCGCCCTTGGGGCAGGCGTAGCCGAGAGGGCCGGTCTCGGTCAGCGAGTACCAATCGATCACCGGGCATCGGTAGGCCTTCTCGAGACGCCGCTTGAGGCCGCCGCTCATGCCGACCGCCGTCGTCACCATCGCGGCGGGACGATGGTTGATCCCCATCCGCAACATCTCGGCAAACGAAATGGGATCGCCGGTGAGGATCGCGGGCGCGAGATCATCGAAGTAGCGCTGCGCGCTTTCGGCGCGCGGCCAGTCGGCCGGGTTCAGATTCAGCTTCGCGAATCCGGCCCCGTCCCACGCGCTGAGCACCGTCGGATAGGTCACCGTCCGCGCCTGCGCTCCGACCAGGAAACATGCCGTCATCGTCGGGCCGAACTTCGTCTTCACGCCGTGGCGGCGGAGAGCGAACTCGACCAGCGGCTGGTAGCACGCCGTCGCGCGCGGATCGTGCGGCACCAGCAACGCGTGGCCGGTCGTCCCCGCCGTTCGATAGACGATCATGCGCGAAAGGTCGGCATCGTCCGGCACGAGCTGCTCCGGACGGACGGCGATGTCCTCGCGCGACGTCGTCGGGATCGACGCCCAGTCGACGCTGTCGTAGGCGCGGTAACGCGGCACGCGCAGCGACTTCGCCCACTTCAAGGGCGGCGCCATCGGCTTCCGCGACGCCAGCTTCGCGGCGAAGGCGTCGAGCGCCTTCAGGTCGGCGCGAACGAGCCGATCCCCGGCCACGTGGTTCCATCGCGGCGCGTCGTCGTGCTCCTGGAGGCGCCGGAGGTTTTGCAGGCCTTTCTCGGTGAGGAGGGGCGTGCGGGAGACGAGGTCGTCCGGCAGGCGCCGCATCGGCGAGAGCATACCCCAGCGACTCATGCAGGGGCCTATAATCCCCGCGTCACCTCCATGACCGCTTCCCGCGACCCTGCCGGCTCCAGCGCCTCCGCCATTCCCCCGGAAGTCGTAGCCGCCCCGGCCTCCGAGCGGTTCGGAAAGTACGTCCGCACCCTCAAGCTCGGGTCAGGAGGCATGGGAGAGGTATGGAAGGCCTGGGACACCGAGCTCCGCCGCTGGGTCGCGCTCAAGTTCATCAAGAACGACGACACCCGCGAGATCGCCCGCTTCAAGCGCGAGGCCCAGACCGCCGCGCAGCTCGCCCACCCCAACATCGCCGCCGTCTACGCCGTCGGCGAGGAGCAGAACCGCCCGTTCATTGCCATGCAGTTCATCGCCGGACATGACCTCGCTTCCGGCCCGAGAACCGACCGCCGCCGACTCGTCGAGCTCGTTCGCACCGCCGCCGAGGCGATCCACCACGCCCACCTGCGCGGCGTCGTCCACCGCGACCTCAAGCCCGCCAATCTGATGGTCGACGCCGACGGCCGCCTCTACGTCATGGACTTCGGCCTCGCCAAGGAGTCGGCCGTGCAGTCCTCCCTCTCCGCCACCGGCCTGACGCTCGGCACCCCCGCCTACATGCCGCCCGAGCAGGCCCAGGGCCGGCTCCACGACGTCGATGCACGCAGCGACGTCTATTCGCTCGGCGCGACGCTCTACGATCTCCTCACGGGCGGGCCGCCCTTCGTCCTCGGAAGCATGCTCGACCTCCTCCTGAAGGTCATCAACGAGGACCCGCCGCCGATGTCAGGGACGCCGCCGATCGACGCCGACCTGCAGACCGTCGTCTTGAAATGCCTCGAGAAGGACCCGGCGATGCGGTACCCGTCGGCGCGTGCGCTGGCCGAGGAGCTCGGCCGGTGGCTGGCGGGCGAGCCGGTCGTGGCGAGGCCGGCCTCTTCGGTGCGGCGCGCGAAGCGTTGGATCTCGAGGCACCGCGCGATCGCGGGAGCGGCTCTGCTGCTCATGATGCTCACAGGGGTGGGCGTCGTGGTCGTCGTTCAGCAGCGGAGCGCGGCGGCGCGGAGGCTGGCGGTGGAGACCGACCGGATATCGCGGCTCTCGACGCTCTGGATGGCGGTGATCGAGAAGAAGCGCGACCTTCGGATGCGCACGGTCGGCCCGGCGAAGGGGCGGGCGGAGCTCGAGTCCGCCGTGCGGGAGCTCGACGATTTCATCCGCGCGAATCCGGGACTGCCGCAGGGCTGGTACCTGCGCGCACGGGGGCGGCTCTACCTGGGACGGTACGACGAGGCGCGGGCGGACGCGCGGGAGGCGCTGCGGCTCGCGCCCGGGTTCGGACTCGCCCACGCGCTCCTCGGGATGATCTGCCTCGAGGACGGGCAGGTGCAGGTCTTCCGCACGCGCGAGCAGGATGACGTCAATTCGCGCCGGCGACAGGCGCTCGTGGACGAAGCGGCTCGCGAGTTCGCCGCGTGGCAGGCCAGTCCGCCCGGCGGAACGCCGCCGGGGATCGCGCCGTCGGCGGAGGACGACATCGCTCGCGTGCTCTGCCAGGCGCTGGCGAAGGCGTACGGGAAAGGCGACCCAGCGGGGCTGGAGGAGCTGAAGCAGGCGGCGGAGGGGCGACGTGCGGAGGAGTACGCCGTCTGGATCGCGACGCTCTCGGTGGGCCGCCCGGACCAGGACGAGTGGGTCGCGCGGGCGGTCGAGTGGGCGCCGGGCTACGCCTGGGCGCGGATGATGCGGGCGATGACGCACCAGCACGCGGGGCAGTACGACGCGGCGATCGACAACTACACGGAGGTCCTGCTCCAGGAACCGCGGAACCTCGTGGCGCTGAGCGGCCGCGGGACAGCGAAGCGATCGAAGGGCGACCTGGAGGGCGCGCTGGGCGACCTGACGGAGGCGTTGGCGATCGACCCGAAGGACGTGCTGTCGCGCTTCGCGCGCGGCGCGGTCCGCTACGACCGGAAGGAACTGGAGGAGGCCATCGCCGACTGGACGATGGTGATCGACGCGGAGCCGAGCGTGCGGGCGTACATGGCGCGGGCCGCCGCCAGGAGCGACAAGGGGGACGTCGAGGGCGCGATCGAGGACTGGACGAAGGCCATCGCGGCCGATCCGCGAAACACCGACGCGTTCTACCGCCGCGGCAACGCGCGGATCGCGCAGGGCGACCGGGCGGCTGCAATCGCCGACTGGAGCGAGGTGATCCGGATCGATGACCGGCGCCCGGACGCGCGGGTGAACCGGGGGCTTGCGCGGCAGGAAGCCGGCGACCTCCCGGGTGCGTCTGAGGATTTCGACCGCGCCATCGAGATCGATCCCGGGTTCATGAACGCGTACGCGTGCCGCGCGTCGCTGCGCGCGTTGCGGCACGACCGGCAGGGTGCGATCGCGGACCTTGAGAAGCTGCTGGAGCTGGCGCCGCCGAACTGGCCTCGGCGCGGCGAGTACGAGTCGGCGTTGAAGGCGATGAAGGCCAGGCAATAGTGGCGCCCGGCTCGCTGGTCATTCCCTGGATATCTTCGCCGCCGCCTCCCTCGCCGCCTTCTCCGCCATCTCGTGGCGGACTTTCCGCGCCCGCTCCTCGGCCTCGCGCGCCTTCGCGATGACTCGCTGCCGCTCAACCGTACTGATGGACTTGAGCCGGTCGTCGGCCTGCGCGTCGTCCTCTCCCTGGGGCCGCAGGCCGAGAGCCTTCAGGCAGAGCCGCGCGAGCTCCTCCCGGCGGTCGGGATCGCTCACCACCTTCGGCGCCTGCACGATGGCCGCAAGCGCCGGAACGTCCTGCACCAGGAACACCCGCGCGGGGACCGAGAAGGTCTTCCTGGAGATGAACCAGGGGTCATGAAGAAGCCAGCACGCGACCAGCGCGACGCGCTTCGCGTTGTCGGCCTTTGGCGCAAGCACGCCGGCGTCCTTGACCGGCGGCAGCCCGGCGCCGAGCTTCACCAGCGTGTCGATCAGGATCGCGCCGATGGTGACGTCCTTCAAATCGCCGACGAACTCCCCCGGCGCGTCGGCAACGCGGCGCGTCAACGCTTCAAGCAGCGGGCCTTCAGCCGTCATCGCGACTTGACCTCGTAGTTCTCGCGGCTGAACGCGCGCGCGAAATCGACGAGCGCTTCCCACGACGTCACGCAGTGGATGCGCCACCCCATCGAATCGGCCAGCACCAGGCCGGCGTCCTTGCGCCAGTCGCCATGGTAGTTGAGCACGAAGGTTCCACCGCCGCCCGCCTTTTCGAGCGCCGTCCGGGCGACCGCTTCGCCGGAATTCCCGCGCTCGTCCTGTTCCCACATCGTCGTTACCCCGTCGTCCGAGATGACAAGGACGTGCACCTTCCGGTCGCGCGTCGTGCGCGACGCATACGTGTCGCGCAGCTTGTGGATCGGAAACGCCGTCCCGCCGCCGAGGTAGCCCGTCAGGATTCGCAGCACGGCGTTCGAATCGCTCACGAAACCCTGGGTCGTCATGAACTGCCCCGCGCCGCTCCAGAGCGTCGCCTGCACGCGCGATCCAACCCGAAGCGCCGAGAGCGCGATGATGGCGCCGACCAGCGACAGGAACGATCGCTGGAACTTCGGGTTCGGCATCGAGCCGGAGCAGTCGACGTAGATGTCGAGGTCGACCGGCTCCTTCTCCGGCATCGCGCCGGAGGCCAGTCCCTCGGTGCGCTTCACCGTCGTCACGCCCGGAATGATCGTCGGCGACTGGACCACGCTCTCGACCCAGTCGATCTCCTGGATCGGCGAGCCGACGTCCCACGTTTCGATCCCCTCGGGATGCGGCTCCTTCGTCTGCGGCATCTCGCGGACCGGGAACCGGACGAGATGCCTGGCCGCCTGCTCGCGGTAGTAGCGGATGGCGACTTCGTCCTCTGACAGGTCGATGCCCATCGCTTTGAGGATCTCGCCGTACTCGAACGGCTCGCGCGCCTGGCCGCGGGATCCGCCGGGGGCGTCCGGATGGAGTGCGTCGAGACGCTTCTCCAGGTCGACGCCCGCCAGGTCGTCGTCCAGCGCCGGGTGCACCGCGCCGTCGAGTTCGCCATCCTCGATGTCGGTGAGTCCGGCCGGGTCCCCGCCGACGCCGGAGCCGCGCAAGTCGTGCCATCCCTTCAGGATTTTCTGGCACTCACCGACGCCGTCCTTCGCGATGTACGGGAAACAGAGCGCGGCGAACCGCCCCGCCCCGTCGAGCCAGTCACGCGCATAAGCCCTGATCAGCCGCGCGCCGAGCTGCGCGTCGCCCTCCATCGCGTCGCTGATCTTCCCGGCCGCCAGCGTCGACTTCTTCAGGCTCCAGAGCAGCTCGTAGATCCGCATGTAAAGCGTCCAGAGTGCGTCGTCCGAGTCGCGCCCGAGATGTGCGTAGACCTCGTCCATGCGGAGCTTCGTGGAACGACGCAGGCGGTCGTTGATGAGGAGGTCGGCGTAGAGGTTCGAGAGAAACGGCGCCGTGTGCTCGATGCTCGGGAGCGAGCGGCGCATCCGCGCCAGCAGCCGGCCCTGGTCGCTCAGGTCGGCGGGACAGAGCACGTGGTGGCCGATCTCGTGGCCCATGATCTCCAGCGGAAAATCCTGGAGGCGGTACCGCACGATGTCGGGAAGCGAGAGGACGATGGTGTGATCGACGAGCCGGATCATCGCGAAGCTCTCGGTGAGTCCCAACTGCGCCGCGTCTTTCGCCGTCGCGCACCACTGCGGCTCGCGCAGCATCGTGAACCGGGTCCACAGCTCCAGCGCGTCGGGCCACCGCGCGCGCCAGGCGTCGCGAAGCGCGTCGAGATCACTCATGAGGCGACGAGGCAGACGAAGTGGCTGTGCGGAAAGGCGACGGCGAGCGTGTGCGCCGTCGACGCGTGCGACGACGAATTCGCGAGCTCCGGAATCGCCGCCCATTGCCTGCCGCTGCGAGTGCGACCGGACGAGTCGATCGAGATCTCGCCCGCGCCCGAGACCGGCAGCTCATGGGTGCGGACGAAGGACTGCCCGTACGCATCGGCAAAGAGCACCCACCAGTGCGTCGCGTCGGTGGCGCAGATGCGGCCGCCGCGGACGGCCACGGTCGGCGGCCTGGAGAACGGCCCGCCGAGCGCGCGATGGCCGCCCGTCACCGCGACGATGCGCAGGCCGCGCTCTCCGGCGCGCCACCACGGGTCCGACGCCAGCGTGGCGAGATCGGCGTCGGGCACGACGCGCCGGACAAGGGCGGGCTTCAGGGTCTTCGCCCCGGCGATCGCGGCATCGCGCAGCTCCGGCATCCCGCCCCGCCACGCGGCCAGCCGGCCGGCCTTCAGGAACTCGTCGAGCGACTCCGCGCCGATGGAGGCCATCGTCTTGAACCAGCCGGGTCCGACGTGCGATGCCGCGTTCAGCACGGCGCGCGCCGTTCGAGCCGGCTCGGCCGCGACGATCACCGGAATCTCCGCAAGAAGCCGCCACGCGGCCGCCATCGCCGGATGACGGGACATCAGCTCGCGCGCGTGCAGCTCCAGCAGCAGGTCGAAGAGCGGCTCCGCGATGGCGTCGCGCCGGTCGGGGGCCGCGCGTGCCGCCGCGTTGACGACGGGTCCGAGGTGCGCACGAATCGCCTCGCCGAACTGGACGGCGTCGAACCGCGGGAAGCTCCGCGTCGCCAGGAAGACCATCGAGTTGTACCGTTCGCGCCCCTCGCGGAGCGCCGCGACGATCATGTCTTCCACTGGAGCCACTTCAGGTAGTTCGTGTAGCGCTGGTGCAGGTACTTGAGCTTGAGCAGGTCGTCGAACATGTGGCCGTAGAGCTTCCGTCCCTTGCTCCATTCACCGAGCAGTCGCTCGATCCGCACGAGCCGGGCCCGCACCTGCGGCTCGGGCAGCCCTTCGAGCCCCTTCTCGAACTCCGCCTCGAGCGCGGCGACGGGGTCCTCGGTTTCGCGGCCGAGCCGGTCGAACTCCGCGCACGACAGGTCGAAGAGCCGGCGGAGCCATCCGATGCGGTCGATGCGGAAAACGGCGTTGCCCGGCTCGTCGAACCATGGGGAGTCCGGATTCTGCGCGAGCTTGTCGTGGAGCACGAACGGAAGCATCTGGCGCACGTCCTCGAACCCGACCGTGCGGACGCCGCGGAAGAACGCCATCGCCTTGACGAAGACCAGCGACGTCATCAGCGCACGGACGGAAAGCCCGTTGCGCGTCTGCGTGCCGAGATCGCGCACCCGGTCCTTCCCGCTCGCCGCCCCCATGAGCAGCTGGAGATCGACCCCCGCGAGCTTCACCGTGTCCTTCGTGCGGTATTCGATCTGGTGTCCGCCTTGCTCGCAGAACTCGAAGTGGCTCGCGAAGAACTCGATCCGTCGCCGCAGGCCGGGCACGAGCTTCACATCGAGGATCTCCCGGTTCATGCGGTCGACTTCGGATTCGGTGAACGTGATCTCGCCCGGCACGATCTCCTCGGGCTTGAAGCCTGCCTCGATCCGCTGGAGCAGGCTGCCGAGGAAGCGCGTGTTGAAGTGGAGCGCCTTGACGACCACGTCGATGCGGTCGCGCAGCGCCTCGATGACCTGGTAGGTCCCTTCGCCGGCGTCGTCGTTCGCCGTGAGGTACCACGACGACTCGGGGCACTCGAAGACCTGGTCGAGCACCTCGGCGTAGTTGTCGGCCATCACCGTGAGGAGCGCGGACTGCGTGCGCGTCGGGATCCGGTTGTACTCGTCGACGATCTTCACGCGCATCGCGAGCCACTTGCGCCAGGAGATCTTGATGTCCTCCGATGACTTCGCGCTGACGAGGGCCGACGGAAGCGGATTCCCGAGCAGGTCCGAGATCGTCATCTGGGGCTGCCCGTGCTGGATGGCGCGCTTGATCTCGCGCAGCGGGTAGCCGGCCAGCACCGCGAGGAGCATCGCGATCGCCGTCTTGCCCCGGCCGGGGCCCCCGACGAGCAGGCAGCGCCGCCGCGCCGCGAGGTTCAGCAGCGGCAGCAGCACGTAGCTCGAGTAGCTCTGGTCCGACGGCAGCGTGACCGTGCATTTCTCGTCGCCGAAGGTGAAGGACTGCACGGCGCCCGCGTTGTATTCGATGTCGTAGTACGGGCTGATGATGGCGTTGTTGACGATCCAGAAGTACGCCTGGCGCAGCTTCTCATCGAGCGGCAGCGAGCCGGCGGCGGACGGGTCGGCCTTCGCGAGCGGCCCATCGTAAAGATCGGCGACGTCGAAGCTCTTCGGCCGTCCGACGGTGTGCGGGTTGGTGGGGGCCTCGGGGACTTTGCGAAAGGTGTCTGCCATGCGGAGAGCAGACACGCACGCAGGACCAATGTCAACGATCGCGGGATGGCGTCAGCAGCTCCAGGATCTGCGACGATCCGTGCGCCGCCGCCCAGCGGAGCGATTCGCGCGTCGGCCTTGCGCCCTTCTCCATCAGGAACTTCACCAGTTCGAGGTGGCCGCGGAACGCCGCCATCGTGAGCGGACGGCGATCGTCGGAAAGCGGCGGATCGACCATGGCGCCGCGCGCCACCAGCAGCCGCGCGATCTCGAGGAACCCCCCCGCCGCGGCGCGATGGAGGGCGTCGAGCTGCCGGCGGTCGCGCTTCGTCGCGTCGGCGCCGAAGCCGATCAGGAGCTGGGCGATCTCGCGGCGGCCGCGCACGGCGGCGCGCATCAGGGCCGTCTCGCCCATGCGGTTCGCGCCATCGGGCGCCGCGCCGCGCAGCAGGAGCCGCTCACAGACTTCCACGTGGCCGAAGTCGGCCGCGTTCATCAACGGTGTCCAGCCCTCTTCGTCAGGGGCCTCGAGCGACGCCCCGCGCTCGATGAGAAGGTCCACGAGCATGCGGTAGCCGCGCGCACTTGCCCACCAGAGAGGAGTCCGCCCGTCGTCGTCGACGACGTCAGGGACAACGTCACCTCGCAGAAGCGCGTTGACGATCGTCGCATCGTCCGTCCCGGCCGGGACCGTGCCGTCAGGCTCCGGGTCGGGCAAGCCGTGGATCTGCTCGAAAAGGTCCATCCCATTCTCTTCATCGGCGATTTCACCCGGTTTGCAACAGCTCGAGTGCATTGTGCGGGTGGCCGCCGGTTTGCTCTACTCCCCTCATGAAGAAGCCGGCCACGGCGCTCACCGCGGCGGACGTCATGACCCGGCCGCTCATCACGATCCGCGAGGATGCATCGCTGCGCGACGCGGCCGTCAAGCTCTCGGGCCGGCGCATGGGCGGCGCCCCGGTCGTCGACCGGCGGGGACGGCCCATCGGCGTCGTTTCCCTGATCGACGTCGTCGCGCGGCTGGCGGGACTCGAGAAACCGGCCGACGAACCGGGCGGCTTCTACCGGTTCTTCTATCCACCATTCCGCGGCGAACCCGTGGACGAGCGGTCGCTCGACGAGCTCACGGTTTGCGACATCATGACGCCGTCCTTGATCACGGTGCCCGAGACGATGCCGCTGATGGCGGTCGCGAAGGCGCTCTGGCGCCGCCACGTACACCGCGTCTTCGTCACGCGAGGCAAGCGGATCGTGGGCGTAATCAGCACGATGGACGTGCTGCGAATCCTGACGGGCGGGCCGGCGGGACCGACGAAGAAGAGCCGGACGTAGGAAGTTCGCGCTTGCTCTCTCACTTGACCACGGGATAAAGCGCCTTCCACAGCTCGGGGAGCCGGCTCTTCTCGTAAATCGGCCAGTCCGCGTACATCCCGCGAACGCGCCGCGAGGAGGGCACCCAGAGCGACAGGCCGCACCAGTCTTTCGCGGCCGCGGCGCCGCCCGACGATTTCGTGTGCGACACGATGAGCGTTCCGTTCACCCACTTCGTGAATGCCGCCAGCGGATCTCCCGCCGCGCCGCTTTCCTTCGTCGCGCTCCCGAGCCAGCCGAGCAGGTCGAAATTCGTCTCGGCCTCCGCCGTGAAGCAGGCCTTCAGCCCCGCCGCGGGCTTCGGCGCCTTCAGGAGCGGCTCGACGACCGCCGCGAGCTTCGCCGGCAGCTCCTCGAGCGCCTTCCCGTCCACGCAGACGTAATTCGTGTAGTGCTCGTCATCGGTCATGATCTGCCTGGCGATTTCGGCGCCCGTCGCTTTCGGCTTCCCCGCCAGCCACTGGAGCGACTTCGTGTAGTAGGTGTTCGGCGCGCCGACGACGGTCTGCGACGCCATCACCGCGGCGGCGGCGCCCCGGAAGTTGTAGAGGTTCTCCACCGACCCGCGACCGCACTGCTGGAGGAAGAGAAGGTCGACCTCCCCGCCGCACGACTTCCGGAATTCGCGCAGCACCGGACCGGCGAGCTTTGCCGAGAGCCACTTCTTCGGCTCGCCCTCTCCGGGCCACTGGTCAAGGCACATCTCATCGAGGCGTCCGCCGTGATCGAGGAAGACGACGGCGTAGTGCTTCGCGGGCCAGCTCTTCGCCGCCCACGCGAGGTACTCCGCCAGGACCGTTTCCGACGCGCTGTTGTCGGTCGAGAGCGTCTCGCTGGTGCGATTGCCGCCCTCGATGACGATCCGCTTGAGGCCGCCCTTGTCGGTGTCGTCGGAGAGGATCGTGACGGCGAGGCTCGTCCCCTTTGCCCCCTTCTCGAGCCCATCCGTGATGACCGGGCCGCAGCGCTCGAGGTTGTTGTCGTACGACATGTAGTAGATGAGCGTCCAGTCGCGCACCTTCGCGCGGTCCTGGGGCAGGAAGAGAAGCAGGAACGGCAGGCATCGCATTTCCAGATTGGACACCAGCGCGGCCGGGGCCGCGTCGTGATATAACCTCAGCAATGCTCCTCCTTCTCGCGGCGCTCCTCACGCCCCAGGATCCCTCGACTCGCATCGCGCCCTCCTTCGCGGACACGGAGGGCACCGCTTCGGAGGTCAGGCCCTCGGGACAGGACGCCGCCCTGCAGAAGGTCGTCGCCGCCATCGCCGAAGCCGCGAAGGAGAACGCAGGGAAGGCTGAGAAGGAACGGCTCACCGGCGACGCGCTGACCGATCTCTACATCCGCCGCGCCTGTGCGACGGGTCAGCCGGGAAAAACGGTGATCCTCGGGATTGCCTACACGCTCGATGGCACCGACGTCCTGGCGAAGAACCCGTTCGCGGGCGACACGTTCAAGAACCTCGAAAGCGCCGACGACCGCAAGGCGCGCCTCGCCGCCATGGGGAAGCCGACGCTGCGCGGCCGCGAGGACTGGCTCGCTCATTTCGTCATCAGCGCCGGGCTCGCCATGCTGGTCGGCGAGCAGACCGCCGAGTCGCTCGGCATCCAGAAGGAGGTCGGCGACGCGAAGGGGAAGGAGAAGGGATCCGGCACGGGATTCAGCTTCACCGACCTCAACGCCAACTTCGCCGGCATCGCGTTTGCCGAGTGGCTCATCGGCGAGAAGTCGAAGGAGGCGATCGACGGCTGCGTCAAATCGTTCGAAGGCGCGAACTTCCTGCCCGACCCCAAGGACCTCACCGACGGCCTCACGTGGACCGACTTCGAGAAAAAGTGGGGCGGCGTGAAGGACGCCAAGTTTCGCGACGAGTGCCAGCGCCTCCGCGCGCGCATCCAGGGCTGCAAGGGCTACGAAGCGCAATGACTTGCCATGAGCGAGGACGGGCAAGGCCCGACCGGGTCGAATGACCGCGCCTGTCTACCGCCGCCCCAGGGAGTACATCCCGCCCTACAACTACTGCGACCGCTGGTGCGAGCGGTGCGTGATCGACAAGACCCGGTGCGAGGTCTACCAGCGCGAGACCAACGACCGGCTGCACCACGAGATCGACGGAGTCGATCCCGACGACACGGACGTCGTCATCGCCGACGTGAACAAGAACTTCGACGAGGCGCTCCTGCTGCTCCGCGAGAAGGCGAAGGAGCTGGGGGTCGACCTGGACAAAGTCGAAGACCCGCCGGAGCCGCCTCCCCGGCGGCCGAAGACCGATCCGCTCTTCCGACGGGCGCGCGAGCTCACGACCGCGATCAGCCGCTTCCTTCGCGACCATCGTGACGAGCTGGCGACGGAGTTCAAACGGCCGTACGAAGTGATCGCGTGGTACTACCTCCAGGTCGGCGCGAAGCTCGGCCGCATCAGCTTCCGGGAGGCGGGCGGGACCGACGACTACGACGAGGCCTGCAACATCCTCACCGCCCAGGTCGCGCACCAGGGCCTGTCGCGGATGCTCAAGGCGATCCAGGAGATCGGTGCGTCACGCCGCACGTGGCGCGACGAACTGCTGTCGACGATGGCCGGCATGCAGAAGCTGATGAAGGAGATCGAGAAGCGATGGCTCTCGAGGAGCAGCGCGCTCCTTGAGCCGGTCATTGGCGACCAGTGGTGGGGGCCGCTCCAGACGGCGCCGATCCTGCGGAAGAAGCAATCGAAGAAACGGTAGCGATGGACAACCACGAAGCGGTCACCCGCCTGCTGCTCTCCCGCCGCCGGTCGCTTCACGCCTACATCTCCGCCATCGTCCGGGACGCGGCCCTGGCCGAGGAGCTCTTCCAGGATGTCTCGGTGGTGATCCTCCAGAGGGCCGGCGACTTCGACCCCAACGGCGACTTCGACCCCAACGGCGACTTCTGGGTGCTCGCGCGGGGCATCGCGCGCCGCCAGGCCCTCGCGGCGCTCCGCGAACGAAAGCCCTCCCTGAAGTCCCTGTCGCCCGATTTTCTCGACGCCCTCGACGAGGGGTTCGATGCGGTTCCGGGCGACGATGCCGCCCTGGCCGATGCTCTCGGCCGCTGCATCGAAGCCATGCCCGCGGCGTGGCGTGACATCGTCGCGCTCCGCTACTGGGACAGCCTGGCCGTGGAGGCTGTGGCGACTCGTGTGCGGCAGACAACGAACACCATCTCCACCATGCTGAACCAGATCCGCGCGCGCCTGGCAGACGGAGTGCGCCGCCAGCTCGACGCAGGCGTATGAGCGACGCACAGGACGACCTGATGCTCCGCTACCTCGCGGGGCCGATCGACGACACCGAATTGCTCCGCGTCGAAGAGCTCCTGGAGGATCCCGACACGGCCCGACGGCTGGCGGAGCTCGCCCTGATCGAATCGATGCTGCCGGAGTCGAGGCCGGTCCCAGGCCCCGGCCGATCCCGCCCTTCGCTCCGTCCGCTTCTCTATGCCGCTGCACTGACGCTCATCGGCGTGGTCGCCGTGATCGCGCTCCGGCGCGAACCGCCCCCGGCGGAAGTCGTCCGCGAGCAGCCGAAGGCCGCGGTCATCCCGACGCCGGGACCGGAACTTCCGGCTCCAGGGCCGGAGCCCCGGCCCGAGCCGGCACCGACGCCCCCCGACTCCCCCTCCACCGCGCCCTGGATCCCCGCCGCGATCGATGAGCCTCGCGGCGGCCCGTTGACGCGAAGGCCCGACGGCTCCATCTTCACGTCCCATCGCGGCGCCGCGAGCTTCCTCACCAACGGAGCGGTGCGCGTCTTCCTTGACAGCGAGACGACGATTCGACTTGAGACACGCGAAGGCGGGCCGCTCCGGATCACGCTGGTCATGGGACGCGTCCTGCTGGAGACGTCGACCCCCGTCCTCGCCTCCAGCGAGATGGCCGACGCATTCACCCATCGCGGCGTGCTTCAGCTCGAGCGCAACGATCTCGCCGCGACGGCGCTCGTCGTCGAGGGCCGCGCCTCCTACCGCACGACGCTGGGCGGGGTCTGGATCGCCGCGAACCAATGCTCGACGGCACGAAAAGAGGCCAAGCCGTCGACGCCGATCGGCTGCGACGCGGCCGGCCTGGCTTCATGGCGCACCGCGCCCTCGCTCCGACCCAACCTCGACGCGACCGCCTTCATGGACTTCGAGAAAGGCGGCAACAAGAAACTGGCGGGCCTGGCCATCGGCGCCCCCTACTCGGACGAGGAAATCGATGCAGGCCGCATCGCGCGCGCCGTCGCACGGCGGCTGGACACGGGCCTCGCTCTCGGCCACAACTACTGCAGCGCGACGGCGAAGCTGTGGATTCGCATCGATCGCGGGCTCGTCGCGTCGCTGAATGAGGACGGAACGCTCAGCAAGCCCGTCGCCTCCGACCGCGCCCGTCAGCTCACCGAACAATACCTCGAGCTGCTTCGCGCCTCCACGGGGGTGCGCCGCCGCGCGGAGATCCCGGTGATCGTCCAGTTCCGCGAACACGCACTGAAGGACCGCGATGTCGGCGAAGTCGCGTGGACCGGCTGGAGCCAGGAGACGATGATCGCCGCGAAGGCACTCTACGCCGCGCTGATCGACCAGCACAAACCGGCCAGGCGGATCGACCTCAAGTTCCAGCAGCTCGACGACACTTATGAGCTCGATGGCACGAAGCTCACGTTCGCGTTCCCCGAGACCGAGCCCAGGCTCTACGGCTACATGGACCGCAAGCAGGCGTTGTGCGCCGCGTCGATCTTCCTGCCGGTGAGCTTCGGCACGGATCTGAAGGAGATCGACGAATACGCGCCGATCTTCGCCGAGCTGGTTGAGTTCCTGAACTCGAAGCGTCGGTAGGGTCTATCCGCCTTCGCCGAACCGCGAAGGAACAACAGGCGCTCCACGGGCTTCGGCGCGTTGACACGGTCCGCTTGCGCGCACCGTGTCACTTCCCGACCTTCGTCAGCCGCACCGAGTCCGTGCGGATCGCGATCGACCCCTTGCTCGCCCGCAGCTCGATGACGAGTTCGACGTCCGCCGCCTGCTCGGTCACCTCGAATTCAAGCTCGACGGCCTTGAATTCGCACGTCCCGACAAGTTTGTTCTCGCGCGACGAGCCGGACAGACGCAGTCCGGCGCCAACTCCGACTTTCGCCGCATCGTCCTCCAGCGCCTTGACGTCCGTCGCCTGGATCAGCGCCTGGAGCTTGTACTTGCCCTGCGGCACGAGAACGCCGCGCCTCCACGACGCGATGCACTTTCCGCTCTTGCCGCACGCGATCGTCAGGAGCTCGACGTTGCCGGCCTTCGATGTCGCCAGCGCCGCGTCCTCGCATTCCGAGTTCGTGCGCCACCTCGTCAACAGGACCGGCGTGTTCAGCGTGAAGACGAGCGGGCGGGGATCGGGCATCCCGTTCTGCTCCTTGAGGCTCTTCTCCCTCGCTTCGATGAGCGACTTGAGCCCGGCGACCGATGCCTGGTGCGCGGCGGCGCGGTCCTTGTCCCAGGCCTGCAGGAGCGGCTCCAGCCGCTTCTCGAGATCATCGATGCGCCTCTTCAACCGGTCGGCGGCGAAGAGCGGAAGCAGCTCGCCAACCCGCTTCCGGAAGTCCTGCCGCCAGGTAGGGTTCCGCATGACCGCGCTCGCGACGATCGCCGCCGGGCCGTCGAGAATCGAGGCGTCGGCGTCCTGGAGGACCTGGTCCATCCCGTGGGGAAAAAAGTGGGCCTTCTTCGTCGCCGGATCGAAGTAGAGGCGGTAGTTGTTGCGGTTCAGGCAGTAGCCGTCCCAGTGGCCGAGCATCAGCTCCATCGCCATGAACGTGAGGAAGGCCTTCATGTCGACGAGCTCCGGCATCCGCGCCCACCGCTTCACGAGGTCAGGTTCCCGGCACGCCTCCAGCAGCGCCTTGAGTTCCTTGCGGTCATCGACGTCCTTTCCCTCGTCCTTCTCCAGGTCGGCGTCCACGTCCTGGCAGAAGCCGCCGTCGTAGAGGCTGCCGCCCGATTTCTCGAAGCCCCGCTTGAGCAGGGTCCGGTCGAAGGCCTCCTTCAGCACGTACAGGCCCATGTCCCGCTTGTTGATCCAGACGCGCGCGTGGGTGACGCGCGGCGCCAGCACGCCTGCCGCCTTGCACAGGTCCGAGCCGATCAGTTCGCGCAGGTAGGTCTCGTCCTGCACCGACTTGTTGAGATGGAACTTTCGCAGGCCGTGGAATTTCTGGTCGTCGTCGCCCCGGTCCATCTTGACCGTGAACGACGGCGTGTCATCGAGCTCCCGGAAGCTGCCCGCCGCGCCCTTGAGCTTGAAGGCCACCTCCTCGAAGAGCGTGCGCTCGTTTTCGCGAAGCTGCCCCATGGCGTAGATCCGCGGCTCGGCTTTCAGGGCCTCGGTGGCCTTGCTGTCGAGTTCGATGACGAGCCGCGGGACCTGGCCGCTTCGGAAGAACGCATCGCTCTCGTCGGGCTTTCCGCCCTGGGCGACCGCGAGAAAAAGGGCCAGCGCGCCGAACCGCATCGTCAGATACTACCGTTGGCCAGGGCCTCCGATGCGAGGGTTTTGCCTCTGGAGCGAACGGCTCAGGGGCACAGTCCCCTTCGCGGCGGCACCTCTGCGGGCTCTGCCCCTCTGCGCCTCTGCGCTTCGCCCGGAGGGCACACCCCCGCCGATCGAGGACGTTAGCGCTACTCACAGATTCAACGTGGACGGCACACCAGGGTACGCGGGGACCGGCGAAATGAGGTGCCGAGTGCTCGGCATCTCAACTCACCGCCCTCCCACCGGCAGGTAGCGGATAAGAAGCGACTGAAGGCTCTGCTTCATCTCCTCGATCTTGTTCAGCTTCCGGTAGATCACGTTCAGCCGCGACGCCTCCAGCGCCGCGAGCTTCTGCCCCAGCGCGCTGGAGCTGCTGATTTCAAGAAAGAGAAATGCCGCGTTCGGCTCCTTCGCGATCCGCTCGATCTCCTGGTACACCGCGTCCTGGTTGCTGATCTCGCCGTCGGTGATGAGCGTGTAGACCGTGCGGCCCGGCGCCAGCTCACGCCGGATCTGGGCAAAGACGGCCGGATCGAGCGTCGTCCCCCCGTTCTGCTGCTCGAAGAGCACCTGCTTCGTCTTGTGCGTGTGCGACGCGTAGACCTTGCGGAAGCTGTCAAGCCCGCTGAAGACCGTCCGCGACGAGAAGTTCACGACCCCGAACTTCAGGTCGATCTTCTTCTGCGTGCAGATGTCGAACATGCCCTTCTTGAGGCCGTACGTCGCCCGAAGCAGCAGCTCGAACGGCGCGCCGCACATGCTGCCCGAGCTGTCGAGCAGGAGAATCCAGTTCTCCGGCAGGTTCGTGTCGAATTGCTGCGGCGCCCACGCGCGCACCGGGGACTCCGCGAGCACGAACTCGTTCAGCTTGTACCGGTCCTCCGCGAGCTGGAGCAGGATCGGCAGCCCGGTGGCGACCTGCGCCTGGATGATCGTGGTGAGATCGAGCGACGCGAGCTCCGCCGCGGTGAGGTCCTGCGACCGCTTCAGATCCCACCGCAGCTGCTTGCCGAGATCGAGCACGGCCATGCCTGGCGCCGGCGTACGGATGTCGATCGGCTCCGCCGTCCGCTTGAGGAGCTCGTCACGCGCAAAGAGCTTGAGCGCGTCGACGGTCTTCGCCGAAAGGCCTCCGCCCTGACCAGCCGGACCTCCCTGGCCACCCGCCCCGGGCTGTCCTCCCTGGGCTGGCTCCGGATTCCCTGCCATCTCCTTCAGCACGCCCTCCGTCCCGTCCTTTCCGAGCTCCTCCTCGAGATCGTCGATCGTTTTCGCCAGGCTCCCGGCCGCCTTCTCCTCCTCCGACGGCTCCTCTTCGCCCTCCCCACCCTCGCCCTCCTCGCCCTCCCCGCCCGATCCCGTCGTGCCAGGATCCGGACTTCCCTGCTTGGCGCTGAGCGAAATCAGCGGCGCAAGCTGCTTCGCCATCCCCCGGAGCGCATCGTATCGAAGCTCGTACGCGTCGAAGATCGTGTCCATCGCCCGCAGGAGCCACGCCTGGTTTTGCTCGTACGACCGGCTCTGGCAGTCGCCCACAAGCTCGGAGCGCTTGATGAACTCCGCCTTGTCAACGCCCTGCCGCTTCAGCGCCGCCTCATCCACGTCGTCGACGATCCCCCGCACCATTCCCCGCAGCAGGTCGAACGCCGCCTTCTCGTCCATTCCCTGCTTCGCCACGACATCCAGGAAGACTCGCATCGAGCGCACCCGCAGGTCGGGTTCATTGAACGACAGCGAGACGTAGAACATCCCCGCCAGCGAGATCAGCGGGTCGGCCGTGCCTCGCATCGCCGACGCCAGGTAGAGAAGCGGCATCATTCCCCGCGGGAAGTTGACGACCAGCTCCGTCCGGATCGCCCGCCGGTTCTCGCGGAAGACGTCGCCGATCCGCTGCTTCAGGACGTCGCGGCGCACCGCTTCGCTGCGGGCGAGGAACGTGACGTTGACCACGAAATCCCAGACGAGGTTCTTGCAGTGGTCGACCTTGTAGACGACCTCCTTCGGGCCCAGCGCCGGCTCGCGTTCCTTGATCCCGTCGTAGATCGCCTTGGAGACCGCCTTCTCGTCGGCGCGGCTGTTCGGGCAGACCAGCGGGTGAAACAGCTCGTGGAACAGCACGAGCATCAGCAGGTCATACGGCAGGTTCTGCGCCAGCTCGGCGGCGTCGACGGAGCCGACGCCGTAGAGGAGGTGCGCGGCGGCCTGGTAGTGGGGCACCGCGAACCGCGCGAAGTCGGCCTCGAAGTCCGCGGGGCGGTTGATGTTGATGTGAATCGCGCGGTTGTCGGTGTAGGCCTCGAACGGCGCCGTCGCCTTGGGATCGCCGCCGAGGATCACCGGCGTGTTCGCGCTGAGCGGATACGCGCCGCGGATCACCCGGCGCCAGTCCCGCGTCGCCCGCGCCAGCGCCTCGTCGATCACATCACGACGCCCAGTGTGCGCTGGATCCGATGCTGGAAGATGTCCGGCATCACCGGCGCATGCGAACGGCGCCGGTCGAAATAGTACCGCGCGATGTCGCGGACGATGTCGGCGTCCGTCGCCTTCTTGCCCCGCTTCTTGAAGAGGTCGGTCAGCTCCCGCTCATGCCGGGAGACGAATCCCGCGAGCGTCAGGAGGTCGGCGACCGTCTTGCTGACAAGGATGGAGCCGATCTCCTCGGTCGCGCTCTGGTACTTCGTCAGCCGCACCGCCTCCTGCACGATGCTCTGCGACAGGAACGCCGCGCCCTCCGAGCGGCGGATGACCTCTCGCGCGGCCTTGGCGACCGCGAGCTTCTTGATGCCGAGATTCGGATCGCAGCGGTTGAACGACGCCGGCAGGTAGCCCACGTCGTGAAGGTACTTCTCCGTCAGCGACGTGTACTGGAGCAGCACCTCGTTGACGATCGCCGTCGGCGACGGCGACTTCGGCAGCTGCTTGCTGCGCGCCAGCAGCGCGGTCGCGCCGGCAATCTCACGGACGCTGACGAAGCGGTCGAGCGAGCGGTAGCCCGCCACGGGATCGGCCCCGCCCAGCGCTTCGCGGAGGTCCTGGAGCGTCGAGAGAACGTCGGCGAGCTTCTTGATCTGGACGATGTCGCGGAAGATGACCGGGACCTTGAAGGTCGCCACCAGCTCGTGGACCTTCTTCACCTTCTCGGTGACCTTCACCGTGTCGCGCATCTCCACCTTCGCACCGAGCACGCCGCACCAGTCGCGGATGACCCCGAGCTCGTACGAGTGCTTGTCGGGCAGGTCGCCGCCGAGCACGGTCGTCAGGAGGTCCGTCAGCTCCAGCGCCGAGTAGAGCACCGGCTTGTCCGTTCGCGACGCGTCGGTCACCCACGCATAGACCGACAGCCAGTCGCCGCCCACGTCCTGGAGCTCCTTCGGGTCGACTCCAAGGTACTTCGACGAAAGCAGCGCGAACTCCGCGAGGAAGTTCTCGAACGGCTTGTGAACCTCGTCGTTGAGCCAGAGCGTCGAGCCGACGCTGCGCGCGGCGTTCCCGAAGTGGATCTTGAGGAGCCGGTTGTCGACGGCGGCGTCGAGTTCGATCGTCCCCGTGAACTTCGAGTCGGTCGTCGCCGCGGGGTTCTGCGCGCTCACGACGAGCAGCTTCTTGCGCCGGCCGGAGGCGCCGAACGTCGCGTCGGCCCCGATCCGCGGGATCGGCAGGCCGAGCTTCGTGAAGACGCCCGCGTTGTAGATCTCGCCGTCGAGCAGCTGGAGGATCGTCTGCGGATCGCCGCGGTTGATCTCGTCGACGAAGAGCGCCGAGATGCGGTCGACGGCCGTCTGCTTGATCCGCGTCACCGGCATGCCCTGCTCGATCCGCCCCTCCAGGAACGGCTGGAAGATGTTGTTCAGAAACGTGCTGCCGCTGAGGCGGAGCGAGATCGCGCTGTCCTGCGGGAAGACCGACCGCAGGTAGGCCTGGCTGATGAACGTCTTGCCAACGCCGGTCTCGCCTTCGAGCAGCACCGGGATGTCGCGCAGGTTGCTGATCAGCAGAATGTCGAGGTCGCTGATGTCGGCGACGCCCGCCCGGGGAACGTGGCTGCTCCCGGCGGTCTCCTCGAGCCCGACGTGATTCGTCCTGTCGTCGAAAGCGAGCCGGTAGAGCGGCGACGGCGCCGCGATCGTGCGGACCGTCCCGTACGCGGCCTGGACGAACGAGAGGAGCAGGGCGGTGTGAACCGCGTCCTCATCGAAGCGCGATCCCAGCGCGCGCGCGATCTTCTCCAGCGTGTGCATATCAGCCCTGGAAGTAGCTCTCCAGGTCCTCGAGCGTCGCCGTTTTCGAGCAGGAGCGGAGCGCCTGGATCGACGCCTCCCAGTAGTCGCCCTTGAGAAGGCGCGCGGCGACGCCATCGGCGCCTTTCTTCATCTGGGGCATGAACGCGTCGGCGAAGACCGCCGCCTGGTATTGGCCCTTGCTGCCGGCGCGCGCGGCGCCGTCCTTCATCGCCAGCTGCTCTCCCAGCATGAAGCCGACCGCCTCGTAGTAGGGGTCAATCGCCGCTGCATCACAGGCGCACCGCCGGTTGTCGAGCCGCTCGAACCGCTTCCGGCACTCCCGCTCCTGGTCGAGCACGTCGTGCTCCGCTGCGTGCAGCGCGATTTCCGTCACGATGAGGCCGAGAGGCAGGGTCGCCTTCCGGTTCAGCTTCAGCAGCTCCTTGCTGATCACTTCGACGTTGTCGAGCAGCTTCTTGCCGCTGTCGAACACCGTCGCCGCGAACGACAGCACGAGCAGGGAACGGAAGAACTCGCCCGGCGCGAGATTGAGCTTCCGGTCCATGACGTTCTTGGGGATGAGCTTCTGGAGGAACGTGTTCGCCGTCAGGTCGAACATGAACCGATACTCGAACTCGTCCCCGACCTCGGCGCATTTCAACATCGCGCCGAGGCGTCGCGCCTGGTCGTCCGGACTCATTTCTTTCCCTTCTTGGCGCTCGCCGTGTGCAGTGTGCCGAGCACCTGCTTGACCTGCTCCGGCGTCTGCCGGATCGCCAGCCGCTTCTCGAACGCCGCGTAGTCGTCGGCGTAGATCGCGCACAGCCCGATGATGCAGTCGATGATGCGGCGCGGGTCTTCCATCTTGAAGACCATCTGCTTGCCGAACGACCCCTCCCACGCGTCGATGCCATCGATCGTCGGGACGTAGAGCATGTAGAGGTCGAACTTCTTCTGCAGCTCCTTGATCACGTCGACCGTCCTGGTCTTCTGGCGGCCCTTGTCGCCGCAGTACCTCTCGAGGTGCGCCGGCTCGATCTCCGGGCGGAACGGCTCGTTGCCACAGACGACGAAGAGCCCCTTCTTCGCCTTCGGCATCGAGCAGTGGTTCGCGTAGTAGTCGAGCGTGACTTCGAAGTACTCGTCCTGCCCGCACGGATGGATGGCGTTGATGCCCTCTTCCAGGTCCTTGCCCGCCCGGAAGTCGCAGACCTGGAGCATGTGGCAGGACGGCTCGCCGATGGCGCAGAAGCTGATCTCGACGTCCGGAAGGTGCAGCTTCGCTTCGCTGTAGAGAACCGGCAGCTTCTCGAAGATCACGCTCGGCCAGTGCGACATCGATCCGCTGACGTCGACGGCGACGACGAGCGGCGTCGGCGAGTCGGTGCTGATCTCCTTCCCGACCGGCGCGGGAAGTCCCTTCGACTCCTTGCCCTTGTAGGTCCGGACGACGCCTTCCTTGGCCGCCTCCGCCTTGTACTCGTGGCTCGCCTTCTGGAGCGCGTTCTCGCTGTAGTCGTAGTCCCAGCCTCCACCACCGCCCATGAGTCACCTCAAGAAAGATCCTTCAACGCGTCAACCTTCAGCCGCTTTTCCATCATCGCGCGGTAGACCGACTGAAACTCCGCCGCCGCGCAGGAATACTCGGGGATGAAGTAGACGCCGTCGAGCCGCAGCTCGAACGTCCGGTCATCGTAGTGCACCTTCCCCTTGATGACCCCGTACGTCTTCTTCTCCAGCCGATCCAGGCTGTCGCCCATCCGCCGGCAGACGGCCTCCGGCGTCGCGGACTCGCATTCCTTCAGGAGGCTCTTGAAAAACGCCGGCTCCATGGCCTTCTCGAATTTCGCGAGGTATTCCGCGAGCGACAGCAGCTCGTAGATCTTCCCATCAAGGTGCAGGATCCGCTCGTAGCCGTGCATCTCGCCGAGCACCGACGTGTCGGCGCTGCGCCGCGTCGTGCCCCTCCCGACGTCGCGCTGCGGCGGGCGGCCGGGAACGACGCAGAGTTCCTCGACCTTCTCCTTCACGACCGCCACGACCTGGGCGCCGAGCCGCTTCGACAGATCAGCTCCCGGAAGAACGCGCTGGAGCCATTCGGCCTGCGCACGAACGACGTCCGGACTCTTGAAAAGCCGCGCCTCGCGCGCGCCGGCGGCCTCCGCCTCGTGCAGGCCGTACTCGCGCCGCCATACCCGGGCGAACGACTTGCCCGTGGCGCCGCCGAGTTCGTAGAACCGTCCCTTGTACCAGACGGTCAGGCGGTCGGGCAGGATCGTGAAGGGCGCCAGCGCGAGCGGCTTCGGGATCTCCGACGTGGCGATGGGAAGATCCTCCTTGAACCGGATCGGCCCGCCTTCGACGACTCGCTTGCCCATTCGCCTCTCACCGATCGATCAGGGAGAGCATCGCCGAAGCGGCTTTCCGCGGATCTTCAAGGACGGCCACGTTCCTCGGCCCCAGGAGCGACTCCCACTCCCACGCCCCGGTATCATACACGCCCCGCGAGAAGTAGAGCATCCGCAGCACGGTCCGCGCCTTCAGCTCACGCAGGACGTCCCGCGTGTAGAGGTGATCGACGGCGTCGCCGCCGGTCCGGCGGATGTCCCCCACGGAAATCGCGTCACGCACCGCGCCCGCTCCACAGAAAATGACTTTCGCCGCTTTCACCCGCGCGAAGTAGTGGAACGCGGCCTCGTACGAGCGATCGAGTCCGCAGCGATGCGGCGCGTTCCCGACCTGGAGCAGATGGCATCGATGGTCTCCGATCGAGCAGATCTCGAATCGGCGCCGGGAGGCGATCCGGCGCGCGGCCGCCAGCACCGGACGGAACGCGTCGCGCATCTCGCGCCCGGTGTCGATCGCGATGACGTTCACCGGAAGTCCGCCGCGACGGCCCTGAGCACCGCCAGCGCCCCCATCAGCGCCTTCCGATCGAAGGCGAGTTCATCGCCGAGCATCAACGTCCCATAGCCGATTTCGAGCAGCCAGCCGAGATCGCCGAGCTCGGGGCATTCCGGCACGCGCGATTTCTTCATGGAGGAAAGCAGGCGCGACGCGCCGACCGCCGACGCGTCGGCACGGATGATCTGGCGCGTTGCCCGCAGGATCTCGTGAGGCCGCTCCAGCTCGTGGTAGAGGTCGCCGCGTGCCGCCATCAGCCGCACCCGGTCCTTCAGCTTCGGATAGACCCGCTCGACGAAGTCGAGCCCCTTGCGCGATTCGATCTTCGCGAGGATCTGGGCCTTCGGGTCGAGCTTGAGCAGGTCCCGGATGTCGCTCTCCTGCTCGACATACGAGAGCACGTAGTGGTGGATGCCGGCCTTCCTCGCCGCGCCGACGAACGCCTCGTCGCGCTCCGTGAGGTAGCCTTCGATCTTCAAACTTGGATCGGAGATGCTCAGCGACATGCCCGATCCCAGCGGGACCGGCGAGATGTCGTCAATGATGAGCCGGTCTCCGTTCTCGATGGACCGGATCGTCGCCGTGAACGTCCCTCCGCAGAACGTCGCCTCAACCGGCGTGCGCACGCTGATCTTGTGGCTGATGTCGAGATACGAGTAGGGGACATACGCGGAGCTGACGATGCGGAGCTGGCGGCACTTCAGGTCGATCCAGAGCTGCTTCGGGGCGATCTTCTCCGCATAGGCACGCAGGAAGTCGACGAACTTCTCGCGCACCGGCAGCACGGTGTTGAACCGCACGCCGGAGACGATGTCGACCGCCGCCGCCTCGGCGACATGATCCGCGTACGCCGGCAGCGTCAGGATGACGTCCACTACTTGCCCTTCTTGCTGATGGCCGGATGCAGCGTCCCCATGACCTGCTTCACCTGCGCGGGAGTCTGCCGGATCGCGAGCCGCTTCGAGAACTTGTCCTGCTCCTCGGCCTGGATCGCCGTGAGGCCGATGATGCAGTCGACGATGCGCTTCGGGTCCTCCATCCGCAGCACCGTCTGCCGGCTGAGCGCCCCCTGCCACTGCTCGTGGATCGCCTTGTCCTTCTCCGCGTCCTCGTAGGGGACGCGCAGCATGTAGACGTCGAACCGCTTCTTCAGCTCGGCGAAGATGTCGTACGAATCGAGGTCCTGGGCGATCGTGGCGCCCGTCATCTTGCGGACGGTGTTGACCTTGATCCGCTCGTAGAAGCCCTCGTCGCCGCAGAAGACGAAGAGCGCGTGCTTCGCCTGCGGAAGGCGGCAGTGGCGCGCGTAGAAATAGGCGGCGATCTCGTAGCTCTCCTTGATGCCGCCCCCGCCGCCTCCCTCGGGATAGAGCGAGTTGATCCCCGCCTCGAGCGGCTTGCCCTTGGCGAAGTCGCAGACCTGGAGCGGGTACTGGTCGATGTTGGCATCGCCGATGGCGCAGAAGCTGATGTCGACGTCCGGCAGGTGCAGCTTCGCCTCGTTGTAGAGCACCGGCAGCTTCTGGAAGATGATGCCGGGCCACTGGGCCATCGAGCCGGTGACGTCAACCCCGACGACGAGCGGCGTCGGCGACGAGGAGGTCACCTCGCGGCCGACCGGCGGCGGCAGTCCTTTCGACTGCGGGGCCGTGTGGGCGCGGACGATGCCTTCCTTCTTCGCTTCGCCCGCGTACTCCTTGCTGCTCTTCTTGAGCGCGCTGTCCGAATAGTCGTAGTCCCATCCGCCGCCGCCACCCATGCGTTCCCTCCTAACGGCGCCGTATCGTATCGTTGCGGTCCGCTCCGAACGACAAGATGCCGACGTGCGTTTTCAGCCGCCGCTCGACGAACTCGGCCAGCGCCGTCGGCCGCACTTCCTCGTAGACCGGCTTCACCCCGGCTGCATCGAGCGGGAACTCATCGACGCGCCTCCGGCCGATCCGATAGGCGACGCAGACCGGAACGCGCGGCAGCAGTGCGACCACGTCGAGCTTCGTCATCGCCAGCTCATCGGGCCGGTTGAGCCGGATCGCCAGCTTGAGCGCCACGAGGTCGAGCCAGCCGCAGCGGCGAAGCTGCCCGGTCGCCGAGCCGAACTCGAGGCCGCGCTTGCGGAGCAGGTCGGCATCGGACGCCGAGGCCTCGGTGGGAAACGGTCCCGCCCCGACGCGGGTGACGTACGCCTTCACGACGCCCACGACGCGCGTGATGCTCTTCGGCGCGAGGCCCGCGCCCGTGCACGCGCCACCGGCGACCGTCGACGACGCCGTGACGAACGGGTAGGTGCCGTGATCGATGTCGAGCATCGTCCCCTGCGCGCCTTCGAGCAGGACGTGGCGTCCCCGATCGAGCGCCCCGTTGAGCAGCCGGGTTGTGTCCTGAATGTCGAATCGCCGGGCGAAGCGGCGCAGGACCGTCACGATCGCATCGACATCGAATCGCTTCGCCGCGATCTCCCGCACTCTTGCCGCGAGGGTCCTGCCGCGCAGATCCCCGGCCCGGATCGCCCTGAACCGCGCCGCCTTGTCGGCGTACGCAGGCCCGATCCCCTTGCGCATCGTCCGGAAGTCGCGCCGCCGATCCTCGCGCAGGTGCCACGGCAGGACCAGGTGCGCACGATCGCTGACCATGAGATTGTCGACACGCAGGCCGGCCTCCGCGAGGGCATCGACCTCGTCGAGCAGGGTCTGCGGATTGACGACGGTCCCCGGCGCAATCACCTTCACGGCGTTCCGGTGGAAGATGGAGGAGGGGACGAGCTGGAGGCCGAACCGGCGGCCGTCCACCTTCACCGCGTGGCCCGCGTTGTCGCCGCCGTTGAAGCGGACGACGTAGTGCGCATCGCCGGCCAGCAGGTCGACGATCTTCCCTTTCCCCTCGTCGCCCCACTGGAGGCCGAGGAGGGCGGTCGCTGGCATGCGGAGACTCTACCCGCGACAACGCATAATGGCCTTCGTGAAACAGGTCAGAGCGGCCCGGCCACCCCAGTGGCGGGCGATCGTCACGGCACGCCGTGCACTTCACTACTCGAGGCCCGATACAGGCGGCCGCCCCGCCTCCGTGCGCGCCGCATCCTCCCTCCAGCCGTTTGGATCAGGCTTCGCGATCGTCCAGGACGACGCCGGCTACATCGCGCTGATCAACGCCCAGGGCGAGGTTTCCTCGGTCCCGCTGCCCCCGATCGGCGGACGCCGAACGTGGTCGAAGGCGGAGAAGCTCGATCTCGAGGCCAGCGTGGTTTCGCCGGAGGGGGAGCTTGTCATGTTCGGATCGGGCTCGACGCCATCGCGGGAACGGATCGTGACCCTGTCGACGCGCGGCTTCGTCGCGCTCGAAGGCGCGCCGACTTTCTATCAACGGCTGCGAGCCGCCGCCGGCCCGCTCAACCTCGAGGGAGCGGCTCTCCGGCAGCGCCGGCTGCTGTTGTTCAACCGCGGCAACGACGCAGCGGGAAGCAACCTGCTGATGGAGATGGCGTGGGACTCGTTCCGATCGCCGCCCGAAGTCCTGGCGACGGCGTACGACCTCGGCAGCGTCGACGGCGTTGCCCTCGGCTTCACGGACGGGTGCATCGCTGGTGACGAGGTCGTGTTCGTTGCCGTCGCGGAGCGGACGGCGAACGCGGTCGACGACGGCCCGGTGCTCGGAGCCGTCCTCGGGTGCATCGCACCAGACGGCGGCGCCGTGTGCACTCCCATCCTGACCGCCGACGGCTCGCCGTTTCTCGGCAAGGCGGAAGGGATCGCGCCACGGCCCGGCGGCGGATGGCTGCTCGTCCTCGATCCGGATGACGAAGGGGTCCCATCGGAGCTCTGCGAGGTTGACCTGCACCGAACGTAGGCCATCCCCCCCATTGCGGCTGCGGAGCGCACAAGCGAGAATCTCCGCTCGTCATGGATACCGCGCGCGACCTGTTTTCGTATCGCCCGTTCTGGGCCAAGCGTCTCACCCCCGCTCCGTTCCTGCCCATGACGCGCGAGGAGATGGACGCGCTTGGCTGGGATGCCTGCGACATCATCATCGTCACCGGCGACGCCTACATCGACCATCCCAGCTTCGGAATGGCGATCGTCGGCCGCACGCTCGAGGCACACGGATTCCGCGTCGGCATCATCGCGCAGCCGGAGTGGGCGAACCCCGACGCCTTCCGCGAACTGGGCGAACCGGCGCTCTTCTTCGGCATCACCGCGGGCAACATGGATTCGATGGTCAACCGCTACACGGCCGACCGCCGAGTGCGGTCCGACGACGCCTACACGCCCGGCGGGAAAGCCGGGCGCCGGCCCGATCGCTCGGTGCTCGTCTACGCGCAGCGATGCCGCGAGGCCTTCCCGAAGTCGACGGTCATCATCGGCGGCATCGAGGCGTCGCTCCGCCGCATCGCGCACTACGACTACTGGGCCGACAAGGTCCGCAAGTCGGTTCTCGTCGACAGCGGCGCCGACCTGCTCGCCATCGTGAAGGCCGGCGGCAGCGAGACGCATGCGCGGCTGACGGCCCAACGGAAAGTCATCTCCATGCTCCGCGCCATCTGGACCCAGGGAACCGAATACAAACCCGAGTACAAACCATGAACAC
>Ga0247727_10002375_pt1 | contig 43224 bp, 40 predicted proteins | sample WisWelCaveWW1625_FD_202498 | JGI IMG/M metagenome (GOLD analysis project Ga0247727, IMG submission 202498) | Biofilm microbial communities from Wishing Well Cave, Virginia, United States - WW16-25 | ecosystem: Environmental > Aquatic > Deep subsurface > Groundwater > Cave microbial mat | place...
CCTTTCTGGCAAGTTTGAAAAGAAGAATTTGATCTCAGACCTTTTTTCTCTCCAGCTTTTTTTACCTGGCCGAAGTATCTCAGTCTGAATTTACAGAACGGATGTTACACTACCATCTTTTTCCACTAGAAGCGATACCCTAATGCGCCGCCAAACAAGTAGCCGCTTAGGTCAGCGCGATGGATACTCACACGCTTTCCATGCGATCTATCCATATCGACTTTCATATGAGAATATTCAGCATACACATCGAGCAGCCAATGCGAGGTCGCAGGATGGATCATCACACCCCCTTTGAACACACCGCCAAAGCCCCAGTCCGACTCGCTGTGCACAAGAAATTTTGAGCGCGAATGGACATTCAGATACGTAGCTTCAGCACCTACAGCGACATAAGGGCTCCAAGCGGGAGCCCACTCGTGCTGATTATAAATGAACTTGAAACCCACGCTCATAGGGACCATGTTCAGCCACGTGCGATCGCGATCAAGCAATGTGCGACCACTTCTTCCAAAGTAGCCGAGATTCGCCCAACCGTAGAGTTGTTTATACGCTTGCACATCGAGTTCCACGCCATAGAGCGCTCCACCGCCGTAGATTTTTTTAAGCCTATGCCCAGTAGGCAAAAAATAAGCAGTGCGCGCTTCCACAAAACACTCAAGAGCACTCAATGAAGATGCTAAACAACAAACAACACCTGCAATCAAAGAAAGAGAGCGAATTCGCATGATTAAACCACTACTTTTTATTCAATGTTTTGATGGAACCTGTCGAGAAGATCAGAGTCTCGCCTGAAGCATTTTGAGCAATAATGGCGTATTGATAAAGCCTATGCCGCTTCAAATTGTGATCCTCAAACGTAAGCACGCTAGTAGGAATGGTCGCTATTTGAACCCCGTCGCGAAGAATGAAACAGCGCACAGCGCCAAATCCGGCCGGAGGAGCATCCCACGACAGGATGTTGTAGAGCTCTGTTTGATATAGATCCTGATTAAATGCAGTGATGATCCTGAGCGGAGGATCAAGAAAAATGGGAGAGGGCAAACCAGCCACAAGCGCAGTAGGGCTTATCCCCACAGCGATAGGCGATCCGATCACAAGATTGGACACCAGATCGATCACGGAAAGGGTGTTATCCCCTGAGTTTGCAACGTACGCGAACTTACCTAGAGAATCGATCGCAATGCCAATCGGGTCAATGCCAACAGGAATCGGTGAACCGATCACAGTATTTGTCAACGTATCGATCACGAGCACAACCTGATTCCCACCATCGGTGACATAAACCTTCGTTCCATCGGGTGTAATAGCGATATCTGTCGGACTGTTAACCGGTATGTCCAAGATTAAAATATCTGTAGCTGTGTCGATCACAGAAAGCGTGTTGCTGGCTTGATTTGTAATATAAGCTTTGGTCCCATCAGGCGTAATAGCAAGTGCACTTGGCGTATTACTCACATTGATCGTGTTGACCACAGTATTTGTCAAAAGGTCGATCACTGAAACATCGTTCGATCCTGAATTTGTAACATAAGCCTTCGCTCCATCCGGCGTAATGGCGATTTCAGTCGGCGTCGAACCGACAGTAATGATGGGAGCAATGACCGTGTTCGTGCTGACATCGATGATGAAGACATTATTGCTAAGATGATTCACCACATAGACACGTCCTCCATCAGGCGTGACCGCCACGCCAAGTGGATTAATACCCATTGGAATTGGAGCGCCTATCACAACCTGATTCGCTACATCGATGACGCTGACAGTGTTGTCGACAGCGTTGGTCACATACAGCAGGCTCTCATCAGGCGTCATAGCCATGCCCAAAGGCATGTCACCTACCGGAATCGTATTCACAACCGCATGCGTTGTCACATCGACAACCGAAACCGTATTATCGCCGCTGTTAGCGACGAACACATTGGAAGTCGCTTGCAAACCCACGGACAAGCTAAAATGCAATGCGAAAACAAACAGGGAAAGCAATTTCAAGATACGCATAAATGAGCTCTCCTCAAAGGCTGAAGTTCAACAATCTTGTAAAACCTTTTTTACTCAATTGTCAATTTCTTTTAAAAGCTGAAAAGTGGGGAGATGCGATAGCCAGCTTGACACACAAGCCTAAACCAGCAATACTTTAGCCTTCATCGATGAGGTTATACCATGGCAATTTCTAAGCGCATTCTCTTATTCTTTGCGATCAACTTTTTAGTGATCATCACAGTTTCGGTCGTGCTCAACATCTTCCACGTGCAACCATTTCTACAAAACTACGGCCTGAACATCCGCTCACTACTGGTGTTCTGTATACTTTGGGGTATGGGTGGAGCTCTCGTCTCACTCGCGCTCTCACGCCAGATGGCCAAGTGGATGCTCGGAGTGCGTGTGATCGATCCCAAGACGGCACAAACAAGCCAAATCAGCCTTCTAGCCATGGTGCAAAAGCTAGCCCGCGAAGCACACCTGCCCCAAACTCCAGAGGTTGGCATTTTCGAATCTCCCGAACCCAACGCTTTTGCCACAGGCCCCACCAAAAGACGCTCACTGGTAGCGGTCTCCACTGGACTGCTCAATCACATGTCTGAAAAGGAATTAGAGGGCGTATTAGCCCATGAAATCTCCCACATCGCCAATGGCGATATGGTCACGATGACCCTTCTACAAGGTGTCGTCAACGCCTTTGTGATGTTCTTAGCGCGCATCCTAGCCTACGTCTTTTCAGGACTTGGCCGCGGCCGCAACAACTCCTCAACTGGCTCCTACGTTTCCTACACAATCTTCGTCCTACTCTTTGAGGTCGTCTTCATGGTGCTCGGCTCGATTGTCATCTGTTGGTTCTCTAGATTTCGCGAATTTCGCGCCGACCGCGGGGGCGCAGGCCTCGCTGGCAAGCAGAACATGATCATGGCCCTAGAGTCGCTCAAACGCTATCAGCGCATCCGCGACCCACACATCGCTCAGCCAGCATTACAAGCCCTGAAGATTTCGACCGGCCCTAAACGCGGCCTGCTCACACTCTTTGCAACACATCCCCCGCTCGACCTCCGCATTGAGCGTCTCCAACAACAGTAAAGAAAAAGGAGAGGTCGTTGGCGACCTCTCCTTTCCATCTCTAAAAAAATAGCTGTTGTTATTAACCCGAGCCTCAAAAAGGTGACAAGATGCGCTGCGAGGCAAAGCCAGATCGGTTCTCGCGAGGAATAACATTCTTGAATACGAAGGATTCCGAGCAAGAATCGATATGGCAAAGCCACAGCAAGTAGGTTGTCACCTTTTTGAGGCTCGGGTTAATACTCCTCAGAGCTTTTTTGCTGCTCCCAGTAAGTGTTGATCGCAGTGGCAACTGCGCTCTTGAGCTTCTCATTCGCGTTTGGCAGGCGATCGATCACCGATTGCGCCCATTCAAAATAACGATCGATCCGCGTACGACTCCACCCCTCTGGCGGGCTGTTTAAAAGATCGCTTACATTATACAGCTTATCCGCCAGCTTGATCTGTGCTGCACCCTTAGATTTATGTGCCGCGTTGATCACTTGCATCCGTTTGCGATCCAAGGTCCCCAGCGATTTATCATCCGTCACCTCGCGCACATATCCTGCCACTTGACTTCCAAACGCCCCTTCCAACTCCTCAAAGCTCGTCTGCGTGTCTTCCACAGTGTCATGCAGCAATCCGCCCATAATGATGGCAGCATCGCGCACATCGCCAAAGTGAACTAAATTGTAAGCCACCCCGATCGGATGGGAAATGTAAGGAGTTTTTTCTTTGTTTTTACGCGTCTGCAAGCGGTGTTTATCTGCTGCAAAGTCGACAGCAGCACAAATCCGCTCAATCTCTTCCGACGTAAAACTTTTTTCTTTACGATATGCGGTCATTAAATCCTGTGCAAATGCTTCAAAATTCTCCATCACAACGGGGTCATTACTCGCCACAGAGACCAGATGCTGCCGCGACAGCTCAAGGCGCGCAGCCACCGGATCCTCAATCACTTGACACGCTGAAGATTCACAGAACTTCACACCAGGCTTGTCGACCACCGCGGCGGTCAGCAGCATCGATGCGGAGAGCGCATTCAAAACAAAATTAAACATAGGACCTCCATACGCAATTTCAAGCCCCCATTATACCCCACCCCCCACTATTCCGAAACATACCAAAATCTTTCCTTTCCTCCTCGATTGAGTAGGTGGAGTGGGTTTTGGTTTTTGTTGGTAAGCTCTTTATCACCGCTTCCATTGACATGTCGGGTGACATGCGGCACGCCCATGTCCCCCGCGACCCCCTTGAGCCTCACCTCGCGGCGCCAAATCGCGTGCTCGTCGAAGGGGGATTTTGTTTTTTCTTTTTGTTGGTAAAAGCTTTATCACCGCTTCCATTGACATGTCGGGTGGTACGTCCGTTGGCGTACCCCCAGCGACCCCCTTGAGCCTCACCTCGCTTCGCTAAATCGCGTGCTCGTCAAAGGGGGGTACACAGTACACCCCCTCGCGCCCCACCCTTTAGGCCTTTCATCAGTCGCATACTTTTCAACCAACCACTCAAATACTAGCTCCTTCTGAAAAGCCTATCGGTGCGAGCTCTCCTGCGGCAGCGATTTTGCATTGCGATCTGAGGCCATTGGCTGCTCGTGCGCTCACCTCCCCGCGGACTTCGTCTCGATGCGGGGCCCCTTCTCGCGTCATGTCGCAGAGCCAGTTTGGGACGCAGCCCCAATCCTTCGGTTGGGGGCCCCTTGTTTCAAAGCACTCAGGAACATATAGATCCCTTAGTAACAAGTGTTGCGAGACATCGTGCAATGTCAGAAAGGACACCTGGCACAAAGTATAGGCCACGCTCGCTACGAGACGAAGTTACGGAAAATGAACTCACAAGGCAGCCCGCATTTGCCCCAACCGCAGGATTGGGGCTGTTCCCTAAACTGGCTCTACCATGCGATACAGCGACAGCTGTGCTCATGGCAGCCCACTTTCCCTGGGGCCCCAACCGCAGGATTGGGGTATTCTCCGGGTTGGCTCTGCGACATGACGCGAGAAGGGGCCCCGCACGAGACGAAGTCCGCGGGGAAGTAAGCGCACAAGGCAGCCCGAATTTGCCCCAACCGAAGGATTGGGGCTGTTCCCTAAACTGGCTCTGCCATGCGACACAGCGATAGCTGTGCTCATGGCAGCCCGCGGCCTCAGATCGCAATGCAAAATCGCTGCCGCAGGAGAGCCCGCACCGATAGGCTTTGAGCAGGCCGTAAGAATTAGCTGTAATTGCACCAAAACTCGGCTTGCTCAAGGCCTACGGGGTGGGGCGCGGGGGGTTAGTGCTATGCACGGCCCCCCGACGAGCACGCGATTTGGCGCCGCGAGATGAGGCTCAACTAAGGGCAGCGGGGACATGGCGTAGCGCTTGTCCCGACTGTCTCAAGAAGCGGTAGCAAGCTCTTACCAACAAAAAAACTAAAACTAGTGTCTGCTTTGGTTAGGTGCGGGTGAGGAGGGCTTGGGCGTGGTCGAGGGCGACCAGGCGGCTGTCTTCGATGGTGAAAACTTGGTCGGGGTGAATGATCTCGCAGAGATTTTTGAGGCTCTCGCATTTGAGGACGATAAAATCGACTTCAGCGAGGGAAGAGAGGAGCGAGACAAACTCTTCGTTCGGGTCGTTGTCGCGCACGTAGACGATGAGTTTTTTGCCCGAGTCTTTAGAGGAGAGTTTGCGCAGGCTGCGGAAAAGCGCGGTCGACATGCCATGGGTGCTGTCGAGGCCTAGGACGGTGTAACGCTTGCCTTTGAGCGCTTGTTCGAGCGCGAAGAGATGCTCTTCGTCAAAGATCTTGTTCTCGACGTCGTACTCAAGCAGCCTTTGTGCGACTTCAGAGAGGTTGATGCGCGCGCAACCGAGGCGCTCGATGGCAATGCCGGCTGCGATATTGGCGAGTTGGGCGCCGTACTTGATGTCGAGCTTGTTGGCTAGAGCCACGGCGATCATTGCCAAGGCGGTATCTCCGGCTCCTGTGACATCTTTCACTTCTTTTGAGCGCACGGGGAAATCAAAACTTTGCCCATCTTTATTGAACAGGGACATACCAGCTTCAGAACGTGTGATGAGCAACATCTCGACGCCGCATAGCTTTAAAATGGTCTCAGCAACCTGTGCCAGTGGTGTGTCGGAAGAGAGTTTAGCTGCGGCAAATGCTTCGGTCAGATTAGGCTTGATCACAGTTGCGCCCGCGTATTTCACAAAATCTTCCCCTTTAGGGTCGACGATCACTGGAATCTGCTGCAGCTTGGCCATCTCAATGATGCAGCTGAGCAGTCTACGCGAGAGAAAACCTTTGCCGTAATCGGAGATCGCCACCACATCGACTTTGTTGAGAATCGGCGGCAAACGCTCGATGACTAGTTCCTCCAGAGCATCGGGAAGTGGAGAGACCGTTTCAAAATCGACGCGCAGGATCTGTTGCGCATCGGCGATCAGGCGATTTTTAACAGGAGTTTTATACCCCTTTTGGCTGAGCAGATTTTCAACATTGACCCCTTCTGTCTCGAGTGCATCGCGCAGCTCATTACCCGCGTGATCTGGACCAATACGGCCGATCAGATCCACCTTAGCGCCGAGTGAGACGAGGTTGAGCGCGACGTTACCTGCTCCACCGGGCCGGCTCTCTTCTTTTTGCGCATGCAGTACGGAGACAGGGGCCTCGGGAGAAATGCGTTTGATCTTACCTGTGGTGTATGTGTCGAGCATGAAATCGCCAATCACAAGCACGCGTACAGGACTAAACCGACTGAGCAATCCGCTGAGCTTTACCATCTCTCTCCTTTAAGCAAGTAGTTGCGTACGTAGTCGACCACACCGTCTTCCACAGTATATTCGCATGGCTGGCGCCCAGCGGGAAGTGACATTTGCTCTTTGAACTTGCGCATATCGGAGCAGGTGTAATTTTGGTATTGACCAGCTAGGTCGCTTGGCATATCGATATATTCGATTTTGGCCGGCTTGTCCAGAGCTTTAAAAACCGCCTTAGCCAGCGCATTCCAGGTCGTAGTGACTCCGCTGCCGATGTTAAAAATTCCGCCAGCCTCATTTTCTAGAAAATCGCATGTCATGCGCACGGCGTCTTTGACGTAGATGAAGTCGCGGCACTGATCCCCATCCCCAAAACGGCTTGGCTCAGAGGATTTAAACAGGCGGATCGCTCCCTCTTGTTGGGCGATGGGCAGCATCTTATAGACCATCGAAGCCATGCGCCCTTTGTGATTCTCGTTGGGACCAAAAACATTGAAGTACTTGAGGCCGACGAGCTGATCGAGCACCCCTTGCTGCTTTGCCCACAGATCGAAAAACGCTTTAGAGAATCCATATAAGTTCAAAGGCTTGAGCTGCTCGAGCAACGCATGATCATCGCTAAAACCAAGTGAGCCATCTCCGTAGGTGGCAGCTGACGAGGCGTAAATGAACCGCTGCCCATGCTTCAGCGCGTATTCTGCCAAACGGAGTGTGTAGCGAAAGTTGTTCTCCATGAGGTAATTGCCATCTGTCTCCATTGTGTCGGAGCAAGCACCAAGATGGATAAAAGCCTCGACGTCGTTTTGGCGTCCTTCTAACCATTTGAAAAGATCGTGGCGAGAGATGAAATCCACACACTTTTTGCCAAGAAGGTTCTTCCACTTCTCCGTCTGCTTAATGTCATCCACTAAGAGCAAATTGGAAAATCCCCGATCATTCAAATAACGCGTGCAGCACGAGCCAATAAAACCGGCTGCCCCTGTGATCACAAGAAGCGGTTTGTCGAATTTTTTCGCAGACATAGTAAAACTTTATTTTAAATTAGATGAGATGCACTCACTATAGCAACTCAGACTAATTCTCACCAACAGCAGATCCTGCATGAGGGGTATCTACGCGTCTCAAGTGCAGAATATGCGCTTCTGAGAGATGGCGTTTGGCCTCTTGCGGAGAGATGATCGAGACTTGACTTCCCAAACATAGCCACCAAAAATCCCCCACCTTCATCACGGCATAATGCGGTCTACCTTCCAAAAAGACGCTATGCACAACGCCCATGTCGGGCTCGTAGGTAGCGGCTTGTCCGTTGACAAAAACGCTTGCAGGCAGTGCTATCTGGTCAGGAACTTCCCTTCGAAAAGCTTGCAGAGACTCTGCATCAAAGATTTGGAGCGCTGGTAATGGCCTACTTACTCGCACAAACATCTCGTCAGGAGCAGTGAAGAGTTGACAAGGAGCTAAATCAGTTTCGCTAGGGTGAAAATACTCTAAAAGCAACGTTTCTAAAGAATTTGGATCGAGCTCTGAATCAACGCTAACATGAATCACCGATCGAAAGATTTCTTGTCCCTCTCGCAACAAACGCAAACCCTTGTCTCCAGTGAAAAGCAGATCGAAGATGACTGCTGGATGGCTGAGCACACTTCTAGGATCGCTTGCTCCCGCATTTCGATTACACAAGGCAGGCATCAACGCCGCAAAATTGCCATTCCATGACCTCATGCGCACAAGTTGTGCGATCCCATGTCCTTCCACAAGGCTTTTCAATGTTGCGTGAGCATCCGCCTCCAAAACGCGCTTTCCCGCAGGAGAATGCAAGATGAGTTGCAGCGAGGCCACTAGAGCGGAGTACTGCGTATTTGGCATGTCAATACCCACAGGCTGCCCAGGCATGTAGGGCGGAGGAATGCGCAACCTCTGTATCAATGTATGAGTTGTTTCTCTGGGGTGCATGACAAAAAATCTAGCCGCAAGAAAGCTGGCAATCGAAGGGGGGACTGCTAGAAGCGCGTAACGAGACCTTGTACGAGCTAGCACCAAAGAACAACCACTGCCCGCGATGGCGCTCACTTGCACAAGGCGTGCCAAGATAACCAAGGCTTGAACTTGCTGGTCAGATGGCGCCCCTTCCGAACCTTGCAGCATGCTGAGCCATAACTGCGCGCGCTCCAACATCGAAAGCTGATCTCTTTGGCATAATGCATTACTGGGCGTCATTCTCTACCTTTTCATTCTTTTTAGTTTTTTGGGAGCGAGAGTATACACGGGCAGTGCACAGATGCCAACCGTAGATGTGATCGGAAATCAGTACATGAGAAAAGAGGGTGGATTGCACCCTCTTTAAAGCTCTATCAGACGAGATACGCTTAAGCGTTTTCTTGCGCTGGAGCACCCTCTGCGATCACTTTGAGAGTGATTGCGGCAGGCACACCTTCTTTGAGACACAAATTGAGCTGATGCACGCCGATTGCTTTGATCGGGTGCAGGAGCACGATATTGCGCCGCTCAAGGACGATCCCTTCATTTTCAAAAAGGCGTACGATATCGCCAGAAGAGACAGAACCATACATGTGTCCATCTGGGTCAACTTTAACCTCGATCGTGAGCACCATTCCATCGATCTTTTTAGAGAGGTCTTCTGCCTCTTTGCGATCGATTTCAGCACGTTTTGCACGCTCATCTTTCAGTTTGGCTTGCATGCGCAAGGTAAACTTATCTGCGATCACAGCCTTCTTTTGCGGAAGGAGAAAGTTGCGCGCGTAGCCGGGTCTGACGGAAACGATGTCGCCACTGCGGCCGAGATCGTCAACATCGTCGATTAGTAACAATTGGTTACGCATATGTGTTTAGACTCCAGTTCACTTATTCATTAGATACAAACGGGATTAGCGCCATGTGGCGTGCTCTTTTAATCGCTTTGGTGAGCTGCCTTTGATAAAAGGCTGAAACCCCAGTAATGCGGCGTGGAAGAATTTTCCCGCGTTCGGTGATAAACTGATGCAGTGTGTCGATATCTTTGTAGTCGATATAGCGTATGCCAGATGACGTAAATGGACACTGCTTGCGTTTTTTGACAAAAATCCCTTCAACAGGGGGTCTTCTTGGTGGAAAAGTCATGGGCTACCTCACTCCTGAACAATGGATTTAAATTCGATTCGCTCCGGGACCGCAAGGGTGCGGAGTGTTAAAAAGCGCACGAGATCCTCGTTGAGGTGATACTCGCGCCACATCTCTGTCATGTGGGGCGTTTCAATTGAGAAATAGATGAGAAAGTAATGCCCTTCTCGTCTTCCATTGATCTCGTAAGCGAGCTTTTTGCGCCCTTGATCAAAGATCTTGTGCACCTCTCCGGTTCGACCCGAGATACCGCTTGTGATTTTCTCAAGCGCCTTTTGCCGAGCGTCATCGCTCAGCGTTGCGCTCAAGATATACATCCCTTCATAAAGATGTTTTCTCGTTTTGGCCATTTGGTTCTTCTCCTGATTTTTTTTCACTGACTTTTTTTTCTTGGCTTTGCGCATTCGCTGCTTGCATCGCGGCTGCAATCCCCGCTGAAACCCACAGCTCCAGCACAGCAACCGCTTTTTGGATCACTTCCTCGATCATCGGCTTTTCCTTCTCGAGGAAAGTGCCGAGCACATGGTCCGCTAGCTCCCCCACTTCAGGATTCCCTACCCCGATGCGAAATCTAGCGTAGTGCTCCGTGCCCAAATGCGCTTCAATACTCTTCAAACCGTTATGCCCTCCAGGGCTGCCCTTCATGCGGATCCGCGCAGATCCAACTGGCAGCGCGATATCGTCGCAAACCACCATCAGCTGGTCCATTGGGACCCGGTAATAACTCACACATCGGCCCACCGCATCTCCGCTGCTGTTCATGAACGTCGTCGGCAGCAAGAGCATGACCTTTTTTCCATCCCGCCTTCCGAGAGCAAGCTCTCCAACGAGATGGGAAGCGTGGCGAAAGGCAAATCCGTTTCTCTCAGCAAAGCTCTCCACAATCCTAAAACCGACGTTATGACGCGTCTGCTCATAGGCCTTCCCCGGATTGCCAAGACCAATGATTAAGCGGATTTCCTCTTCTCGATCCACGTAGCTAGCCCTTAACGTTTAGCGATGACCACAATCACCTCTTCCGCACCAGCCAAAGGACGGATCCCCTGCGGCATCGGAATGTCTTTTAAACGTCGAGTTTGACGGATCCCCAGATCCTTCACATCCACAAAGAACTCAGTTGGGATATTCTTTGGCAAACACTCCACGCGCACATGGCGTTGAATCTGGCGCAGAAATCCACCGAGCTTAATCCCGTTGCACTCTGCCACACCCGTGCAGCTCACCGGCACTTTTACATTGACTGGAACGCCCTCTAGGAGCTCTTCAAAGTCGATATGGTTGACGGTGTAAGTGGTCAGATGGTACTGGATATCTTTGATGATGGCGCGGCGCTCGCGCTTGCCATCAGACAAAGTAAAAACTGTTGTGGGCAAATGGCCAGATTTTAGTCCTCGAATGATAGCACTAAATTCTACACCACTCACAACCAACTTTTCTGGCTGACTCTTAGAAGAGTAGATCACAGCTGGGATATCCCCTTTACGCCGAATCACTTTCACATCGCTCTTCTTTTCGCCAGTACGTGTTTGCACAGTGAGTTTCATAATCATTCTCCAATGAGATTATATTCAAAAAAACCGCTAAATTGAGACCATTGCATCAATCCATATCACCCGTTAAAATCGCCCTTTTTCCGACCACTGCACTCACAGCCCCTCGCCTACACTCCCTGTGTATGTCTCGTCACTGATATGAGCAGTGGTCGGAAAAATCATCGGTTTTTCCGGATAACGCGAATTTCGCGAGCAGTCTCAAATTGCGTGGAAGGATCGAAGTTGACCTAGATGTCTAGAGAGGAGATCGACTTAGCGCCGACAATCGATTCGATGGCTTTGCCAAAGAGCGGGGCCACACTCACAACTTCGAGCATGTCGCGCTCGATCGTCTCAGGTGCTACCACCGTATTGGTCATCACTATCTTCTCGATCGCGCTGCCGTCCATCCCCTTTCCTACGAAAAGGCCATGGGTCACCGCTGCAAAGATCCGGTTTGCTCCCGCACCTTGGCACACAAGTGACGCAGTTTTGAGTGTCTCCCCTGTTGTACACATATCATCGACGAGAAGGACATTTTTCCCCTTCACATCCCCGATGAGGGCACCCAATTCCACTTTCTTCGCATCCACGCGACGCTTATCGACGATAGCGAGATCAACCTTTAACGACTCGGCAAACGACCTGGCCAGCTTCATGCTGCCAATATCGGGCGACACCACGATAAAATCACCCAGAGACATCTGCTTCACAGCTTCGACGAGTAGATGTCGACCGTATAAGTTGTCGACAGGCACGTTGAAGAAGCCCTGAATCTGCTCTGTGTGCAAATCCATCGTCAGCACCCTTGTCACCCCCGCTTTTTCAAGCAAGTCAGCGACCAGTTTTGCCGTAATCGGCTCTCGAGCTTTTCCGCGTCGGTCTTGCCGCGCATACCCGTAATACGGGATCACCGCGATGATCGACCTAGCGGAAGCACGCTTGAGAGCATCGATTAAGATCAACAATTCCATGAGATAGAAGTTGGGATGTCGTGCCATAGATTGCACGACAAAGACATCCCGACCACGGACGTTATCTAAAAGCTTAACGCCTATCTCGCCATCTGGAAAAGTATCGATGAGCGCTTGCCCCAATGCAATTCCAAGACACTCTGCAATTTGCCTGGCCAGCTCAGGGTGAGATGTCCCAGCAAAAAGCATATAAGGCGTATCTTGGGGCATTGAAGCCTTCACTAATTAAAACTAAACAAATTGGGGTGGAAGGATTCGAACCTCCGAATGGCGGTACCAAAAACCGCTGCCTTACCACTTGGCGACACCCCAACACACTTTCGTTTAAATAATTAAACAGAGTCATGCTAACGCACAGATGATTAAATCGCAACCGCGAGATCACCCCATAAGATAAAAATTTTATTTGAAAAGAGTGCTGCGACTTCGCCAGATTGATTCTCGCGAGGAATAGCATTCTTGAATACGAAGGATTCCGAGCGAGAATCGATATGGCGAAGCCACAGCAAGCAGGTTGTCACCTATTTGGGGCTTGGGGTAATAATAAAGAAGTTTTAGATCTCATTGATATGGCGTTTATAGCGCCTGGAGGCTTGATAATGCGCGATCACAGCCTCGGGCATGTGGGGTGCATCGTGGGGGTGATCGGCGATCGTGCAATAGGCAGTGGGGAGTTTGTGGACATTCACATCTGATGCAAAATGGTGGATAGCATCGCGCAGAGCGATTTGGTCCCAAAACTCTTCGGTGCGCTCGGGGTCGGAGAGGCGCTGGAAGCAGAGTCCGGCCCATTTTTTGAGCAGATCGCGGGCGGAAGGGGTGGAGTTGACAAAGAGGCTGCCCGACATGACTTTAGAGGGGTGGTCTGCAGCTAAGGTGTCGTTCATACGTACAGCGAGATCAGCTTGAAAGGCGTCGAGCAGGGTGGGTTTTTGCAAGAAAACGGCGTCGGCATCGACCCAGAAGAGGGGGCGCTTGAGCTCTTGGAGTTTGGAGTAGAGAAAGAAGGGTTTGAAGGCGCAGTTGAGCTCCCAGGAGCCGAATGATTCGATCCCTTCGATGAGATGGGGGATCCCCCATTTTTCTAGCGAAGCGATGAGGTTTTGCACCTCTAGCTGGTAGAGCGTTCCTGTAGTGTAATAAGAGACGACGAGGGGGAAATCTGCCATGGTGCACCTTTGTTCTAGCACTAAATAACAGACCTGATTAAAAAAATAAATATATAGTGCTGGTAGCCCCATGTATATCGTTCACATTGCCTCTGAACTCGCGCCGGTCGCCAAAGTGGGCGGGCTAGCCGATGTGCTCTATGGTCTCTCGAAGGAGCAGGTACGGCTGGGGCACACTGTTGAGATTATCCTCCCCAAGTACGATTGCATGCACTTCGATCAGCTGCAAAATCTCAAGGTGGAATTTCGCGAACTGTGGTCGTTTGATGGCCCCGACCGCTATAACAATACGATCTGGTCAGCCAATATCGATGGGTTGCGTGTGCTGCTGGTCGAGCCGCATCATCCCCAATATTTCTTTAGCCGCGGTGTGATCTACGGTTGCCATGACGATATCGACCGGTTCACTTACTTTTCGCGCACCGCGATAGAGTACCTTTTCAAGGCAGGCAAACAGCCCGACATCTTGCATGTGCACGATTGGCCTACGGCCGCCGTCCCGCTGCTCTACAAAGAGATGTACACGGCGCTGGGGTACAAAGTGGGTGGCACTGTGCTGACCATCCACAATATGGAACACCAGGGGCGCTGTCACCCAAGCATTTTGAACCGGATTGGGCTGCGCGGCGAGAATTATCTCTCTCCCGACAAGATGCAAGATCCATCGATGCCGAACCTGCTCAATTTGCTCAAAGGGGGGATTGAAACGGCTGATCGCGTCACGACAGTCTCTCCCAATTATGAAAAAGAGGTTCAGACTCCAGAAGGGGGATTTGGATTGCAAGATGTGCTTGTGCAAAACCGCCGCAAACTCAAAGGGATCCTCAACGGGATCGATGAGGAGTTTTGGAATCCAGAGCTCGATCGCTTCCTGATTGAAAAATACGCAACGCATGCGCTGACAAGCGAAGCGCAAGTGGAACAGATGCTGGAGCGCAAGGCGGAGAATAAAAAACAGCTGCGCACTCATCTTGGACTAAAAAATGATAACGCGCCCATCGTTGCAGCTGTGACACGCCTCGTGCCACAAAAAGGGCCACATCTCATCAAACACGCACTCACGCGCACGCTTGGAAAAGGAGGGCAATTCGTACTGCTGGGCTCCTCCCCCATTCCTGCCATGCATCAAGAGTTTGAAGAACTACAACGCCATTATCAAGAAAGTGGACAGGCCGCTGTTTTGCTCGATAAAGACGAAGCGCTTGCACATCTGATTTTTGCGGCAGCCGACATGCTGATCATCCCCTCGCTTTTTGAGCCATGCGGCCTGACGCAAATGATCGCCCTGCGCTACGGCACAGTGCCCATCGCGCGTAGAACGGGGGGACTGGCCGATACAGTTTTTGACGTCGACACTTCTCTCAAGCCTCTGCTAGAGCGCAACGGCTACACGTTTGATTTTCCCGACGCTGAAGGGGTCAATTGGGCGCTGGATCGCGCGCTGCACGACTTCAAATCTGAACGAAAAAAGTGGCTAGCCCTGCTCATGCATGGGATGCGGGTGGACTTTAGTTGGAAACACGCTGCGCCAGAATACCTATCGCTTTATCAAGAGGCGATCCAAAAGAATGCTAAGTCTAAAAGCAAGAATGCTACGACGCCGAAAATCCTAAAGATTTCATGATGTGCTGGCGATAAGCCAGGATGTACTCAAGCCCTGAGTAGAGGGTATACACTGCGCTGAGCGAAACAGCGTAGAAACTCAGCGTTTGCAGCTGCTCGAGATCGATAAACTCCAGCGAGAATGGGATCATCATCAACATGATGAAAAAGCCCACAGCTGCTTGAATCACAGCTTTGATCTTGCCAGAGGGCCTGGCAGCTAGCGCCACCCCTTTCAATGCGCAAAGCGAACGCAGCGTCCCAATCACCGTATCGCGATAGAAAAAGAGCGCAACGAGCAGCACAGGCAGCCCGACGACTCCTTGCGTAAAGGAGAGCAAAACTGAGAGGCGAAAAATCGTATCGGCCATAGGATCTAAGAGCTTGCCTAAATCTGTCACCGTATTCATTTTTCGCGCTAGTGCTCCATCAAACACGTCGGAGAGCTCCGACACCGCAGCTAAGGCTAACAGAACATAGGGAAGTAAAACGAAGCTAATGCCCAATTCCTGATAATAAGAATAGACAAGCACAAACACTGGCCCAAGCAAGATGCGCGATAGTGTAAGAATCAATGGAATACTCAAGATGCCCCTTTCTAGCACAATGATTTAAAGAGTATATACCCTTTTTCAAGAATTTTAGGCTAGCAGCGATCTATCCAAATGAAAACTACGAAGATCTTGTCTAGCAACTTCTCGTCGCATCGCCTCGAGCACCCTAGCCATCTGAGCGCTGCGCACCTGATGATCCCGCAACGTCTCTTGCGCATTGTGAATAGCAGTTTTTTCAACGCGCGTATCACTCTGCCGCAGCTGCGAGAGCTTGTGTAAAACAAGCACCACACACAGAGCCTGATGCACCGCCACCCGCTCAACGACTGACTGCACCACATGACCCGCTTCTAATGCAACAATTGAAGCCATACTTCACACCCACCATTTAAGAAGCATTTATTTTATAAAAAAACCCAGAAACCTGCAACCAGTTTCCCGCCCAGCACCCAATCCCCCAGATTAAATTTTTTCTTAGAAAGGTTTTGCTCTGGTTGAAGAATAAATTTGTTTTTCTTTTTGTTGGTAAGCGCTCATTACCACTTCCATAGCCAGTCGAGACAAGGGAGAGGTTGGGTTTTAGTTTTTTATTTTGTTTCTAAACGCTTATTTCCGCTTCCATAGACAGTCGGGACAAGTGCTTTGCCTTGTCCCCGCTGGCCCCTTAAGCCTCATCTCGCGGCGCCAAATCGCGTGCTCGTCGGAGGGGGGTACACAGTACACCCCCTCGTGCCCCACCCTGTAGGCTTTGAGCAAGCCGAGTTTTGGTGCAATTACGCTTATTCTTACGGCTTGCTCAAAGCCTATCGGTGTGGGCTCTCCTGCGCTTCGATTTTGCATTGCGATCTGAGTCCATTGGCTGCTCGTGCGCTCACCTCCCCGCGGACTTCGTCTCGTGCGGGACCCCTTCTCGCGTCATGTCGCAGAGCGAATCATGGGAACAGCCCCAATCTTTCAGTTGGGGCTAAATATGAGCACAGCTATCGCTGTGTCGCATGGCAGAGCCAACATAGAACTTCGGAAGCAAAGTCGAATAGTATGTTTTAACAGGAAGGATACGCTATGATTTTGCCCCAACCGCAGGATTGGGGCTGCACCCTAAACTGGCTCTGCCATGCGACACAGCGATAGCTGTGCTCATGGCAGCCTGCGGCCTCAGATCGCAATGCAAAATCGAAGCGCAGGAGAGCCCACACCGATAGGCTTTTCAAAAGGAGCTTGTACATGAGTGTTGATTTGATGAGTGTGCGACTGATGAAAGGCCTACAGGGTGGGGCGCGGGGGGTTAGTGCTGCGCACGGCCCCCCGACGAGCACGCGATTTGGCGCCGCGAGATAAGGCTCAACCAAGGGCAGCGGGGACATGGCGTAGCGCTTGTCCCGACTGTCTAAGGAAGCGGCAATAAGCTCTCACTAACAAAAAACCAAAAAAAGAAAAACCCTCTCCCTTCTCCCAATATATCAATGGAAGCGGCAATAAGCTCTCACTAACAAAAAACCAAAAAAAGAAAAACCCTCTCCTTTCTCCCAATATATCAATGGAAGCGGTAACAAGCTCTTACCAACAAAAAGAAAAAACAAAAAAGAAAAAACCAAACATCAAAACTCACTCTCTGCTTCTTTTAGAAAAGGCGGGGATGCTATAAGCTGGGGGAGAGGTGTGCATGGTGCTGTATAGCAAGGAAAGTTTGGAGCTGCTGCGTCAGAGGATCGATCTGCCGGAGGTCTTGGGACAGCATGTTGAGTTGAAGCGCGCGGGCGCGGCTTTCAAGGCGCTGTGTCCTTTTCATGAGGAGAAAACACCGTCGTTTGTGGTGCAGCGCGGCGATACACACTACCATTGCTTTGGGTGCGGCGCACATGGCGATGCGATCGCGTTTCTGATGAGCCATTTGCGCATGGGCTTTACGGAGGCGGTTGAGAGCTTGGCTGAGCGTTTCCAAGTGACTTTGGAAAGAGTGGATGATCCTGAGGCGCATAAAGGGCCAAGCAAGCCTAAGTTAAAAGCAGCGCTGGAGCATGCCGCACAGCTTTATCACTATCTTTTGCAGCATTCGGAAGAGGGGCATCAAGCGCTTGAATATCTCTACAAGCGCGGCATTGATCTGGAATTCATCCGCCGCTTTCAGGTGGGCTATGCACCAAAACAAGGCGATGTGCTGGTGCGCTACTTGCGCGAGCAGCAAATCGATGATGAGGTGGTGCAGCAAGCGGGCCTGTGCTATGAGCAATCTTCGGGAAGGCGGCGCGACTTTTTTGCTGAGCGTATTGCTTTTCCTATCCGCGATGCGATGGGCGCGGTGATTGGATTTTCGGCGCGCAAGATGCGCGAGGAGACCTTTGGCGGCAAGTACATCAACACGCCTGAGACGCCCCTCTTTAAAAAATCGCGTGTATTATTTGGTTTGAGCTATTCGCGCGCTAGAATTGCCAAAGAGAAGCAAGCGATCATCGTGGAAGGGCAGATCGACGCGCTGAGGTTGATTCATACGGGTTTTGATTATACGGTGGCGGGGCAAGGCACAGCATTTGGCGAAGAGCATGTGAAAGAATTGCTACAACTAGGGGTGGCAAAAGTTTTTCTAGCGCTCGATGGCGACACAGCTGGGCGCGATGCCGCCGTCAAGATTGGGAACCTCTTTCAAAAAAAGGGTGTGGATGTGCGCGTGGTGGCTTTTCCGGATAAGTGCGACCCTGATGCGGTCTTGCTCAAAGAGGGGCCAGAGGCGTTGAGTGGCTATTTTGAGCGGGCTGAGGGTTATCTCCCCTTTCTATTTCGCTATCTCTCATCTAAAGGGGATCCGCGTTCACCATCTGGAAAAAGCGAAATTGTAGAAGAGATCGCTGAAACCATCCGCAACTGGGAGCATCCAGTGATGATCCACGAGAGCTTGCGGCTTTTGGCTGAGCTGGCGCAAGTGCCTGAATCGACGATCGGTGTGGGTATGCTCTCACTGCCCGATTTCATGATTAAAAAAAGCGATCGTTTGGGACTGCAAGCGGTTGACCCAGACCGTATCTTGGAGGGGGATGTGTTGCGCTGGCTAGTATTGGCAGCTTCACAGTCTGCACTGCTTTTTCCACTAGCGCGTGCTAACATTCGCCCTGAGCATTTCCGCAGTGAACTGGCGCGCAAGCTGTTCCATGAATTGATGCGCTGCTATGAAGCAGAGCACAAGGTCGATCTGCTCGCTCTAGGGGCTTTCATGGAGGGTGAAGAGGAGGAGAAACTTCTCAAAGAGATCATGCAGCGCAAGATCAACATCCCAAGAGCTGAAATAGGCTTTAAAGAGACGCTGCAAAAGCTGTTGATACGCCATTGGATGGAGCAGCGCGAAGAGATCCGGCAAAAGATTCAAAGTACAGCGTTATCAGATGAGGAAGCTTTAGAGCTGGCAAAGCAATTTGATGAGCTTAAAAAATCGCCGCCTCAGTTGGTGATTCCTTGACTCCCTCAGATATTGCCTTCCAAAAATTTGAGGGCATTTTCAGAGGCGATCTTTTTAAGCTGATCCTCGTCAAGTTTTAGATGATTAGCGAGCTGCTCGAGCACATAGGGGTAGCAAGAGGCATTGCCATATTCAGGATAAAAGAGTGGTGCCCCATTGTATTTCTCTTTGATATGGGGGAAATCGGCATCGCAGAAAAAGTCCGCGCCAAAGCTCAGCGCATCAGCGCCACCCAGCGATAGTCCATATTCAACATGGCGGAGCCAAACTGTGGGATCTGTCCAACTGATGAACGGGACGATGAAGTTCAAGCCGATCAACCCTTTGCGGCGGATGAGCTCTTTAGCTATCTCATCGGGCAAGTTGCGTGGCATGTCGGTGACTGTACGAAAGTTGGAGTGGCTGGCCATCAGAGGGATTTGCAAGCCATGTTTGTCGATGTATTCGATGATTTCGTAGGCGAGCTTGTCAGATGTGTGACTAAAATCGACGGCAATTCTCTGACCGCTTAGCCATTCTAGAAGCCTTTTGCCGTCTTCTTTAAGCCCAGCGCTAGAGCCTACGCCGCCACCAAAGCGGTTCTCTCCATCCCAGGTCATCCCGATGTAAAAAATATTGCCGAGAATTTTATGTAAGCGTGCAAGACGCTCTAAACTAGCTTTAATCGGCTCATCTTCCAGCGCAAATCCTGAGGCATTCTCAAATGCGGCGATCAGGTTCACCGTGGGTGCAGGGCTGCTGTGCAAGTCGCTGATTTGGCTGAGCGGTGCAAAAATATCAGGGTACTGCCTGAACAAGCTTTGCAGTTGACTTATCTGCTCTTCAGCTCTGCGCACAGAAAAAGCGGATGTGGCGCTGAAAATAGCCAGCGTTTGGAGTTTGACATGGCCTGCTAGCATCTGCGGATAGGAGCAGCGTGAAATAGGTTCGTCTGGCGTGCGGCCACTCTGATGGTTAAAATAGGAGAGTAGGTCTGAGTGGAGGTCAACTACAGCATAAGATGATTGTTTCATCAAAGTCCCTCTTGAATCTTGCCAAAGTTGAGCAGCGCCTGAAAGGGCTCAAAGACTTTTTGTAGCAGTGCGATGCGATTCTCGCGCAATTTGGAATCATCAGCCATGATTTTCACCGTGTCAAAAAGCTTGGCAAGAGGTGGCTGCAGTGTGCTGAGCATTTTGAATGCTTCTAAATAGCGCTTGTCTTGCAATGTCTCATGCCAGTGTTTTTGCAGATGATCGAGAACTTGCACAAGCTCGCGCTCAGCTGGTTCTGTAGCAAGCGCGGGATTGAACGGCACAGAGGCTGGTTTTTCCAGCTGCCCCTTCGCGCGCTTATAAACTTCGAAGAGTTTAGCAAACTCTGCTCCGCTCTTGCGGAACTGGTGCAATGCTTGTGTTTTACAAAATTGATCGTAGGGATCATCGCACTGTCCTTGCAGGCTCGCTTCGATCTCATCTTTCTTGAAACCGTAGTCTTCAAAAACGCTGCGAGCGCGCGCTGTGATGAATCCCAAGATCTCTTGGACGACAGTAGCACTTGCCGCCGCGTCCGACTTTAATTTGGGGAAGCACTTGCAGGCTTCACTTAAGATCGACTGCAGGGAGACGCACTCTTTGGCATCGATTAAGATTTTGAGCATCCCGATCACTTGGCGGCGCAGGGCATATGGGTCGCTCGAAGAAGAGGGTTTTAAACCGATGCTAAAGCAACTGATCAGGTTATCGGTTTTATCGGCTAAGCTGAGCACAGTGCCAGAGGCTGTTTTTGGCAGAGCGGCACCCTCAGAGCGCGGCATCCAATGCTCTTCGATAGCATGGGCCACTTCAGGATCCTCTTTTTGCGCGAGGGCGTAGTATTTGCCAACAGTTCCTTGTAGTTCGGGAAATTCTCCCACCAAAGCCGATGCGAGATCAGCTTTGCAGAGAAGCGCCGCGCGCAGGAGTTTGCCTTGGTCTGCCATCTCGAGCATCCGGTTCCACAGGTTAGCGAGGCTGGTTAAGCGTTGCACTTTATCGAGCATCGAACCGAGCTCTTTTTGATAGGTCATGGTGCGCAGCTTGTCGTTGAAGCGCTCAAGGGGCTGCTTGAGATCCTGCTCATAGAGAAAGACCCCGTCGGCAAGGCGCGCAGAGAGCACTTTTTGATTGCCGCGGCGGATCAATTCATTCGGGGTATTATCCGCTGTGATGATGAAGAGGTTTTTAAGCTCCCCTTTCTTCGGGTCGATCACAGGGAAATATCTTTGGTGCTCGACCATCTCTGAGATCAGAACTTCTTTAGGTGCGCGCAAAAAGGCGGGATCGAATTCGGCGCAGGTGAGCTGCGGCCATTCTGTCAGATGGAGCACCTCGGGCATGACGCGCGCAACCTCGACGGCTTGACCGCGAGTCCGTTTTTCAATCTTCTGCAACCCGCGCAAGATCACAGATTTGCGCTCTTCGATATCCGCTAGGACGAAATGCTTTTTCAAATCGCGCAAATAGTCTTTGGGCTGCTTGATGGCAAAGGGCTTGTTTTTAAGCTGCGCATGTCCTTGACTGATCCGATTCGACACAATGTCTCCGACCTGAAACGGGATCACGCGTGGGCCAAAGAGAGCGACGATCCAGTGGAGCGGGCGTGCATAGGCGATATCGAGATCGCCCCAATGCATTTTCTTGGGGAACTCGAGATCGAGAATGAGCTTTGGCAGCTCTGCTGCAAGCAACCCAGCTGTGTCCACGCCTGGTTCTTTAAGCGTTGCAAAGAGATACTCCACATCCTTGATCGCATCGATCTTCAGGTTGGGCGCTTTCCCTTTGCGAATCGCGTCTAAAGAGAGCCCCTCAGCGCTCATCGATTTAAGAAATCCTGCACCTTGCGGTGTGGGCTTGCCAGTGGCGTCAAAAGCTGTTTGCACCGCGGGGCCGCGGCGCAGCGTCTCTTTGGGCGCTGAGCTTTCGCTAAGACCCTCGACCATTACGGCCAGGCGCTGCGGCGTACCGTAGACCCGGATCGACTCAAAGTTGAGTTGATGTTCATCGAGCAAGCGACGTACACCCCGTTCCAAATTCTGACAGCCGATCGGCACAAAGGTTGCAGGGAGCTGCTCCGAGCCAATTTCTAATAGAAAATCGCTGCGCTTTTTAGGATTGATTTTAAGCGCAAGCTTGACTGCGCGCACAGCTTTAGCCGCTTTGCTCTGCTTTTTCTCCAGCAAAGGGAAATCCAATTTTTCGCGTGAAGCGACGTACTCTGCGGCAATCAAACGGGAAAGATCGCGGATCCGCGCGATGTACTGAGTGCGCTCCGTGACCGAGATAGCACCGCGCGCATCGAGCATGTTGAACGCATGCGAGGCTTTGATCACAAAATCATACGCTGGAAGCGGCAGGTGGCGGGCGATTAGGGTGCGCGCTTCATTTTCAAAGTCGTCGAAATGGCGCAACCACATCGGCGCAGATGATTCTTCGAAATTATACGTGCTCCACTCCACTTCGCTGCGATGCGAGAGATCGCGCAGCGTGTACTGATCGTTCCACTGCACATCGAAGATGCTATCCTTGTTCTGGATGTACATCGCCAGCCTCTCTAGGCCGTAGGTGATCTCCACACAGACAGGTTTGAGCGGCAAGCTGCCTACTGCTTGGAAATAAGTGTACTGCGTGATCTCCATACCGTCACACCACACCTCCCAGCCAAGACCCCATGCGCCGAGTGTGGGAGATTCCCAGTCGTCGTGTACGAAACGGATGTCGTGCTTTTTCAGATCAAACCTAAGCGCGCGTAGCGAATCGAGGTACAGCTGCAGATTGTTCGAAGGCGAGGGCTTGAGGACCACCTGGTACTGGTGGAACAGCTGGATGCGATTGGGGTTTTCGCCATAACGAGCGTCTTTGGGCCGTCTTGACGGCTCCACATAGGCGGTGCGATAAGGCTCAGGACCTAAGCAGCGCAAAAATGTAGCGGGGTTAAATGTCCCAGCACCTACTTCTAGGTCGTGACCTTGATGGATGATACAGCCCTGTTTTTCCCAAAATGCATTGAGTTGTTGAATGATCTCTTGGAGTGTCAGCATGGATTTCATCTCGATTTTGAAGCTCCCCCCATTTTATACCGAGCTCTCCTGATTTGTAAAGATTTCTGCTCGGCACAGGCGTGATAAAAAGTATCAACGCAAAGACGCCAAGCCGCGAAGACGCAAAGATTTACAAATCATTAACGACTCTTTCTATTTCAATTTTCTCCGCGTCTTTGCGGCTTGGCGCCTTCGCGTTGATATCCATTGTGCTCATGCAGTCTTTAAAGAGCATATAGCTGCCATGTTAACAAAAATGGCCAAAGGCTTCACTTAAAAATCAAACATGGGCACGCTGATGGCCAAGCGCTTCTCTATGTACCATTTTTAATCGCTCCCACTAAAAGTTATCGTGCCCGTACCCGTGCCCGATTTTTTAAGGACCTGTTCACCATCATAGGCAACACTTTTGTTTACACTTCCACGATCTTTTAGCTATACTGAGTTCGGGTGAGGGGTAAATATTTATACGATGAGATTTTGCCGATCGAAGCGGTATGGAGGCCGAGGCAAACTTGAGGATAAGTTGGCGAGGCCGAATATCGCTTCTAGCGGTAAAAGATCGAGTAGAAATGTTTACAAATCACCCGAACGCAGTATATGATCTGGCACATGGAAAATCTGCTGTTCTCCATCATCATTCCAATCTACGATCGCAATGCCTATCTCTTGCCATTTACTCTCGATTCGATTGCACAGCAAAGCTTCACATCCTATGAAGTCATCTTGATCGATGGACAGACTGGCGAGCGGCGCGAAAACTCCTTCCACACCTATCATCAGCATGTGGCCCACATCTACTCTGCTCTAGACCGCAACTTTTCCGCCATGCTCAATAAAGGGGTAGAACTGGCTAAAGGGCGGTATCTCAATTTTATCTTTCCTGGTGAATTTTATTTATCCCATCGCGCTTTCCATCACGTGCAGGAGTGTATTGCCCAGGGTCCACCGCCCGATCTGCTCTACAGCGGCTCGATTCTGCGCCACAGCCACTCCAAACCCCAGCTCTTCTTTAGGCAGATCGATTTAGCAGATCTCAAAACCAGCCGTGTGTCGATGAGCCTTCATCCCTACTGGTTTCATCGCGATGCGATCCTGGCTCTAGACAAGTTCACCCCTCGCTACCATCTCCAAGGGGGCTTTGACCTCCTTTGCCGCCTCTACGCGCGTCAGAGCTACCGGAAAGTCTTTTTGAAGAGAGTGATTACAGATTATGAGTTCCGCTTGCTTCCCCCAAAATACATCATGCGTCAAAGCTGGGAGACGTTGCTGATCGTCATGGCGCACTTTGGCTTGAGCGGCGCTCTCTTCTGGTGGATCTCTAAAAACTCGCTACGCCTCATGCGCTGGTGGGGTAGGAGCATCAAATTAGCACTTTGGCGCAAAGAGTAAAAAAAACATTTGAAAGTTGAATCTAAGAGGCTCACTTTGGTTCCTGTGTGAATTCCTCTTTAAAAGAAATTCCGATTCTTATAAAACAGAGCCAGTTGCGAAACTCGCTTGCCCTGGAAAAACCGATGATTTTGAGGCAGAGATATTCCGATATGACGAGACATACCCGGGTAGGGTAGGCGAGGAGTGGAGGGATGTCAGCCATGCTCAGCATGGCGATCTGCCGCAAAAGGGCGGTTTTATACTGAGTTCGGGTGAGAGGTAAATATTTATACGATGAGATTTTGCCGATCGAAGCGGTATGAAGGCCGAGGCAAACTTGAGTAAAAGTTGGCGAGGCCGAATATCGCTTCTAGCGGTAAAAGATCGAGTAGAAATGTTCACAAATCACCCGAACGCAGTATAACAGGGCAATGGAGTTTTGCAATTGGCTCAAACTAAACTTTAAGCAGCCCTATGCAGGAATTCACGGAAGACGAGATCAATACCCTCTCTAAAGGCCCCGAGCAGTTTTCCCAATTCAATACGATGGGAGATCCAGCTTTGAGCCAGTTGCGCGATCAAATCAAGAACGCGATGATCCCGCTGCTGATCAAGGTATTTCAAGCGCGGTTGGACTTGAGCCAAGCCGTGGCCCCACCTTCCCGCCTCACATCGACTCGCGATAAGCTGTCTGCAGAGGAGATCACCGCGCAACTCAAAGCCATCGACAAAGACTTGCATGTGTTGATGCTATGGTGTCAAAGCTGCCGCAAACAGATCGATAAGGCCCTCGCTATTCCAGAAGAATCCGCCATCCGGCCTACAGCACCATCGCCTGCCAACCCCGCTGTTTCTAAATCCTTCTCCGACGCCGTCTCCGCCCAAAAAGCCCTCTACGAAGAGGAGCTTTCGGCCACCGCACCTAAAAAGCGCTGGTGGAACAAAATTATAAAGTAACTGGACTCCATTGAGAGGTAAAGATTTATGCGACGAGATTTTGCCGCTGGAAGCGACGTGGAGGCCGAGGCAAACTTGAGTGACCGTTGGCGAGGCCGAACGTCGCTTCCAGCGGCAACAAGATCGAGCAGAAATCTTTACAAATCATTGGAGTCCGGTATAGGATCCATATGACCATCGCCGAAGATTCTAAAGTGTCGCCCATGATGGCACAATGGCATGCTTGCAAACGCAGCGCGCCGGGCGCTCTTCTGCTCTTTCGCCTGGGCGATTTTTACGAAGCCTTCTACGAAGACGCTGTGACACTCTCTAAGGCGCTCGATCTGACGCTGACTAAGCGGCAGGAGATCCCCATGGCTGGAGTTCCTTTCCATTCCAGCGATAGTTATATCGACCGCTTGGTCGACAAAGGGTATCGCGTAGCGATTGCTGAGCAGATGGAGGACCCTCGCTCTGTGAAAGGACTGGTCAAACGGGAGATTGTGCGCGTGATCACGCCAGGAACGGTGATTACCTCATCCCTACTTTCAGAAAAGACCAACAACTTTCTAGCCTGCATCACACAGGTAGGCAGCATTTTTGGACTCAGCATTTTGGATTTAACCACAGCAGAGTTTCGCGTGCTTGAATTTGAAGAGACCAAACAGCTCTTCGATGAGCTTTGCCGTCTCCATCCAAAAGAGCTCCTTCTCCCAGAAAAAATGAAGCGCTTGCAAACAACCTTTTTGGCAGAAGTACAAAGCCAACTCGAGCTTTCTATCTCCTTCAAAGAGGACTGGCATTTCGAGCACCGCCACACCCTCGATGTGCTCACACGCCATTTTCGGGTGCACAACCTCGATGGCTTTGGCTTGAGCGGCATGACTGCCGCGATCAACGCCGCGGGAGCGATCTTGCAATACATCCAAGAGGATCTCAACCTTTCAGCCTCGCATATTCAAGAGATTAAGCGCGAGCACCTCTCAGGTTACATGCTGCTCGACCGCGCCACACAGAAACATTTGGAACTGTTCGAGCCGCTGAGCGATGGCAAACGCGGCTCCACCCTGCTCCAGCACCTCGATCACACCTCGACACCCATGGGAGCGCGCCTCTTGCGCCAGTGGCTGCTCCACCCTCTTCTAAACACATCTGAGATCGCCTACAGACAAGCGGGCGTGGCAGAATGGCTCGCAGGCGAGAATAAAACCGTTTTAAACCACCTACGAGAAGTACGCGATCTTGAGCGACTCATCATGCGCATCGAGACAGGCTATGCATCCCCTAGAGATGTCTCTGGGCTGCGCTACTCGCTTGAGCATATCGCTCCCCTATCCGACATCATGCGCACTTGCACCGCGCCTATTTTGCTAGAGGCCAGGGCAGAATTAACCGATCTCTCAACGCTTGCGCACAAGATCGCATCCGCCATCGTCGATCAGCCCCCTCTGCGACTGAGCGACGGACAGATCTTCAAACGCGGCTACCATCCTGAGCTCGATGAACTGATGAGTCTCAAAGAGGACAGCCACGCTTGGATGGCCAAATACCAAACCCGCCTCAAAGAAACGACGCAGATCAAAACGCTTAAAGTCGGTTACACCAAAGCATTTGGATTCTACATCGAGGTGAGTCGCGGCCAATCTGATCGGATCCCCGCCGATTTTCAACGCCGTCAAACGCTCGTGAATGCTGAGCGTTTCATCACGACTGAACTCAAAGAGTATGAGCATCGTGTGCTCCACGCCGAAGAGCGCGCCAGCGCACTTGAATACGCGCTCTTCACAGCACTGCGCCAAGAGATCGCAACCCACGCCGCTGCCATTCGCAAAATCGCTGCAGCTGTCGCGCGCATCGATTGCCTGCTATCGCTTGCGCAAGTAGCGCGCGCTTACCGCTACACCTGCCCACTTGTCGATAACACCGACCTCTTTCACATCCAGGAGGGACGCCATCCTGTGATCGAAGCAGCCCTACAAGAAGAGACCTTTATTCCCAATGATGTGCATCTCGACGCTGACAAGCAACGTTTGCTCCTGATCACTGGTCCCAACATGGCTGGCAAGTCGACCTTCATCCGCCAAGTTGCGCTCATCGCCATCTTAGCGCAGATGGGCTCCTTCGTTCCCGCCAAAAGCGCCCACCTCGGCATAATCGACCGCGTCTTCTCGCGCATTGGCGCCAGCGACGACCTCTCACGCGGCCAATCCACCTTCATGGTTGAGATGACAGAAACGGCCAGCATCCTGCACAGCGCCACCGATCGCTCTTTGGTCATTCTCGATGAGATCGGCCGCGGCACCAGCACCTACGACGGCATATCGATCGCATGGGCTGTAGCAGAATACCTGCTCACACAGCCCGGCAAACGCGCTAAAACACTCTTTGCAACCCATTACTGGGAATTGACCGAACTCGAAAACCAAATACCAGGTGCAGTCAATTTCAACGTCGCTGTGCACGAGTCGGAGCGCGGCATCGTCTTCCTGCATAAAATTGTGCGCGGAGGCACCGACAAAAGTTACGGGATCCATGTTGGAAGACTAGCTGGCCTGCCACAGCCCGTGTTGCGCCGCGCCCAAGAGATGCTCGCTAAGCTGGAGAAAACCGCTGGCCGCACCAATCTCAAGACACCTAAGCAAGCACAACTCTCCCTCTTCACACCTCCACCAGAAAACCATGTTTTGGATGCGCTGAAAAGCGAGCTGGCCGCTCTCGACCCCAACACACTGACTCCTCTCGAAGCGCTCAGGCGCATCGCGGAGTGGAAAACCCTCTATGGCATTTAACCCTAAAGACCTCGAAAACTATCCCACTCAGCCCGGCGTCTATTTGATGAAAGACGCAGAGCAGACGATCCTCTACGTCGGTAAAGCCAAGAGCCTTAAAGTGCGTCTCAAGCAGTATTTTGCAGCCAGCGGCGATAGCCGCCCCATGATCCCTTTCCTCATCGCGCGCATCGCAACTATCGACACCATCATCGTCACCTCGGAAAAAGAAGCGCTGCTCCTTGAGAACACCCTCATCAAAAAGCATAAGCCCAAATTCAACGCTCTGCTCAAAGATGATAAGACGTACATCAGCCTGATGATCAACCACCGTCATGAGTGGCCTATGCTGCACTTGGTGCGCAGCAAAGGCGCGCCCCAAGATGATGCCCTCCATTTTGGTCCCTACACAAGTGCTTACGCTGCCAGACAGATTTTCGAGATGCTCACACGCCTCTTCCCGTTGCGGCAATGCTCCGACGAAGAATTGAAGCGACGCACACGACCCTGCCTGCTCTACGGGATCAAACGCTGCTGCGCCCCCTGCGTCAGCAAATGCACCAAGCAAGAATACGAGGGTTATGTCAAAGGCACTATCCGCTTCCTCAAAGGACAAGACAAAGAGATCTTGAAAGAGCTCCAAGAAGAGATGAAACGCGCTTCAGACAAACTCGAATACGAGCGCGCTGGAGCACTTCTCAGGCGTATCCGCCAAGTCGAACACGTCCTGGAAGCAAACCACCTCGTGGTCAAAGTCAATGGAAAGAACACCGACGTACTCGGCGTTTATCGCGAAGGGACAGAAGTGATTTTGGCGCAGCTGCTCTTTCGCGAAGGCAAGCTGATCGGATCGGAGCACTTCTCCTTCTCCGAAGTACTTGAGGATGAACCAGAGCTCCTCTCCTCTTTCATCTTGCAACACTACAAAGAGCAGCACCTGCTTCCAGAAGAGATCCTGCTGCCAGTCGAACTCCTCGATGCTGAACCCTTGCGCGAAATCCTCTTTGAAAGGTTTCACCAAAAAGTCGCCCTCTCAACGCCACAAAAAGGGGAGAAACGCACCCTCGTCGCCCTCGCAGAGGAGAACGCCAAGGCCGTCTTTGTACGCGAGAAAGATCAGCAAGAGCTCAAAGAGCGCATGTTGCTCGATCTGCAAGAGACCCTCAAGCTCAACCGCTATCCCAAACGCATCGAATGTTTCGACACCTCTCACATCAGTGGCTCTGAGCCCGTAGCCTCGCTCATCGCCTTCACCAGTGGAGAGCGCGACCGCGCCCGCACGCGTATTTTCCGCATCAAAACTGTGCAAACAGGCGATGATTACGCCGCCATGCGCGAAGTGCTACGCCGCCATCTTGCCAAAGCCAAACAAGCTGATGATCTACCCGATTTGATCATCGTCGACGGTGGCAAAGGGCAGCTAGGCGTCGCTCTAGAGGTGTTTAAGGAGCTCGATATCGCCTCCGTTGATCTCATCGCTGTAGCCAAAGATGAAAGTCGCCATGACAAAGGGATGACCGAAGAGCGCGTCTTTCTGCCTGAGCACCGCGACCCCATCCTGCTCAACCCTCGCTCCCATTTGCTTCTGCTCTTGCAAAGGATCCGCGATGAAGCCCATCGCAAAGCCATCGAATTCCACCGCAAAAGGCGCCAGAAGCGCACCATCCGCAGCGCCTTAGACGATCTGCCTGGAATTGGAAAAATCAAACGCGCCCGCCTCCTACGCCATTTCGGCAGTGTGCAACGGATCCGCGAGGCCTCCAAAGAGGATCTAGAGCAAGTGAACGGGCTCACCCAAAAAGATATTGCGATGTTGCTACAACTTAAAAAGACGTAGAGACTATTTTAAAATGACGTTCAAGAGAAACTCGCCGCGATAGCCAAGTTTTCGACGCAAGATCTCTGTCAGATCCTCCTCGACCTTTTCAAGAAGAGCTTCCCGCTCCTCCGTAAACACTTGAGGCAACTGCGCCAAGATTTCAAGCTTTTGATCAGAGCGAATGATCGCCTGCACTTCTAAACTTTTCTGTGAGAATTTCTCAAACCAATACTGCGCAATGTATTTTTGAAAAAGCGCGCCATCGAGCAGCACATGTTTCTTGCCCATTTTGATTTGGAAATAAGCTGTCTGGTTCATGACATAGAAACCGATGAACAGCAGCAGCCCACAGCCTAAGATAGCATAGCCAATCAACGCAAAAGGCGTACTCGTATCTAGAAAAAAATGAGAGAGCCATAAACGCATTTGCTGCGCATTTTCCAGCCCAATGCAAAATACGCCCAGCAATATAACCAAAGCTGTAAAGACAAACTGCACGGCTGAAAAGAGGAGATGCCCTGTGCGCATACTATGGAACTCCAGCGATTAAAACTCTTCTTCGTAGCTCTCGACTGGAACCGGTTTAACACCCTTCACACAGCGCTCTAAAGACTCTTCAATCGAATCCTTCGCATCCTGAAGTTTGGGTGAAATCAAATTCTTAAACACCACGTGGATCCGCCCCACATGCAGCTCCGTCAAACGGCTCACATCTTGTAAGATTTTATTTTGAATCTCTTCAGCCTTATCTGGAATACAAATCCCGTAGGCAATGTTGACCTCGACCCGAATGTTCACCGAATGGCTCTTCTGCTCCTGCTCAACAGAGATCCCCTTCACTCCATCCAAACTATCGCGTCCAAGCAGATTGTCGAAAAGCGTGCCCTCAATCGGCTCGACCCCTTCAATCTGAGCTAAACACTGGATCACAATCGATTGAAAAACGCGGCTCTCGATATCACGCACAAAAGTGGTCTCGGGCAACTCGAGCTCTTTCATATCAATTTTTTTTAATGGATCATGCATAGACTACCTCGAAATGAAAAGTCCGATTATAACAAAATCCCCTCTTTTGCATAGGGATTAAAACAAAATTTTCACACCCTAAGAGTCTGTCGTTGAAAATTTTAACAGGCGATTTTTAGAGTTTTTTTTCGCCGCTTTATTTTTTTATCGAGCACCATACTTGAACAAGTAGGGCGAGATAAAAAAATAAAGCCGCGGAAAAAAGATCAAAAAGCGACATTAAAATTTTCAACGACAGACTCTAAGTGTGTCGGGGTGTAGGCGAGGGGTCTCCCTTGCCTAGAACCCTTAGGGATGCTATGATGGGAACAAAGATTTGAAAGAATATTATGACGCTTTTATCCCTTATTTTATGCGGTTTGATCGGTTGGGCCTGCTCGGTCCAAGCTCAAAAACGCGGCCGCAATCCCACCTACTGGTTCATCGGAGGCCTCTTCTTCGGCATTTTTGCGCTGATTCTCTTGTTCCTGCTTCCACCGCTTAAGAAGACCCGCGCGCCTGCAGCTAAGACAGCTTCCTCAATCGACATCACGCCTACACTCGGCTTAGAAGCCCTCTTTCCTTCCCAAACCAGCAAGCTCTGGTATTACCTCGACGAGCAAAGCCAGCAGTTTGGCCCCATGAGCTTTGAAGCCCTCAGGCGCTCATGGAGCGAAGGCAAACTCAAGTTGCACACCTTTGTCTGGAACGAAGAACTGGACAATTGGAAGCAATTCAACGAAGTGATCCGCCCCCTCTAAAGAGTTCGTTAAAAAAAATAACCATGCCCTTTAAGGACATGGTTATTGATAGATAGTTCTGCGGGAAATTTGTTACCAGCTCGCTTTCACAACACCGGGGATGAGCCCGTTGCTTGCCATCTCGCGGAAGCAGAGACGGGAGAGCTTGAATTTTCTTAAGAAGCCGCGCGCACGACCTGTGAGCTGGCAGCGATTGCGCAGACGTACAGGTGAGGAGTTGCGAGGCATTTTATTGAGGGTGATTTTCGCTGCAAGGCGCTCTTCATCTGACTTATTCATGTCTAGAATCGCCTTTTTGAGCTCTTGGCGCTTATCCCATTTCAGTTTCACGAGCCTTTCGCGCTTTCTTTGCTTTGCCATTGAGGACTTAGTTGCCATAGTTTCTCACTTACTTTTTACGCGCAGGCCCTTTTTGGCGCTGCTTGCGGTTTGGATCAGTTTTATTGATGACGTAAACGCGGCCACGTCGCCTCACGATTTTATCCCCTTTCGAAGGATCCGCCTTAATCGATGCTCTGACTTTCATGTATCGACACCATAAATATTTAAAAGTAAGCCAACCTTATAAGCGATTCCTGCATTTCTTGGCAAGGCATCCCAAGAGTGAAAATAATATTTTAACTCTGCTGCTCTTGCAAAATTTGCCCTGATACGTTATTTTCGTTCTACATTAAGAGAAGGTTAGACTTATGAAGCGCACCTACCAACCTAGTAAGAAAAGACGGCAAACCACATGCGGATTTCGCAAGAGAATGAAAACAAAAGACGGGCGAAAAGTGATCAATCGCAGACGCCGCATCGGCCGCAAGCGCCTCTCCGTCTAGAGGATAAGTCATTTCCTAAATCTGCGCGCATCCTGTCGAGGTCCCATTACCAGCATCTGTACAAGCAGGGTGAGCGGCATTTTGGCAACGATATCTTGATCGATTTTAGACAGGGCAGAACGTGGACGGCTAAGCTCGGCATTTCCGTGTCTAAACGCTTTGGAAAGGCGCATGAGCGCAATTATTTCAAGCGCGCCGTACGCGAGGCTTTTCGCGAGCTTCGCTCCATACTTCCCCACGACCTTGAGCTCAACGTCTCGCCTAAAAAAGCACCTCTCGACATCTCTCCACAAGCCATACTCGCTGATCTCAAAGCTTTGCTGCAGCGCATTCTATGAATGAGAATTTCGACGCTGATCGAACCTTTGCCCACCTCAACCCTTCTCAAAAAAAAGCTGTACTAGCGACAGAGGGTCGCGTCCTGATTTTGGCAGGCGCCGGCAGCGGGAAAACCAGCGTGCTGGCTTACCGGATTGCGCATCTTGTGCGCCATTTGAGGGTAGCTCCTGAGTCGATCTTGGGTCTAACATTCACCAACAAGGCCGCTGGCGAGATGCGCGAGCGGGTGGGGCGCATCATCGATCGCTTAGAGGCCAAGAAGGTCACACTCAGCACGTTTCACAGCTTTTGTCTCAAAATCTTGCGCAAAGAGATCCATCGACTCGGTTACACAGCCAATTTCACACTCTACGATGAAAAGGATATCCGCCGCCTGACCACACAACTGGCCCGCCATATGCTCGAACATGAAGGGGAACTCCCCTCTCTGGAGCAAACGATGGGCCGGATCTCGTTTGCTAAAAGCCGCGGCATGAGCTATGCAGAGGTTGTGCAGGAAAAGCCCACCTGGCATGACACTTTCTCTTCCGACCTTTTTGATCGTTTGAAAAGCTGTATGCGCGCCTATAACGCCGTCGATTTCGACAGTCTGCTCTCATTGACCGTAGAACTCTTCGAAAAACACCCTGATGTGCTGAGAAAGTACCAAGAGCAGTACCGCTACATCATGATCGATGAGTACCAAGACACCAATCCTGTGCAATACCGTTTGGCGCAGCTGCTCTCAGAGCGCTATGGGAATCTGTGTGTCGTTGGCGACGATGATCAGTCGATTTACGGCTGGCGCGGTGCTGAGATTAAGAATATCCTCCAGTTCGAATCGGCGACGGTGATCAAACTCGAACAAAACTACCGCTCCACACCGACCATTTTGAGCGCAGCCAATGCCTTGATCGCGCACAACACCGCTCGCCACAACAAACAGCTGTGGAGCGACACCACGACAGGTGAGCCAATCACGCTTTTCCACGCTCCTGGCGAGTTGGAGGAGGCTCAGTCAGTTGTGCAGAGAATGATTCGACTACACAAAGAGCGCAAAATCCCATGGGGCGAGATGGCAATTCTGTACCGCTCCAATATCCTTTCGCGCGCATTTGAAATGGTTCTGATGCAAGCGGTGTGGGAGCGAGATGGAAAATGGGTGCGCGGCATCCCTTACGAAATTTTCGGCGGCACAGAATTTCTTGAGCGTGCTGAGATCAAAGACCTGCTGGCTTACCTGCGCGTGATTGCCAACCCGCTCGACCAAGAAGCCCTTCTGCGCATCATCAACTGGCCACGCCGCGGCATCTCTGATCAAACGCTTGATAAACTCACCGGCATCAATCGAGAAAAACACATCCCTCTGTGGGAGCTCCTGCAAAATGAAGAGATGTGGAAAGGGCTGGTAACAGATAAAGCTGCGCATGCTATTCGCCACTTTGTCCAACTGCTGCAAACAGCGCAGGAAAAGTTTCGCACGCCTCCTTTCACACCGAATTTTAACTGGCTGATTGAAACCATCGATTACAAACGCGCGATCGCCGACGATGTCAAGAGCGAGAAGATGCGCGAGTTCAAATGGGAAAATGTGGAGCAATGCGTCGATGTGATGGCGCTCTACGAAGAGCAAGCAAGTCAAGAGGGCACCGCGATTTCGCTGGCAGACTTTCTTGCAACTTCGCTACTCGATCAAGAGAAAACGCCTGAGCGGGATCGCAAAAAGCGCGACGACCGGGTCAGTCTAATGACCTTCCACAGTGCGAAAGGTCTCGAATTCACGGCCTGTTTTCTCGTCGGCCTCGAAGATCACCTGCTACCGCATGAGAAAAGCCTCATGGAAACGGGGCTCGAAGAGGAGCGGCGCCTCTTCTATGTCGCGCTCACACGCGCAAGACAACACCTCACCCTCAGCATGGCGCGCCAGCGCAAAAAGATGGGCAAAGACCTGACCACAAACCCCTCCCGCTTCCTCTTCGAGCTGCCGAAAGAGCACCTCAAGGTGACCTCATGGCAAACCGTTGAGTAGCAGATATCCTTACTTATTGCGGTAATTGCGATAGAACGCATCGATTGAGGGCTTGAGCCCACCGTGCAGACGGATGTAATTTTTGCCGCCACTGCCAATCCAGTGTACGATCATGGCATTGAGGTTGAAACCCCGGCACAGGCGCCAGTTACAGACCTCAGGCAGCTCCACGACATCGATCTTTTGCTCGTAGATCAGATTGGAGAGCAAATGATCATCGCCTGAGTAGAGGTGGTTTTGGCGCGTGGCTGCATCCGCCCACTGCACAATCAGCGGCGAGCCATGCTGAAAGAGCACGACACCTCCGTTGTAGCGCATTTGGGGATCTCCTAGAGGCAGATCTTGCGAGCAGAACTCGCGCACGAGTGCAAGCTCTCCACTCGGTGCTGCTAGATCAAAGATCTCTTCGATGGGGGAAAGCACTTCACAATCCAAATCCATCCATAGGGTACGTTGATAAGGGGATGACAGAAACGCAAAAGGCTTTTTAAACCAGCTGCGGCGCGCGTTCCACATCGTCCAACCATGCCGCTCTTCCCACTCTTGTGCCAGCACCGGATCGATCTCAGAGCGGGCTTTGACAAAGCTCGTATCGACCTCGAGTGTCACCAAGCGCCCCCTCTCAGCACAAAAACGGCGCGCTTTGTCAGTCATGCCAAAATCGACAAATGTGACTGGAAGGGAATTTTCCTCAGAATAGCGCTCCCACCACCAAGGCAGTAGCCATTCCTGCTGGCTGTCGCATCCGCACAGCACACCCCTGTCATCTTTGACTTTGCTTTGCCAAGGATTCATGTGACCTTAAGTCTGACCTTTGGATTGCATGAAGAGAATCGAATCGGCGATCTCTGCTTTGGCAGGATCGGGCGCTTTTTGATATGAGCGGTGCGCGTATTCTAAAGCGGCTTGAACAGCATTTTTAGTGAATAAATACTGCGCAACCATCATCTCCACCCTCCAAGCATTCTCTGGGTCCTTTTCACCAAATAGGTGCAAGTACTCAAAGAGGGGGCGCAACGCTTTTTCTACGCGGTCTTTGCGTTTGAGCGATTTGGAGAGTTTATCAAACTCCAGCATCGCGACCTTCAGGGGAATCCCTTCGCGGTTGTGCGGGTCGCTTGAGAGAAGTTCGTAGCGGCATTGTTTCACGCGATCGTTTCTTAGCGAGCATTTCTCAACGAGCGCTGCGTATTTCTCCATTAAAAAGTAAGCTTTGAACTCCGATTTTAACCCTCTTTGCAAGATTGCATCTCTAAAGTAGGGCACGGAGAATTCCCTGGCCATCGCATAGAGCTCCTGCCACTTAGAGGCCTCAACATGCTCTGGCTCATCCAGTGCTATGCAAACCTCTTGGAAATCGGCGATAATCCCTGCAATTTTCTCTGCAAATTCCCCTGCTTCAAGCGACAGATAATCGATGCGGGCAAACTCGCGGCCTTGAGGGTCTAGCAGCAAAATCAGCGGACACTCTCCCACTTTGTATTTCGCCCGCAAGCCCAGCTCATCTTCATCGGCTTTGTGATGGATCGGGATGTGCCACAAAATCGCTTCGGTGCGAACCTTCGTGTAGAAGGCTCGCTGAGTCAGCACCTCAGCCACTAGCTTTTGCGACCAAGGGCAAAATGACCGCCCAACAAATGCTGCAAGGATGGGTAGGTTTTGCTCCTGAGCGGCGGCCAAAACCTCAGACTCGCTCTTGGACCAGTTCCCTAATTTCTTCTTAATCAAGATCTCTTGTCTAGGATCGATCGAAATGAGGCGATTGTCATTAGCGTAGGAGAGCGCTCCTATGCCAACTAAAAAGAGCATTGAAATTATGCGAAGTGCTTTCATATAATTACACCAGCCTCAAACCTTTCTATAAAAAATGTTTTTATTTCCTCCTACAATTATTTTGCGTCACAGAAAAGAAAATCTAAAAAAATGCAGTTTAAAAGGCTTAGAGACACGCCCTGACATGCGTTTTTTCACCTACCCAAAGGATCCACTTCCTCCTATGGGAGGGTATCTCCTGCTGGCTCTGGATGCACCTCCTTTGAGCGAAGAAGACCGGGATCAGGGGCTTTTTTTGATCGACGGCACCTGGCGCTATGCTGAAGTGATGCTGAGACAGGTGCCGACGCCCCACAATTTCACCCGCCGCAGCATCCCAGCCCGCTTTCAAACCGCTTATCCCCGCTGCCAAGCCGCCTGGGTCGACCCAGAAAAAGGGCTCGCCTCAGTGGAAGCGCTCTATATCGCTTATCATTTGCTGGGTAGAGACACAGCTGGCCTGATGGATAACTACCACTGGCGCGAAGTCTTCTTACAAAAAAACAGCCTAAGTTATTAGGGAAGTACCCACCGATACTAAAGAGAGGGGATGAACCACAGAGGCACAGAGAACACAGAGTTTTCACAGAGGCCCCTCTTTCGCGGGCGAAGCGAAAGAGGGGCATACTCTCGCGGCGAAATCGTCCGCGATGCAAAATGAGACTGCAGCTACCACGCTTTTGCCAACAAAAAACTATTTTGCGCGGCACTTCTCATCGGCCTTGCACTGCATGCGCACACCAACAAACAACCGTCTAGTCCATCGCGGACGATTTCGCCGCGAGAACATGCCTCCTTTTCGCCTGCGAAAAGGGGACTCTCCTTCCACCCTCTCTGTGGTTTCTCTGTGTCCTCTGTGCCTCTGTGGTTCATCCCCCTCCCACCCCAGCGCTTCTATTTATCCCTTAAAGGAGGATCGTGTTGACTGATTAATCTTCAATCACTTAAATTAGTGTTTTGCAATTTTGTTATAATAAATATTCAGTGGAACAAAAAACCTATCTCATTGAAGAACATACACTTCCTATCAAGCAGATCGATCCCGATGCACTATTCGTGATGGAGAAGCTGCGCGCTTATGGCCACACGGCTTATCTTGTGGGTGGCAGCGTGCGCGATTTGCTCCTGGGCAGAAAGCCTAAAGACTTCGACATTTCTACGTCGGCTGTGCCGGAAGAGATTAAGAAGATCTTTCGCAATTCGATCCTAATTGGCAGACGTTTTCGACTAGCGCATATCCGCTTTGGCAAAAAGATCCTCGAAGTATCGACTTTTCGCTCAGGCGATATTGAAAATGAGGCCTTGATCGTTCGGGATAATGAATGGGGCAATCCAGAGCAAGACGCATTAAGGCGGGATTTCACCATCAACGGCCTCTTCTTTGACCCAGCGACGCAATCGATCATCGATTATGTGGGTGGATTTCCCGATATTCAGCGCAAGATTTTACGTACGATTGGGCAGCCTTTTGTGCGTTTTAAACAAGATCCAGTGCGTATGCTGCGCTTGCTGAAGTTTCAGGCGCGCTTCGGCTTGGAGGTAGACGCACAAGCGCGCATCGCTTTGCTCGAATGCCGCGGCGAGATCACGAAAAGCGCTCCGGCACGGATTCTAGAGGAGCTGAGCCGCATGCTCGAATCGGGCGCATCTGAACCGTTTTTCCGCCTTCTGACCGAGCACGGTATGCTCCATTTAATGATGCCTGCGTTTGGCGAATTCATGGAATCGCAAGAAGGGGAAGAGATTTTGGCGTACCTGAAGGAGATCGACACGACCTTTCATGAACCGCCGCGTCCCCTGCTCGATCGCTCTGTTTTATTCTCGACGCTAGTCTATCCTTTGCTACAAAAGCGGATCCAAACCCGTTTTCTCGATCGAGAAAAAATGCCCCACCTAGGTGAGATCTTCTCTGAGGTGCACGATCAGATCAATGAGGTCTTTCATCCTTTCTTCCACCTCTCTAGAAGGCTGCGGGGGGGCATCTCTTCGATATTAACTGCGCAATTCCGCTTTACGCCGCTCGAAAAGAAAAAACATCGACGCATTCGCATCCCTAATGACCCTGAATTTCCCCACGCTTTAAAATTTTTCGAGGTGCGTTGCGCGCTCGAGCCCGCGCTCCAATCGACGTGGGAAGAGTGGAACGCTGCAGTCACATCGCCCGAGCCCCCGAGGGCCCGGCGCCGACGGCGTAAAAAACGCTCTTCATCAGAGAAGCAAGATGGGTGAGGCGCTCCATCTGCACCACATCTCCCCTTTTCCTGGTATGCAGCTCTCCTTTGTGGGCCCCGATTTAAGCGCAGGCCCTCTGCCAGCGCTGTTCTATTTTGCGCTTTCGGCTGAGGAAAGCTTGCTCACAGATCCCTACAACCAGCCAGTCGCCTACTTAGCCTCGTTGCCCGTCCGGATTTTCTCCGTCGACCTTCCCGGCCATGGATCTGACCTCCCAGCCACCCAAGCGCTCAATCTATGGGCGGAGCAACTGGCTCAAGGGAATAATATCGTTCACGATCTCGCTTTGAACCTCACCCATGCGATCGAAGAGTTGATAGGTCGAGGCGTCGCCCAACACGACAAGATCGCCGTCGCAGGTCTCTCCAGAGGAGGGTTTATCGCAGCGCATTTCGCAGCGCTCTGCCCAGCAGTGCAGTGGATCCTCGGTTTTGCGCCAGTCACACAACTGACCTACGCCAAAGAGTTTCAAGATTTGAAAGAGGATCCCTTGATTGTGCGGCTCAATTTGGAATACCTCGTCGATGCACTTGCGGACCGCACCTTGCGTTTTTACATCGGTAATCTCGATACACGCGTCGGCACGCGCCCTTGCTTTGAATTCATCGAGAAGCTGGCCCAGGCCGCAGAAGATAAACGGATCCGCTCTCCGAGCATCGAACTGCTGATCTCTCCTTCCATCGGCTATTTAGGGCACGGCACCTCTAAAGAGGTTTTCCACGACGGCACACAGTGGCTAGCTGAGCAAATGGAGATTATCGATGTCTTGTGATCTTTTCGTATTTGCCGGAGAAGCAAGTGCTGACCTACACGGAGAAAATCTGCTACACGAACTCAAAACGCTGCATCCCGACCTCAAGATTGCAGGGGTAGGCGGCCCAAGAATGCGTCAGTGCGGGATGGACTGCATCCTGCCCATGGAAGCCTTTCAGGTGATGGGGTTTGTCGATGTCTTCCTATGTTTGCCTAAACTGATCAAGCAATTCTACCAGGTGATCCGCGCTATCGAAAAACTCCAGCCTAAGGTAGTCCTCACTATTGACTACCCCGGCTTTAACTTAAGGCTCGTACGCAAGCTGCGCAAACGCGGCTACGTAGGAAAGCTCTGCCATTACATTTGCCCATCAGTGTGGGCCTGGGGCAAAAGACGCATTCCACTCATGGCAAAAAACCTCGACTTGCTCCTGACTATCCTGCCATTTGAAAAAGAGATTTTTAAAGAAACATCTTTGCCTGTCGCTTATGTCGGCCATCCCCTCGTAGAGCGCCTGAAAAATCATGTATACAGCCCCTTCAGCTTGCCTGACAATAAGCGGATCATCGCGCTTTTCCCAGGCAGCCGCCAAAAGGAGATTGAGCGCAACCTACCCAATTTTTTAAACATCGTACGTTCACTCTCAGAAGAGTATTGCATTGTCGTTTCTGTAGCTGACCCTTTCTCCAAACCCAAAATCTTTCAAATGATCAGTGCAGCAGGTCTAACCCCAGGCAAAGAGGTCCATTTTGTAGCGAGTCAGTTCACCTACGAACTCATGCACGCAGCCTATCTAGCCATCGCTAAATCGGGCACCGTGACCCTCGAGCTGGCGTTGCACCGTACCCCCACTGTCGTGACCTACGCCATCTCCCCGCTCGACCTCTTCATCGCGCGCGACCTGCTGCGCATCCGCCTCCCCTACTACTCCCTGCCTAATATCATAGCTAAAAAAGCGATCTTTCCCGAACTCTTTGGACCCAATTTCACCCTTGAAAATCTTAAAAAACACGTTCAAGAGCTTCTCACCGATGTTGGCCACCAAGCCTACAAGCAGCGCTGCGATGAGGTGATCTCCTTGCTTGGCGACCAAAGTGCCTCCAAGCAAGCCGCCCAGCACATCAACAAAATCCTGGGCTCTAAAGCTTAATTCTTCTACTATAGATCTCCTATCGACGAGATTTTGTTATGGAAAAATTTAAAATATACATTGATCGGCTGAAGTCAGGCGATCGCATCAAGCTGGACGAAACCGTGTCCGCCGATCTTTTAGGGCTAACCGAAAAGGAGCTTGCCTTCCCCGAGCCTGTGCGCATACGCGGCGAGGTGTATATCGCCGAAGACCACCTGATCAGCCACTTAAATATTGAAACCATGGCCTGCATCCCCTGCTCGATCTGCAACCAAGCTGTGCCGATCCCCATTGCGCTGCGCGATCTCTACCTGACCAAACCCCTCGAAGAAGTTCACAAAGCCGTCTATGATTTGAGCGAAGAGATCCGCGAGTCGATCCTGCTGCAAGCGCCCCTCTACGCCGAATGCAACCAAGGCCAGTGCCCAGAGCGCGGCAGTCTAGAAAAGTTTTTAGCAAAGCCCCCAGAGCAAAAAACCAAAGAGGCGCCTCCTGCTAACCATTTCCCTTTTGCCGATCTGTAGCAAAATTCTTTAACTTTAAAGAAATTCTCCTATGCGGTATAAAGTCACTGATAAATTTATATGAGGCTATAATCCATGGCAGTACCACGTAATCGCACATCGAATGCGCGCAAAAACTCAAGACGTGCCCACCACGCAAAAAAACCTAAAGAGTTCCCAGCTTGCGGCAATTGCAAAAAACCTAAGCTCTCCCATCGCGTTTGCCCCCATTGCGGATTCTACGATGGACGCTCTGTAACCGCGACTGTGGCGCAGTAAAGCTAGCCAAACGCTAGTTTGTAAAAGAGAGTTATACCGAACTCTGTTGAGAGGTGAAGATTTATGCGATGAGGTTTTGCCGATCGGAGCGATATGGAGGCCGAGGCAAACTTGAGGATAAGTTGGCGAGGCCGAATATCGCTTCTAGCGGCAAAAGATCCGGCAGAAATCTTTACAAATCAATGGAGTCCGGTATATGGCTAAAAGAATCGCGAGAAAGGGCCCATGTCATGTGGGCATTGACCTCATGGGAAGCGATCTGCCTCCAAGAGAGCTCTTGCAAGCCATCGTAGCTTACCACGCCAAGTTAAAAAAAGCTGTCCAGCTCACCCTCATTGCTACTCCCCAAGTTCTAAAAGGTTTGCCTCGTCCTCCATCCGGCCTCTTCTTGCACACGGCTAAAGAAGTGATCACCATGGAAGACGACCCGATCCGCGCTGTGCGCCGCAAAAAGGACTCGACGCTTTGCGCTGGCATCCACATGATCCACGCTGGGCGACTACAAGCCTTTGTCTCAGCTGGCAACACGGGCGCACTGATGTGCGCAGCCAAGCTGACCCTTTCAACCGTCCCCGGTATCGATCGCCCAGCTCTACTGACCTTGCTTCCCACCCAGAAAAAAGAAGTCGCTGTGCTCGATGTCGGCGCTAACGTTGCCTGCCGCGCCAAACACCTCGTGCAATTCGCCAAGATGGGTGTCGCCTATCAAAAGAGTCGCGGGATCAAAACACCCGTCGTGGGCCTGCTCAACATCGGCACAGAAGCCCAAAAAGGCACCCCAGAGCTCAAAGAGACCTACGATCAGCTGCAACGCCTTGCCAAAGGCAAATCCTTTCGTTTTCAAGGCAATATTGAGGGGCGCCATGTCTTCCAAGGGGAGATCGATGTGCTTGTCACCGATGGCTTCACCGGCAATGTCTTTCTAAAGACTGCAGAAGGGATGGCAAGCTTCATCCTGGAACAGATAGTCTCTTCTGCCAAAGAAGCCAGCGCGCCCCATCTCAAAGGGCTCCTGAGCGAACTTGGCCACAGACTCGACTACACTCAATACCCCGGCGCGCTCCTGGCAGGCGTCAACGGGATTGTGATCAAATGCCACGGCACCACCAGCATCCAAAGCGTACTGTGCAGCATCACAGGCGCCATACGCCTGGTCGAGCACGATTTTTTAAGCCATCTTCACTCGTAAACCACAACGCTCTGTGGTTTTTTAAAACAAATCTTCCTACACATTAAATTGCACTAAATCTTTAATAAACAAAACTAAATCCCAGCAAATTAACATAAAGACCCGAAACTAAAATCCTCTAGCCTATCGCAGACCTGAACCTATCCTAATAAAATTTGCAGCCACATAAATACTAATCCCAACACAGCAAAAGCACTCCATGCCTCTGGTAATCGCTCCCAGCGCATCAAAAGCCTCCTGCATTTTCTTTTAAGCCACGCAA
>Ga0247727_10002376_pt1 | contig 43224 bp, 51 predicted proteins | sample WisWelCaveWW1625_FD_202498 | JGI IMG/M metagenome (GOLD analysis project Ga0247727, IMG submission 202498) | Biofilm microbial communities from Wishing Well Cave, Virginia, United States - WW16-25 | ecosystem: Environmental > Aquatic > Deep subsurface > Groundwater > Cave microbial mat | place...
TGAGCGCCTTCAGAGTATCACGCTCACGATCGTAGAAGATTTGAATGACATCGCGTTTGGGATATTTGGGGTCCCGAATACGAGCCATCCGTATCGTGGCTGGATACGGACGACCATGGATGAGAAGTGAAATATCACGCTTAAGCATTCCACTTCGGAAACGGAAGAATCGTTTGTAATCCGCATAGTTCCTTTGCGGCACGTTGAATCCCCAATAGAAGAACGTATACTGGGGGATGACGTAGAAGGTGGAGAGATGCATGCATGACAGAAGTCAACGAGCGTATAAAATGATATCGATCAAAGTTCCCCACCGCGCTGAATTTTCCAGATCTTCATCACCACACGACCACCCCCTCGTCCACCTCACCCCACATCCGCCTTGTCCAACCACAGAACGACAACCGCTCTCACGGTAGATTTCAGTCCCACATCGGCTGACGCATCACTTCTGTGCGCTCAAAACTCGTTTTATGTGCATGGCGCACAAATCATCCCTCATATTGCAGGTATGCGATGTTTTCGGTGAGAACCACGTGCAACGAGAATTTCTGCTCCCGCAAGAAGTCCAAACCGAGGATTGAGGGTAATTCCTCCGCGATCCGCACCTTTTTTGAGGACATTTTTGTAGTCTTCAGTGCGGAGATAGAGAGAGGCAGGTCGAAGTGCTCCTTCTCTTTATCCTCTCTCAACAGGTACATCTGGAATGGAGGGAGTTTAACTTGTTTGAATCTCGAACCGCCAAAGTCGACTTCAGTCTCAGATGGTCTTTGCTTTATCGGTATGTGCAATCGTTTGACTTCTTTTTCGGAGAGATACGAGCTTGAGCTTCCCGTGTCGATGACGAAATCGATCAGTGTTTGTGGAACACGCAAAGAGGAGCACTCGATGACCGCGGGAAGGACGAGCCTACCCTCGACAACCTGCAACGCGATTCTCTCTTTGATGCCGTTCATTGGGATATTACAGAATAGTCTTTATCTTGCTGACGAACTTGATGAAGACTGCGGAGGGGTTGATGCCTTTTTTATCCAAGTGTTCCAACAAGACGTCCAGATCGCCGGCAGAGTCGAGTATCTCCTGATTGTGGAATGCGATGAATTGGTTGTTGTATTTTGTGATCAACCTGCTGGCGCTGGACTCGAACCAAAGGAGATCGCTCCGTCCGGCAAGGAGCATCTGCGTGATGGCTTCGGTCATGCACCTTCGGACGCGGAGGGGATTTATATGTCTTTCTGGGGTATTTCCGGAAGAATCACGGCAAAACGCCAGCAACGCACATAAACCCGAAAACGATCAGAAAATCGATGGAAACCTTTATATTATAAGTGATTATAATGAGACTCGTGATAACGCAGCACGCTAGGGATCAGATGTTTGAGAGAGGGATAGATGAAGCGCAGATAAAGACTGCTATACAGCGTGGCGCGAAGTTCACTCAAACAGATGGCTATTTGGCGATGTACACGTACATCAAGATAGCATATAAGAAGATAGGGAGAGATGTGTTCAAGATCAAGACGGTGATGGTGGGCTGAATGAGACGCGTGTGTGAGGAATGTGGTGGACAAATCGTGAAGAAGGAAGTAGACTACAAGCTCTACGATGTGTCATTGGGAAGATTCCGCGCGGATGTCTGCAGGAAGTGTGGCGAGGTCTGTTATGAGGAAGACGTGTCGGAAGAGATGACGAAAAGAGCGAAAGAGCTGGGCTTGTGGGGTCTTGAAGCGAGGACGACGGTCGGCCAGGTGGGTGATGCGTTGGATGTCCGTCTGTCGAAGAGGTTGGTGGAATTTCTGAACGTGAAGAAAGGTCAAGAGGTACGGGTCCAACCAGTCGATAAGAAGAAAGTGGAGATCATCATCGTCTGATCACGTAGTCCGAAAACAAGTTTCTGGCGTGCTTCACGTCTTCCTCGCGACAACCAACGCCCTTTCAAGCTCGGAGTCGTTCTTGTGGCCGCCCATGGGTTCGAGCGCGACGCAGAGTTGTTTCCAGTCGGAATAGTAAGCTTGCAGTTCGTCGATGGTGAGGCCGTGGACGATAGATCGTTTGCCGCGCGTCGTGAGTCCGGCGATGATGTGGATGCCGTTGGGTATGGTATCCGCTTTGAGTGCCGTGATCAGGTTGCGCCTGACTGGTTGCGGGAAGTAGTGGAGGGTGAACGTGCACACGACTCCGGTGTAGTGGGGATCGTCGCCGTCCAGGTGGCGTACCGCGTTTCGGATGTCTTCTTGGAGGACAGTGATGCGGTGAGCGTAGGATTGTTTGGCGGCTTCGTTTCTGAGCTCCTCGAGGACGTCTGCGCGTCGGTCGACGGCGATCACGTTGTAGCCACGTGCGGCCAGGAAGAGCACGTTGCCGCCTTCGCCGCAGCCGAGGTCCAGGACGTTGCCTGGCGGGATTTTCGGCCCGTATTTCCTGACTATGGATGCAGGTTCGCGCATGAGAGCTGGGAAGAAAGGGTGTTTATGAAGGTGACGGGCAGGATGAATCACCGAATTCCGGTTACCGCCGGAAACTTCACGGAAAAACGACCGTCATGCATATAAAGCGGAAAAACGGATATGTGCATATGGGCATAACGCAGCTCAAAGAGAAAAGAGGCATCGAGGAGTTCAATGAGCTGTTTCACCAGTACCAGAACAAGATCCGCATTCATCCACACGCGCGTGATCGCGTTGGCCAAGGACAAAGAAACGTTTTTAAGGAAGAAGAGTTGATAAGGACATTCACGAGGGAACCAGCACGTCGTTATGGCATTCAAGACAATGGAGCACACGCGGCGTTTTTCCGGAAAGAGACGGGGTACGCGAGAATCGTGTTTGGTGTTTATCCGGAATATATCGAGATCATCACATTTTACATAGAAGAGAATCTACCATGACGCAAAAGCTCTTAAATGCGGGAAAGAATGGGGAATTTTGTTATGATTACAAGTACGACATCTTGCTTTTCAAGATAAAAAATCGTGAATACTTCAAATCATTCGATTTTGACGGCGTCGTGATCGATATGGATAAAGAAGGATTTCTGACCGGCGTGCAGATATTTGATGCCGCGAAGATGTTCAAAGTGCCCAAAAGCGCTCTGAGAGACATCAAGGAATGGGATTTCAGGGCACAGATTGAAGGGAAGGTCATCACCGTGCAACTTAGTTTCAAAGCTATGCTCCGGAACAAGGAGATAACACGGATAAGCGAAAACATCCAAAGAGAGACGAGCTCGCCGATAGGCGATAGTCAATCGGTTTGTGCACTTGCGACCACATAGATCCGAATCCAAATCCGTCGCCACCTTTAAATACTTAGAGAGCGTAGAAACGCACGTGAATCGACTTGAGCTGCTAGTGGGTGGTGCCGTGCTGGCCACGAGCGCGTTCTTGAGTACGGCTTACGCTGATCCTCCGAAGAATGAGGAAAGCCTGGTTTCTCAACTCACAAAGGGAATGACTGGGAGCGCGTTGGGCGCCGTGACTCCAGCACCGCGAGCGTTCGACGAAGCGTACGTTGCCGAATTGATGCAAAGAGGAAGCGTTGAGGATATTTTGAAGGAGGAAGTCGCTGAAGGTCTAGTCACGTTCGTGAAGTACGATGCAAAAGCAGGAAAGACTGATTTTGATGATGTTGTGTTGCAGGAGAATCTCAAGCCAGAAGAAAGAAAGCCGGCGCTGGTTATGTTTTATCAGGAGTTAGGCAAAAAGGGACCCACAAATAGGGAAGCAATAGTATTCAAAGGGTTGGCAAATGCATATCGCTCCGCAGTAAAGTTTGTGATCCATAACAATGATGCCGATCCAACATTAGCTGCAAACAATCACAAGTCAATAATGGAAAAATACAGCATACACGGATCACCCGCGATAGCGATGTACGCCACATTTGACGTTGCAAAAGGAGAAAAACCTGCAAAGAATGGACACCTGAAGCAAATTGACGTGCTTGGTGGCGGGCCTAAGGAGAACAAACAAATTGCGAAGTGGATAAAAGATTTCCAAGAGTGGTGGATCGACCCCAACATTTTTGGGAAGGAGAATCCAGAAAAAGACGGGAAACTGTACAGATTCCTCAATACAGATAATTACCAAGCCGTGGTCAACGCACCTCAGAATTTATATAGACCTCGATAAATTGAATACTCTATGAAAAGAGGTATTTGGAATTTTGTTCTCCTCATTTGTTTCCTCAGCGTTGTCAACTTTGCGCAACCAGACACGGGAGGCGGCAAATACGAGATTCAGTACGACGACCCCGCCACCTACGACAATCCCGAAACCTTCAACAACCCGTCTTTCGACCCTGCTCAGGTCCCGCCCGATTACATCTCAAAAATCCCGCCAGAAAAGGTAGGCGATCCGAACAAACTCCAAGATCCTTCAAAGATGACTGCCGACCAGCTCGCCCATCAAGACAACCTCGCGAAAACCACCGACGCCTCCAAACTCAACCAACAAGAATTGTCGAAAGCGACCTCACAGCGTACCGGCGAAACAGTCCAACTCGACGCCGGCCAGCAACCAACAAAGATGGAATTCACAGCGTCGGGTTTCAAAGCCGATCAATTAGCCGCTTTGAAGATCAACGGCAACACGTTGACAAACGCGAAAAACATCGAGTTCAAAAAGGGCGCATTGACGGCATCATCCGCTGATTTCCTCGTTAGTAACAGCGGCAGAGCTATCAAGGCGACGGAAATAACGTTGGCGCCGCCGGTCTTGAGCGTGGCTTCTGCGGATGAAGTGATTTTGGATTGTGCACGAGCGCAGAACGTCAAAGACTCCACCTTCACTTTAGGTGCCAGCATACGAATCGAAGCGAAACAAAACGTCTCATATTCGATCCAGGACTGCGCGAACAACCGTCTCCAATTCACAGCAAAAGAGAACGCAAAACTCGTCCTCAGCAAGCGCACAGACCGAGTCATTCACAACGTGGAAAACGCGTCAATCGACCTCAAGAACAACGGTCTCACAGAATCGATCGACACCACCGGCCGTGTCGAGTTCGAGATTGTCGACGGCATCGCGCGTGCCACGCTCACCCCAATCAGCTCATACACGATCAATACCAAAGATGGCAGCGGTTTCTCGATAACGACGAACCAATCCTCGAATGTCGTGTACATCAAGAAGACAGCAAATGACGTCCTCCCAGATGTCTGTCAAAGCTGCACGAAGGTGGATCTCACAACGCGCACCGTTGACACGGACGGTCCTATCCTGTTCAAGGTCGGAAACCTCATCGCGTATGAAGGCAGCGCTGCATTCATCGAGTTGAGTTCGAAGCTTAACGAGATCCTGGATATCAAGCTGACAAAACCAGCGTTCTCCCGCGTCAGTTTCAATAATTATGTCTGGTTGGAACAGTTGCCCACCGTTCACACCCCGCTTCCCTCAGCGTATCACGTCTTCCTTGGTGTCAATGAGAAACTGGCAGCGAAAGACATCACACCCCCGATCATAAAACGTTACACGACCGCGTGGTCGAGCAGGATCGCGACATACGACGATTCCTTCGTCTACGGCAAGGAAGGCGCGCCAGTCGCTGAAGTCCTCCATCCAGACAAGACGTCACTCTTGTTGAAGCTTCTCGCATCGTTGCAAATCATTGGTCTCCCGTTAGTATTCCTGTTGAAAAAGCAGAGAAAAGCGCAGCTCACCGTTTTCATAATTTTAGGTCTTATCATGCTCGGCGCCGTCCTATTGTTAGTCTCGATGCCGACAACAACACCGAAGAAAGCGTTCGTCTTCGATCAAGAATCGGTGCAAGAGCAGTTCTCGTTGTGCGCGCAAGAAAAAGTAAGAAACGCCATCCATCGTGTCGCTTCACACGGCGGTTCGCTGCACGCCTCGCAACCAAACATAAGGAACGCATCGCTTTTGTTCAATGAAAAAGTCGCGTGGCCTATCGACGCGCAGATGGTGTCTGGCCAGATCCAGTCAGGAATAGCAGAGACGATAAGCGATTGCATCGCCCCAGAATCTTTCAATGCAATTCTAATCAGCTCGCGTGAACCCGAGATCAAAGTGATCGTTGGAGAAGCAGACATCACGACCACAGTCAATTACCCGTTCACGTTGAAGCAAGGAGAGACGGAAATAGCCGTTCAACCGGTTGCGTTCAAGTGGCAGGTCAGATTAAAGCAGTCCATCTCGACCATCAACGCATTGACCGACTCAGAACACACTGGTCTCATCGACATCGACGCGATCCAGGATGGCTTCAAGGTCACCTTCTTCCCGGATGAGAACATCCTGATCGCCTCATTGCAACCGCCAGAGGCGGAAGGTTTCGAGTCCCCAATCTGGTTCTGGGGGAATAGACGATAGAAATATATTTAAGAGGCGACTCCATAGAATATGATATGGCTACGAGAGCATTGAGAACGCTTGGACGGAAGGTGAAATGGCCGAAAGATATGGACAGCGTGGCGTTGGTTCGCGCGCAGCGGAAGTAGTGCACGGTTCAAGAATTCTCCATCGGTCGTGAGATGGTGCGATGAACAAGTCTGAATCGTAGCACCAGATAGTCTACTCGTAGCCCCTGCATTTTTATCAACGATAGAATCACCTTTCGCGGCTTCGTCCGCTTCAATGAACGCTTTTGGCGCGAAGCAGATGTACTGCGAAGCGTGACCTGTGCAGTTCGTCGAACGACGAGGCACGGAGACGGACGACTGATGTTTTGGAGTAGGTATCAATGACGATCTTTCAACAGGAGCAGACAGTTCTTCGTCCAACGCATCCAAAAGCCTTTTAAACGGCCTGTTTCGCCGTGAGCGTATGAGCGCATCACCGGCAACGTGGACGAAGAATGGCGATAATTATTACCTGCAGGACGGGAACAGGACGTACGTCTTGTCGCCGAAGGTGCTGTATATCCAGACGGAAGGGCACGAGCCAGGACGTTTCTACAACAAGCCATTGATGAAATCAATAGACAAAATCCAAGCGATGCGTTCCTCGATCGAGCAAAGATTGAGTGCTGCAGTGTTGGTCCACTCGACAAACGTTTAAATAGCATCCAAAGCATAACGATAGGATGCCTATCGTTCAATTCTTCTTGACGGATGTCCAGTATCGTATCATCGGAGGTAAAGCGATCATCTACCTCTATGGACGGGCCACAGACGGTGAGCAGATCTGCGTCACAGACGCGCATTTCGAGCCCTACTTCTATGTCCTGCCAAAGAAGGGGAAGGAGTCATCACTGAGAGCTGAGCTTGAAAAGCTCCAAGTCAAGGACGAATCGGGCACGTTCAGTGTTGTTCGCGTGGATGACGTGTCGAAGCGTTTGAGGGAGCACGAAATCAACGTGTTCAAGGTCGTCACTAATCTTCCATCGGCAGTCCCGGTTATAAGAGAATCGATCAAGGGCTGGGACTCGGTAGACGCAGCGTACGAGTACGATATCAAGTACGTTCGTAGATACCTTTTGGATCGGAAGCTCACGCCTTTGGTTCTCACCGAAGCGAATGTCGAACCGACGCAGGAAAAGTCGAAGGTCCCAGTTCTGAGCGCCAAATCGATAAGACAGGTCAGCGAAGAAACTCTCAGAAACCCAAGAATCCTCGCTGTGGACATAGAGACGTACAATCCGAAGGGGAAGCTGATCAATCCGAAGGAGTATCCGATAGTGATGTTGGGCTTGTACGGCGAGGATTTCCAGAAGGTCGTCAGTTGGAAGCAATTCCCATCTGAGCCGTTCGTGGAGCACGTGCCGAGCGAGGCCGACGTGCTGTTGAGGTTCGTCGAACTTGTGGAACAAGTCAAGCCAGACATTCTCGTCAGTTACAACGGCGATGGTTTCGACCTTCCGTACATCCGTACAAGAGCTGACAAGTACAAGCTCCGTCTTCCAGTAGGTCTTGATTACACCGATCTAAAGATTCAGGGCACGGCCAATAAGACTGCGCAGATGGCCGGCGTCGCGCACGTGGACATTTTCCGTTTCATCCGGCGCGTGATCGGTCGTTCGATGAAAACGGATACGTTCACGTTGGATGAAGTGAGCAAGGAACTCCTCGGCACACAGAAGGTGGCTGTTCCCTTGGATCGTCTGGCTGATGATTGGGACAATCACCCAGAGAATCTCCACCAGTTCGCCGTTTACAATGTGCACGATGCGCGTCTCACCAATGATCTCATCGTGAAGTTGTGGCCGAACATCGTCGAGCTCGTGAAAATAGTGGGTCTGCCATTATGGGACGTTTCCAGGATGTCGTTCAGCCAGCTTGTCGAGTGGTTCGTCATCAAGCAGGCGGCTGACTTCAATGAGATCGTGCTCAATAAGCCGAATTACGCTGAGCAGATGGAGCGGATGGGCAAGCGTTTCAAGGGCGCGTTCGTGTTCGAGCCCACGCCAGGATTGTACAAGGACATCGTCGTCTTCGACTACAAGAGTTTGTACCCGTCGATCATCGCATCGCATAACATCAGCATCGGCACGTTGAATTGTCAGTGCTGTCAGGGGATCAAGAGGGTCCCGTTGGAGACCGCGAACTTGTGGTTTTGCACGAAAAGGAAGGGTTTCATCAGCACAATCATCGCTGATCTCATCGAACGCCGCAATCGCATCAAGGATATCTTGAAGAAGGAGGAAAAGAAGGATCCGCTCCTGTCAGCGAGATCCGAATCATTGAAGCTCCTCGCGAACGCCTTCTATGGCTATCTGGGTTTCGCGCAAGCGCGGTGGTATAGTTTCGAGTGCGGCGAGTCCGTCACCGCATACGGCAGGGATTACATCACGCAGGTTATCGAGAAGGCGCAGAAGATAGGTTTCAAGGTGCTTTACTCAGACACTGACTCAATCTTCCTCCTTCTTGATAGCAGATCGAAGAATGACGCGTTGACATTCATCGATGAGATCAACAAGCATCTCCCCGGCGTGATGGAGTTGGATTACGAGAATTATTACCCGCGTGGCATTTTCGTCGCGTTGAAATCCGGCACGGAAGGCGCTAAGAAACGGTACGCGCTCATCGACGAGAAGGGGAATCTGAAGATCCGTGGTTTTGAGACGGTGCGTCGCAACACGTCTCCGATCGCTAAGAAGGTGCAGAAGACGGTTCTCGAAATCGTCCTGAAGGAAGGCGACGCGGAGAAAGCGGTAGCCTTCTTGCGCCAGAAGGTGGATGAACTCAGGAAGCATATCACAAATATGGAGGAAGTCACGATCCATACCGTGTTGCAGAAGGAAGTGTCGGAATACGAGTCGGTTGGCCCGCACGTGGCGGCAGCTCAACGGATGGCGAATCGTGGCACGCCTATCGGCGCAGGGACACACATCAGGTATGTCGTCACAAAGGGCAAAGGCCCGATCCGTGACAGGGTGCATCTGCCTGACGAAATCACGAAGGACGACTACGATCCTGAATACTATATAGAGAATCAGGTTATCCCCGGCGTAGAACGCATCTTCGCAGTGCTTGGCTTCAAGAAAGAGGATTTGGTGCAGGAGAAGACGCAGAGCACGCTGGGGAGTTTTTTGTAGTACGGCGTACTTAGGTGTTCACCTTAGCATTCAGAAACAAATTTATACCACAGACACGAGAAGCACTGCAGACGAGGTGTTTCATGAGTCTCGGTGAACAATGGCGGAAGATCAAGGATAACTGGTTATTGATAGTCGTTCCATTCGTATTGTTGTTCTTGGTATTCGGTGGTTTGGGGTCGGTGGGCAGCTTGATGAGCGAGTCATTTGCCGATTCCAGCGTCTCATCTGATGTCAAGTATTCCGGCGGTGCGCCGAGCGCTATGAGCAGGAGTTTCGCCGAGCCGATGATTGGTGGCGGGTTCGCTCCAAGCATTGTCGATCGTTTGATCGCGAGGTCGGCGAGCTTGTCTTCTGAGGTGGATCGCGGCGGCTTTGATGATGCCGTTTCGCAGTTGAGGTCGATCGTGGAGACGTCTGACGCGTACGTGTTGAATGAGGAGATCAATAGGCATGACGACGATTTCAGCGAGTATCAGACGGGGAGTTTCGGGTTGAAGATCGCGTCCGATAAGTATGATGCACTGACGGCGCAGTTGAAGCGTATCGGTGAGGTCCAATCGTTCACGGAGGATGCTGAGGACGTCACCGGTTTCCACGAGGATCTGTCGATCAGGTTGGCTGGCGAGCGTGAGCGTTTGGCGCGGTATGAAGCGATGTATGCTGAGGCGAAGGACGTGGATGACAAGATCCAATTGTCTGATCGTATCTTCAACCAGGAGAGTTTAATCAAGAATTTGGAGAGCGGGTTGCAGGAGCTTGACCAGCGCGTTTCGTATTCGACGATCAGTGTCTACTTGCGTGAGGAGCAGTCTGATTTCGCAGGGATCTCATTTGTGGGTTTCGGCGAGTTGGTTGCCGGATTCGTAAGCAGCCTTAGCGGCTTGTTGTCGTTCGTCGTGGTTGTCCTGCCTTGGGCGGTGGCTGCGTGGCTCGTGAGGCTCGTCTGGCGCAGGTTGAGGGGCAAGAAAAGGTAACATCTTTTCGGCGAGTGGAAATGGTGTGCTGAAGGGCGCCACTTTCTACAGTGCCGTGCTTAAGGCAGCCGTTACGGAGCCCGCCGAACAATCAGCTTTAAAACCGTCCTGCACACGCTGCCGTCCATGCTCGTGCGACAGTATTATCATTTAGGTGAACACGCCAAGAAGGACGGCTCGTATGGTCCAGAGAACGCGTTGACCTACGAACATATCCTTGAGTATGGGAGAAAGTGGTTGATCGCGGTGCAGCGTCAGGGTGAGTATGACAAGAAGCGTGAGTTCGAAGATGGCGAGGCCAGAAGTGTCGTTGAGACCCGTCGTTGGCTGACCGTCGTCGGTTTCGTCGAGAGTTATCGCAATCGGAAGGATGGAAGCATCGCGAGTTCTGAAGTATCCATCGTGCCGGAATCACATCATCAGGAATTATCTGATTTCTTGAGGACGGTCGTTCCTGGCAAGGGGAGCGCTCCGAGGGATGATGTGTTCTTGCCGTTCGAGGGCAAGATCCATTTCTCCCGATAACGCAGCTTTTTTAGCTCAACCGCTGCGTGCAACGGGCTCTTGTGCAGGTTGTGGAAGCAGCAGTCCATTGGAGAGCGTGAGGGATCCCTCGTGCGTTTCTTGTTTCTTCCAGATGAAGATGCGTTCGGACTCAGTATCGGTCGGGTGGTATCGGTCGCTGGTGATGTGGCTGTAGTCGAATTGGACGCGGCCGAATGCGTATGTGACGAGGGCTTCTTCGAGACGGTCTGATGCGGGCTGATAGTATTGTAGTCGTGGAGGGCGCATAATCGATCGTCCGTATGCGATGCGTTCTTCCGGTCTGAAGAGGATCATCCTGTGTGTCTGATCAGAGGTGTAGTTCTTGAGCGATAGGTCGTGTTTCCGTTTGAAATCGTTGTCTGTAGCGGCGTTTCGGAAGTAGGTCGTGCCGTCTTTGAGGAAAACGAGTGCCAGCGTGCCGAATCGGGTCATGTCTCGCACGAGCGGCTTGAACCGTTTCTCCGTGTAGGGTTTGTCGATGAGGAAGACGAGTCCTTGTTGTGGGGTTTCATTGTCGAGGAGGAGGTAGTGGCTTTCAACGCCTGCCCAGGCAGGGTTCAAGTGTGCTAGGAGGTCCCTGGTTTTCGGCACGACCTTGTGGCCGCCATCAGAGAGTTTTTGGCCGAGGTAGTCCATCATCCGGTGTTGGAGTGCCTTGTTTGCCATGGTCAGGAACTCAGCCTCCAGACCATAAAGGCTATCCCGATCAACGAAACGATCAGCGTCGCTCGGTCCGCGTAAGGCACGACAAACGCATACCGTTTCGTATTCTTCGGCGCAAGCAGCGCGACTCCGCTGGGCACTAGAAGATCAACCAGCAAGTGCAACGCATAACTCAAGGAACCGAGCCACCACCAAGGTGTCAGTGCCCATAGCAGGACGCTCACGGCAACAAACCCGTAAACGGTGTGCAGGGGTTCGAAACGGAACACCCTCTTGAGCCCCACATCAAACAAAGGAAACAGCTGCAGTCCCCATATCCATAGGGCGGGTACGTTCCCGGTAGGCACGGTGAAGAGCGCGATGAGGTAGCCGAGGAAGAAGTGGGTTGTTGTCTTCATATAATATACTGTGGAGGACTGCAGCTTTTAATATATAGTGGTTCACAAGCAGAAGGACTCTAAGAACCGTAGTCTTAGCGCCCCAAGCACCACAACCTCACCTCAACCCAAATCCCAACCATTACAACCTATATTCTACAGTATATGAATGTTTATATAAGAACTATTACCACTACTGAACAATAACACTTCAAACAGGGGGTAGCTTGATATGAAAACCGGAATGTTCGTGATTGCCTTGGTGCTGATGGTCGGTCTGACCGCTATGAGCGCTGTGGCTCAGCAAGTGACGATCGGAGCCATGAAGTTGGGTTCTGACAAGCAGGAAGCTGGCAAGAACGTGAGCACCACGTTCACGCTCACGAACACGGGCGCGACCAACCTCTCAAGCATCAATCTCTCAAGCACGGCGAACAGCAAGTTCAAGCTGGCGTTCACCGGCGTGCCTTCAAGCCTCGCAGTGAACGCGTCCGCGACGGTCACCGTCACGGGTGAAGTCGCGAAGTCTCTGGATCGTGTGAATGGCTCGCTCGTCCCGTCCGCTGTCCTCATCGGCGCGGTCACAGTCTCAGCTAGCGGCGCTTCCGTCCCAGTCGTGGGCGGCGGCATCGAGATGCAGGCGCAGAACCGTTTGGAAGTGAATAAGGTCGTCGTGACGGTCAACGGCAATGAGGATTCTGCCAAGGATGGCGACACGGTCGAAGGGATCAAGCCGGGCGACAAGATCGAGGTTGAGGTCGAGGTCGAGAACCTGTTCGGCGACAAGGATGACGATCCCGATATCAATGACGTTGACGTGAAGATCGACGTGGATGACAGCGATTTCGATTTGGACGAGACCGAGGACGCGGGCGACATCGGCCCCGATGAGAAAGAGTCGGTCACGTTCGACGAGTCGGATGTCGATGACGAAGCGCGTGATGGCCGCCACAAGATGACTGTCACATCCCAAGGTCGTGATGACGATGGCGCTTTGCACGGTGAGAGCATAACGATCAACCTGGAAGTCGAGCGCGAGACGCACGAGTTGCGCATCAAGCGCGCTGACGTGAGCCCGACGCGCATCACTTGCAACGCTGTCAAGAAGACGGTCGACGTGCGCGCATCGATGGTGAACATCGGTCGCCGTGATGAAGACAAGGCCGTCATCGAGGCCGCGATCCCTGAGCTCGGCTTGGTGGACAGCAAGCGCAACATCGAATTGGATCGTGACGACACGGTCTCCCGTGCGTTGTTGTTGACGTTGTCGGACTCGGTGAAGCCGGGTACGTATAACGTCGTTGTACGCGCCTTGTATGAGGACACGATCGAGACGGATTCGAAGACGGTGCAGTTGACTGTGGACAAGTGTGAGGCTGAAGCGCCTGTCACGACAACCACGTCGCAGCCGACGAGCACGGCGCAGACGAACGTGCCTGTCACCACAACGGCTCCGGTCACGACGCCTGGCAACAGTGTTGATGCCGCTCCGCGCACGCGCGTGTCGAGCGCATCGGACAGCTCAACGGGCACGATCGCGTTGCTCGCTGGCGGTGTCGTGGTCGTTTTGGTCTTGATAGGTTTGATCGCATATTTCGGCTTCAAGCCGAAAGTGCCGGTCAAATCTGACGACTAGATATCTGTTTTCTTCTTTTTTTCTTTTTTAGTCTTTATCTTTACCGTTTTTATCTGGACGTTGGAAAGCTACAGCACCAACTCCTAATTCGTCTTCCGCCCGTCCCCGTTCCTCGTCGTACCGTCCGTTCCCGTTCGTTGCCGACTGAACAGGTCACGCTCCTCTTCGTGTTCGCTTCGCGCAGTGCGTTCTCTTAATCAACACAAGAGCAGACGGAGAATCCGGAGCGGGTATAAATGGACGGGAGCCGCTATCGGAGCAAAACGTCCCCTGATTTTCTGACAAAAAGAGTCATCCTTCCGGTCCAAGCCGCGATGCTTCCGGTTGCCGTCGCGAATATCACGGAAAAAAAGCAGAAACACATTTGAATCATTTCCGGCACGTTGAACATAGCGCCGGCGCGGCTTTGCTGCTGACCCCCCATTGTCGCTTGGCTCGTCGGCGCTTTGATGCTCATGAAAACGAAAAACATCGCGGTCGTGTTGGCATGGCTGGTCATCTCACCGATAGCCCAATCTGTGGTGATCCAGCAGGTGTTGTACGACGCGGAGGAGGAGGCGGGGCAGGAGTTCGTGCAGCTCGTCAATGAGCAGAACGAACCGGTCGACATCGGCTTTTGGACGATCTCAACAAAAAGCTTCGTGCGTGACGCGACCGTCCCGAATGGCACGTGGCTGCAGCCGCGTGAGTCGTATCTTATCGCGGATGCGGGTTGGTCCGCGTCGAAACCCGCGGAATGGCCGGTCGCGGATCACGAGGAGTCGTTGTCTATCGTGAATGATGATTCCGGCGTCGCGTTGCGTGACGCGCAGGGTGCCATCATCGACGCCCTCGGATGGGGGAACGCGTCCAGGATGGATGCCTCGTTCTACAGGGGGGTTCCAGCAGATGACGTCGGAGAAGGCTTCGCGCTGCATCGGATCGCGTTCACAGACGAAAACGCGTTCGATTTCGTGCCGGGAGAGCCGTTCATCATTGATCGAGCCGTTGACGTCGATGCGTCGGTGGAGGTGGAGGAGGATCGTTCACCGCATATCGGTCAAGTGACGATGAACGGACTCATCATAAACAGCCCGACAAGCAATTCTGCCGCTCGTCTCTCTCCTGGCCCTGAGCCGGCTTTGGTAGAGATCGACGTGGCTGGCGAACGGCTTGACGAGGTGGAGGTGCGTTTCCGTGAGCAGGTGGTGCGCGGCTCGTCTTCGGAGTTCATCCTTCCAGCTATGCTCCCGCCGGGGACGTATCCGTTGCGGGTCATCGGGAGGAATCCGTCGGGGGAGGACATCCGCGATTTCAACGTGACCGTGTTGCCGGTCATCGCATTGTCGGTGGAGGGCGCTATCGATGGAGTGAGGATAGTGCCGGGCAACAGGTCGGTCGTGAAAGGTATCACAGTGAGGAATCTGGGGAACGTGCCGGTGGACATCGGCGCGGTGGTGTCGGGTTTGCGTGGCCTCTCCGCTTCAGTGGACGTGGTCATGGGCTCGCGTGATCGTCGTTTGTCGTCAAAGGTCGAGCTGTTGGGCTCCATTTTGCAGCCGAACGCGACGTTGTCGGTACAGTTGGCCATCGCGGTGCCGAAGGGCGCGAAGAAGGGGAAGTACGACGGGAAGGTGAGCTTCACGGCGAGGGCGGCGAGATGATGCATCCGGAAACCAGCAGGTTCTTAAGTAAGAATATTCTTACTCCAGATATGATCTTGAAAACCATCAGGGTATCGGACAAGGGACAAGTAGCGATTCCGCTTGAGATCCGTGAGGCGACCGGGATCAAGAAGGGTGACAATCTGGTGATCGTGCAGGAGGGTGACAAGATCATGCTGCAGCCGGCGAAGAAGGCGTTTGAGAAGTTGGAGGATGATTTCTCGGATCTGATGAAGTTGAGCGAGGGGAGTTTGCGGGGCTTGTGGGACAATGAGGCGGATGAGATATGGAACAAGTACTTGGAAGAGTGACTTTTCGGCAGCGGGATGTCGTGATCATTCCCGTCCCTTTCAGCGACCAGAAGAGCGTGAAGGTACGGCCGGCGATCGTGGTATCTAACGACAAGGTGAACAGTCGGACAGAGGATCTTGTGTTGGTGCCGTTGACGTCGGTGTTGGGCGGGAGCGAATTCGCGCTCAGGATAGACGAAGCGAGTCTGGAACGCGGTCGGCTTCTCGCGCTGAGCGATGCGAGGGTTGACAAGATCTTCACGGCGCAGAAGGTGCTAGTGAAACGCCGCGTGGGGACGGTGAGGCAGGAGGTACTGCACGCCATTGGGCGGAAGCTGTCGAGATTGATCGCAGTTGCGTCTTAACAGCTGATCTTCAGCTCGCTTCCTTTGGCGCACGTGATTTTGTCGTTGGCGAGGGTGTAGCTGTCGATGTTAGGGTCGTCGATCTTGTTCTTGCAGCAGATGTTGTTCGCCGCGTTTCGGGCGAGCGAGACGAGGCGTGTTTCGGCTTGGCTCGCGTCTTGTTGCGCTTTGGTGAGTTCTGATTCGAGCGCTTTGCGCGCGTCGAACGCAGTCTCGAGTTGTTGGCCTTTGTTGTCGACGTCTTTTTCGAGCGTGGCGATCTGCGTGCGGAGTCCGCCTTGGACGTCGTCGGCTTCGCGTTTGCACGTGTCGATGTGCGCGTTGGCTTTGTCAATGTCGGTGGTGAGCGCGTCTTTGTCGGTGGCGCATTGGTCGAGTAGTTGCTGTGTCGTTGAGAGCGTGCTTTCGAGCTCGCCGACTTTCGCGCTGAAGCCGGGCACGGTTTGGTTCATAGCGGTGATGTCTCGGTAGGCGTTGTGGCCGATGATTGCTGGTTTGATGACGAAGACGATGAGGATGACAAGCGCGAGGATGCCGCCGATGATGAACGCCCATTCCTTGCGGTCGAGCTGGTTCCAAACGTGCGTAACGTATTTCTTTATTTTGTCCCAGCGCGTGAGCTGCTGCATCTCGACGGTGGAGTGTGTTCGTGTTTTTAATGGTTTTCACGCGGGACGTTCGTCACGGAGTCGTTTGCTCCGAACGAAGAACCATCTGCAGCACCAACTCCAAATGATGCGTCGTTCGTCCCGTTCCCGTCGTTCGTTCCGTTCGTCGTTTCGTCTCTATGGCTACTGGCTAACGGCTCGACGGACTGAACAGGTCAAGCCTCGCATCGTTTTCACTTCTCGCCAAGGCGTTCATTGAATCGGGCGCAGCAGCAAACGGAGACTCCGGAGTTGATAAAGAGCGATCCGACGTTGATGCAGGACGTTTTCCAACGATAAAATGTTCAGCTCTTGTCGCTTATCGCCCTGCCGTGGAACGTGAACCGTTCCGGTTCGCACATCAGGCCGATGATGGCGTCAGGATTCACAGTCAGGAAAGCGTCATAACTCTCGATATCCACATCTGAGAAGATGCAGTGCTTGAACGGATGTGTATGCAATGACACGATCGTGACAGGCGGACATTGTTCAGCAATTACGTGAGCGAAGCTTCGTTGATACGTCTCGGGCAGGGAGAGATCATCGATGAGGTAATCGTTTCCGCTCTTCGTTCCGATCAAGCACGCTTTGAATTCGTGTTCGGGTTGGTCGTAGTAAAGCCGCAGCAATTCCCGATACACATCTGGTGCGAACACGACGCGCACAGTCTCGGTCACGTTCACGATATAATCTGCCCCGATCACGTCGCTTTCGACGCGGCCTTCGAGGATGGGATAGAGCCAGTCGCCGCCGCTCAGATAACTGACAAACAAGATGACCAAGACGACTCCGATGCCGATGAGGAGCGCGCGTTTCCAAGGCGTGGAAGGAAGCGCGGATTCAGGTGGGATGTCTTCTTCAATATATTCATCTTCGAAGAATTCATCGTCGTAGTCCTGTTCGGCGCGTTTCGTGTGGAGCGGACTGGCACGAGCGGTCAGAGAACGCGCACGTTCCGTCGTGTTTGGCTCCTCGCGTTTGGCCATCTTACCTTTTCCAAAACGCCGCGATCAAACCGCTGATCACGACAATACTGTGCAGGACGGTATCAACGAGGTTGAATGCGTCTATGTTGAGGATGGAGGGTCCGATGAATGCTGTTCCAGCAAACGCGCCATACGTCAACGCGCTCAGATATCCTGTGGCGGCGACCGCTCCATAGACCGCCACATTGAACAACACAAATGAACGTGCCTTCGAAGCGTTTCGGAATATCAGCAACCCGACGATTCCCACCAGGATATGACTTAACTTGTGTCCGGTCTCAAGCGACACCCCGTTCTTCAGCGTGTCAAACAATAGGCTCGCTCCGACGGCGAAGACGAACAGGATAGAAACGATCAGCGTCCACAATTGAGCGGGTGTTTTTGCCATTGGTGTCGTTTTGTCTTCTTACTATAAAAAAGGTGCAGGTCAATCACCTATCGCGGGCGTTTCAACGATTATCTCGAGATCATCTTCAGGCAGTGCACGGGGCGCGTTTTGGAGTCGTTCGAGGACGCCGGCGAGATATCCATGCACGTCTGGTTTTTCATTGGAAAAGTCTTCGGGCCTGAGCATTATGTCGCTGAAGTCGTCTGCGAATTGCTCTGCGAGGAAGGGCGCTTTGTCTTGGGTCGTGTTGATTTTGAGCTTGTCGGGGCTGGTGTCGAGATAAGTTTCGAAGAGCGCGCGATACGCAGCTGTCATCGAGAACCGCGTGCCAGTCGTGCGTTCGCCCCATTCATCGATGGCGTGGCCGATTTCGTGTTGGATGTTGGTGCTGGTGCCAGTGCCGAGGAGGATGGTGTTCTTGGGCGGGGTGTAGCAGAGCCTTACGACGTCCCAGGTGCCGGTGGATTCCCAGGTGATGCCAGGGTGCCCAAAAACAGTGGTTGGGCGTATCTGGATCCATCTTCCGCCGACGGGTTGGCCGCGTCGGTGGCTCATTTCGGGCTGGTTGGTGAGCAGGGTGGCATAGAATGCGATGTGTAGCCCGGCATCGGCCAATGTCTGTTGTGCCGCGTCAGGGAGGAGTTCTGCTTCTTTGATGCAATCTCTGACGAAGGGATGATCGAAGGCGAGTCCTTCGCGGAATTCGGGTTTGAAGCGGTATTGGTCGTAGGTTGGCCTTGGCGGGGGAGGAGAGTCACGGTTGGAGAGGGTGGAGCAACCAAAAGCGGAGAGGAGAAGCGCGCTTGCGATGTATCGTCGCCAGGGCATACGGGAGCGAAGGGATGCTTGGATTTAAAGGTTGGGGACACGTTGTTCACACACAAGCCCCGTTCTCGCAGGAATCAGCGCATTTCTTGTTGATGCTTCCGAATCCGTCGTCAGTGCAGTAGTATTCGGTGAGGATAACATCATTGCATTCGTCGGTGCGTGTTTCCGTGCCGCCGGTTGAAGAAGTAACGGTCGTGCGTCCGGAGACTTTCGTGTTGGGTCCGCCATCGCTGTCTTCGCACGTGCCGGCGCCTTCGATGGGGACGACCACAGAATCAGCGTTTTGCGTGACAGGTGTCGCACCAGATGACGTCGCGCTTGTGGTTTCTCGCGGAGCTGCTGTGTCTGTCGCGGTGCTCGAATCGGTCGTCTGTTTGCTGCTGTCTGCCGTCTGTCTACCGCTATCGATGTTCACCGTCGTCTTATCTAATGGTTTTCCAGTCATCGTTCCTGTGCAAGCAGCAAGAAAAACAATCATCACCATCGTTGAAATGAGCACGAGACGCATACGCGTCGTTCCTCGCGAGGAGTATTTATGGTTTTCGTAGGAAAAACATCGATCATACCGAGAAAGGAAACGTAAGAAGTTCCAACGTCGTCATTTATACCTACTCCAAAAATGTCGTCGTCTCGTCCGTTCCGTGACTCGTCCGTCGTCCCGTGCGTTCCAGTTCGTCAACGACTGAACAGGTCACGCTCGGCTGTTTGTTCGCTTCGCGCAAATGCGTTTGTTGAAGCAGATACAGCAGCGAACGATGAATCTATAGTTGATAAAAAAACGTCAAACGACATCCCAACGGCCGATAGTTCTCATATTTTCAAAAAGCAACGATTATATAGCGGTTGCGCTCGAACACCACAGATGGCAGACAAGGAGCCAGTAAAGGCATTCATATCGAAGCAATCGTTCGTAGCAGTCCTCTGCATCGTCTTCGCCATCGTTTTCACAGCGAGTTTCATCGTGAACAAGGAAGCCGCTCTCAAGGACTTCGCGTCGGCGAACTACCGGATGGAAGACATCTTCACAAAGTACGGCATATACGCTGGCATCATCTTCGCAGTCGTTTCATGGATAGTATTGGGTATGTTGGAAGGCATCGCGTCGTTGGTCGGTCTCGGCAAGTGGAAATACGTCAACATCATCCTCAGTCTCATCGTCTTCGGCGGTTGGCTCGCGTTCGCAGTCCAGCTTGTTTTCATCGAACCGAGGTTCACAAGCATCGCGAAGGCGATCATTTTCTTCACGGGAAAACCGTTGTTGTACGCGTCGGGGGCGACGCTCATCATCGCAGCTCTCTTCGTATCGTTCAGCAAACCGGGGCGTGAGTGATGACATCGACCCGTTTTCTGCCCGTGATCGCCGTGTTCACATTGCTCACAGCGCTCTCAGGTTGTCTCGGCGACCTGATCGAGTTCTCCTGTCTATTCTCAGATGACGCTTCGCACTGTTACCAATCAGCTGCCGTGCAGAACAGCGACCCGAATGGTTGCGAGAAGGTGACGCCGCCGGCTGGTTTCACGATGTCGAACCCGCCGCAGGATAAGTGTTATCTGCAGATAGCCCAAAACACGGGAGATTACAGTATCTGCAAGAAGATCAAGGGCGGGATCGGTTCGTATTCTGAAGAGGAGTGCATCCTCGGTATCGTGAAGCGCAAGGGCGACCCGTTGGGCTGCAAGGAACTCACAGGAGTCGCGTTCGAGGACTGCAAGAAGGAGTTCGGCGGCACGATAACGCCAGACAAGCTGAAGACGTTGGATGAGGAGATCGATGCGTTGAAGAGCACGGTCGGCAGTGATCCCTCAGACGCGGATGCGAAAAAACGTCTCGATGCGTTGCTCAAGGAACGGGAAGGCTTGCTCGGCGTGATAAGTGATGAGAACAAGCAGCAGTATCAGAAGGGCCGGTACGCTGAGGTCCTCGAAGACGTCGAGGATGAGGAGGTCAAGTCTGAGATCAGGAGGGAGTTCATCAAGTGGCGTTCGGAGAATCCGGAGAAGGATATCGACGCGTACGTCAAGCGGTTGGAGGCGATCAAAGAGGAGAAGGAGTTCGTCAAGCGGATGGATGATCAGGCGAATGAGTTGGTCGACAGCTTGAAGGAGAAGGTCGGCGAGTATGCTGACGAGCAGAAGGAGGCGGCGATCAACGCGTTCACGGAGAAGGGTTGGAGTTGGGCGAAGGAGAAGTCAGGTGACGATCTGAAGCGTAACCTAGAGCGTATGGAGGCGTTGAAGGAGAAGTACGACAAGGCTTCCGAGAAATACGCGGAGATGACAGAAAAGATCGACAAAATCAAGAAAGTCTACGAGGAAGTCAAGGGTGTCTACACCAAAGTCGATAGTTATAACAAACTTGTCGCGGAGGGCAAAATCGATCAAGGTCAAGCGAAAGTCTTGAAAGGCGCGGTCTTGCTGGGGAAAGGCCTCGAGTACGCGACGAGTTATGTGCCTATCTTCGGGAGCACCATTTCGAAAGTGACAGCGGGCACGTTCGAGGCGACGATCAAGCTCGCCACGTCGCGGGCGCAAAGGAGCACCAAGTTGAATGCCTGTATCGAGGATCCGGAGAATTGTGATCCGAACGGCATTTCGGGGTATTGACGATGGACAAGAAAATGATGGGCGTTAGAGTGTTGAGGGCGAGGACGTTGATGGTAGGAGTCCTGCTGCTTCTCCTACTCTTCTTATCTGCCTGTAGCAAGGATTCAAGCGCGAAACAGGAAGAGGTGGTGAAGAAAGTGTTGGATCTGCAGCAAGTCAAATACGCGGACGTGCAGGTGAAAGGCTCATCGGTGGAGATCACATACGAGGCGTCGGAAGCCACAGCGTTCGACAACCAGCTCTTGGTCGATTGGGGGACGATTTTCGGCACGATGGCCGAGTTCCCGTATGATCCGATCACGATCGTGAACACGATCAATGGCGAGCCGACGGCGGAAGTCATCACGACGCGTGCGGACGTACACGATTTCCTGCGTGGCGTGAAGAATGAGTCGCAGTTCTGGGAGAGTGTGGACATCAAGGCAGTGAAGTAAAAAAGGAGGGAACTATATGAAAGCGTTGTTGAAGAAGCACGGAGACAAGTTATACGCGGTGTTCCGCATCGTGGTGGGCGTGTTGTTTTTGGCCCACGGATTGCAGAAGTTCGGTGTTTTCGGCGATCCTGCGCAGCCGTTGATGAGCTTGTTCGGCGCTGCTGGCATCATCGAGGTCGTCGTCGGTGTCGCGGTCACGATAGGCGTGTTCGCGCGTTATGCCGCCGTGCTGGGCGCGGTAGAGATGCTTGTCGCGTACTTGATGGTGCACGCGAGTGGCGGTTGGAACCCGTTGGTGAACAAGGGCGAGCTCGCGCTCATCTACTTCGCCGCGTTCCTCGTCATCGCCGCGCAGGGCTCGGGCATCTGGAGCGCGAAGCGCGACTGAACATTTTTTCTTTCTTTTTTCTCTTCTTTCTTGTTTTCCAGTCTTTCTTGCATTTTCTTTCTTCCTCGTTTGCGTTTATTTCATTCGTTCTCGTTTTTCCCTTTCGTTCCAGCCAGCGTGCGAAGACATAGCTTTATAAGGGCGCTTCGTCCCCGTTTGGTTACTATTCTCGACTGTTAGTCACGGAAGAGGATAACCCGTGATATGGCATCATTCGCAGACTTCCATCTACCTGAACCGATAGCGAGAGCGATCAAAGAGTTGGGTTACGCTGCACCAACAAGGATCCAGGAACAAGCGATCCCGTTGATCCTGTCCGGAAAAGACGTCATCGGTCATTCGCAGACGGGTTCGGGAAAAACAGCAGCGTTTGGCCTTCCAATACTCAGCAAGCTTGGTCAGGGTCAGGGTATCCGTGCGTTGATCCTCACGCCGACGCGTGAATTGTGTCTCCAGGTCAGTGAGGCCATCCGCGGTTTCGGGAGGCATCTTCCGATCCGCGTCGTGCCCGTGTTCGGTGGGGTCGGTATCGGACCACAGATGGGCGCGCTCCGCTCGGCGGATATCGTTGTCGCGACGCCCGGACGCTTGCTCGACGTGATGGAGCGCGGCGTGCGTCTTTCCGCGGTCAAGATCGTCGTTCTCGATGAAGCCGATCGTATGCTCGATATGGGTTTCATCGATGATGTGGAGCGGATCGTCAGCCAGACGCCACCGCAACGGCAGACGTTGCTGTTCAGCGCGACGCTCTCCTCACGTCTTGAATCGCTCGTCCACCGTTTCATGAAAGCGCCTGTCCGCGTCGAGGCCGCGGTCAAGATCGATGCATCGCTCCTCAAAGAGACCGCGTACCTGGTGAAATCTGACGACAAGCTTTCACTCCTCGTGCATCTGCTTAAAAACGAGACTTCCGGGCTCGCGATCGTCTTTTGCGCGACGCGTCACGGGTGTGATAAGGTCGCGAAACGTGTGCGCACGCAAGGCGTCGACGCCACGCCAATCCACGGTGGCTTGTCGCAGAACCAGCGCAATCGCGCGATCGAGCAGATCCGTCATCGCGGCACGGGCGTTCTCATCGCCACCGATGTCGCCTCGCGCGGATTGCACATCGAGGACATCAGCCACGTTTACAATTACGACCTTCCTAAGACTCCTGATGATTATATCCACCGTATCGGGCGGACGGCTCGCGCGGGAGCGAAAGGGAATGCGGTCACGTTCGTGACGGCGGCGGAATCGCGTGATTTCCATCATATCTTGCGGGACTTGAGGCGTGACGTTGAAGCGTCTCCGCTTCCGGTTTTTGAGAAGATAGTCATTCCGACGGGACCTCAACAGGGACGACCGTATCATGGAGCGGGCGAAAGACGAGGGTTCGATCATCGGCCACGTCCGGGTGGGAGCCGATCGCATGCCCCTCGCGGAGAGTCGAGATCGCATGGTGGTTGGGCGGGATCGAGCTCTTCCAAGCAGGAGGGTGGAAGCCGGCCTCACACGTTCAAACGGAGCGAGCGACAGGATGGAAACCCATCAGGTGCGTTCAAGCGAGAAGGGCACGGAAGTTCAGGTGCCGGCTCGGAGCGGAGCGCAGGCGGTCAGAGTCATAGCAGCAGTCACGGTCAGCAGAGCAAGTCGAAGCCGTTCTGGAAGCGAAGAAGGCGCTGATCACTTCATTTTTTGGCGGAGTTTGTTCAGTCGCGCGTATTCGTCTCGTGTCGCGTTGCCGGCTTTGCATTTCACTTCAAGCTCAGCCAGCTCGTCTCGATACCCGCGTTGCAGTTTTATGAGGTCTTTTTTGCCGATGGTCATTGGTGTTCCTCCATCCGATCAGCCCAGGTTCTTGACTATCGTGCGTCCGAGCGCTTGCAAGCCGTCGACCGTGCACAATTCGACATCGGGCACGCCTGCGAGGATGTCCACGAAGTACGCGCTTTTGCCGAAGAACAGGCGCACGCGCGGCTGCCGGGCATAATATGACTTCACACCGATATCGAAGCTTTCAGGCTCCTTCCCATCCCAGGCCAGAGCGCCGGCTTTCTCGTTCTCGATCGCTTGTTCCACACCGACCTCAGGGAGGTTTATCGATATAAAGACATCGCTTGCGCCTTTAGCGTAGCTGCACCCGCTGGGCTTGCCAGATTCATCTTCCAATGGCATCACCGTGAAATCTTCAGCGGCCACGTCCGGGCACGCTTTTTGGATATCGGCATCGAGTAGGACCTTTGCGCAATCGAGCGGGGCAGATGAGGCGCGTGTGACCTTGACAATCTCCGCGTCATCAACGAGGGTTTCCGGCTGATCAGATGAAACAGGTGTGGGTTCAGATGACGTTTCCATCGTGGCGATCTTTTCCTGCGCTGCGCATCCCACCAAGAGCAACAGCAAAGCGAGCCCACACGCGAAGACGAGGCGCATACGGCGACTTGGGGGTGTCGCTATTAAAAGGTTTCTCTGGTGGAGCGCAGTAGAAAACTTCGCCCTTGTGGTCAACCATACTTGAACGTTGACGCGTTCAAATCGTAAAAAACGCGTAAGCCTCACGCGGGAGGCGGTGCCCGGTTCGTAAGCAGATACGTATTGGCTCTCTGGTGCAAGAGTCTGTTGATGGAATAGTGCGCTAAGATAAAATGGTTTCGGTTTGAGCAGGAATTACTCTTTGAGATCTGTAGAATATTCATCTTCCACGAATCTTTTACCCCATTCTGTTAATTTTGAACCTTCACCTGAACGGTGAACAAGTTTCTTTTCTTCTGCGAATGTGAGGGATGAGATGATATTTTGGGATGTCTCATCCTTGAGGTGCTTTCGAAGAACGTCGTTGGATGCTCTTTGAGGATACAAATGATATAATATCAACATTATCTTATCTTTGCAGGATTTTGTGTCAACGAGAATCATCAATTCACCACACTCAAATTCTTCGATAAAGGGCAGTTTTGGACGAATATATGACCTGACATAATAAATAATCTTTTTTTCAGGTAAATCGGAGTAAAGTCTCAACAATTCTGCAAGGACATATTGGGAGGAAGTAAGACATACATACGCATCAACCTCTTGAGGCTGAACTACTGTTTTGTGACCTCCCCCTCGTTTACTTCTGATAGAGTATATGGCTTTACCTAGTCGTGGAAGAATGGTCCGTACAGATTCTGGAACCGATCCTTCGGGCAGCATCGCGAGGGCGCTCTCAACGTCATTCATAACGGGTTGCTGCGAAAAGATTCCTTCTTGCAGAAACTCGAAGATCTGGAAAAGAGTTTCAGTGAACTTGCCTGTTTTCAGCAGAACTTTTTCATAATCTTTTCGAAAATATGCCTTGGTGAGTTCTTCCTGTTCGTCTACGAGCTCTTTGAATAGTGATGCATCTATGTTTTTTACCGAATTAAGCACTTCACTCTTCATTGTGCCTCAAGTTCTCAATATGCTGTTTTCCTAAAGGAATGAGTTCCCAAGCTACTGAGCCTTCTTTTTTTTCTGCAGGTTTCAACCATGCATTCATCACTGCCGTTTTCGCATCACGGGAAACGTTCGCTGATTTTGGTTTAATCAACACGAAATATGTTTCCAGATCTTTGACACTGACTCGTTTGTCTTGCTCTTTCAACCCATGAAAGTATGCCATCGCAGTAATTATTTCTGCATTGGTTTCACATGTATGGCTCATAAAAAACTCAGGAAATGTGTTATGCGGTGCATCTGTGATTGGTTCGCTTACTGCTGCAGTGGTGCTTACATTTGTAGATGGGCCCTTTGTAAGCAGAAAGTGCAACACTACTTCATATGCCGTCTGCTTGAATTCTGGCGACAAATTGGCTTCGCTAACCCAGGCCTCCGCTTCCTTTGCTGCCGCGATGATTTTTTCCTTTATTTCTACCACCCTCCAGGCGTGCCTTGTAGAACTTGTTTATATTACTTACGCTTTTATGCCCTCTTGATAGTATGGGATAAAAAATATAAATATTCACTGTTTTGCGATTCATAAACAAAAGCGCATCCAGTTTACTTTGTGTATGTGAGAAATCGGCAAACCGTCAGGAAGGTTCTTTCGATGGTTCTTCTTTGAACTGGCGATACACTTATATGCTACATCGCATTATCATACTTTGATAAAAAGGGAGATGAGGCTGGATTGGAAACGCAGATTAGACTCTTTCCGCAGGAGAGTAGTGAGATTGTTGTCGCAGTAGCCGACAGTTTGTTTTTCGGAGAATGTGAATCTGCAGTTCAGGTTGAAGAAGTTTCTTGTGATGCTCAGCAAATTAAGAGATATGTTGGTGAGTTCTGGACCGCCAAGCAGAGAGCTGCTGCGTCAATCCATGAAGTCTCTTACAGAGCTTGTTTTAAACCTCAATTACCTAGTTTTTTCATTACTAGATTCACAAAGGAAGGAGATACAGTCTATGATCCGTTTAGCGGACGCGGCACGACGGCCATCGAAGCGGGTCTTTCCGGCAGAAGAGTCATTGCAAATGATATCAATCCACTAAGTGAATTGCTTGCTAAGCCGCGTTTTTTTGTTCCCAAAATAAAAGAAGTCGAAGAAAGACTGAGAAAAATTCCTTTTTCAAAGGACTCTCAATCCAACATCGACCTGTCAATGTTTTACCAACCTGATACTGAAGCAGAACTCGTATCGTTGAGAAATTATTTACTGACGCGGCAGCAGACCAATACTGAGGACCACATTGATTCTTGGATTCGGATGGTTGCGACGAACCGTCTTACGGGGCACTCACCGGGATTCTTCTCAGTTTATACCCTGCCACCGAACCAAGCAGTCTCCCCAGAAAGTCAAAAGAAAATAAATAAACGACTGAACCAAATTCCGGAGTATCGTGACACTCGTAAAATCATTCTTAAGAAAACAAAGAGTCTCATTTCCGACCTATCGGTAATCCAGCAGAAAAATCTTCTTTCTGCAGGCCAATCAGGATTATTTTTGCATAATGACTCGAGAGAAACTCCCGAGATTCAATCAAACTCAGTTCAGCTCACAGTTACATCACCGCCTTTTCTTGATATTGTTCAATATTCCAAGGATAATTGGCTACGTTGCTGGTTCAACTCGATTGATGACAAGAAAATTGCTAAGAACATAACTATGTCAAGGTCTATTGATGAGTGGTGCACCGTTATGGGTGCGGTTTTCAAGGAACTACACCGCATAACGCGTCCGGAGGGCTGGGTTGCATTTGAGGTCGGAGAGGTACGGAATGGATCAATGAAGCTAGATGAATTTGTGGTGCCACTTGGGACCAATGCGGGATTTAAATGCAGAGGAATAATTATAAACTCTCAGAAATTCACAAAAACCAGCAATATTTGGGGTGTAAAGAACCAAAGCAGGGGCACAAACACAAACAGGATAGTGCTCTTTCAAAAGGAGTAATAGATTGATAGATGGAGAATTCCCACGTGAGTGAAAAAGGAGTGTTGAAGTGGAATGTAGATGATATAGCCAAGGCACTCAAGATTCGCAAAAAGGATGTTCAAGAGTATTTTACGGATGGTCGCCGAATTTCTTTTTTAATTGAACGTCGGGTCGCTCGTGAAGTTTTACTTGGCCAGGTGGCAAAAAGCGAAGGCGCTGGATTCGATATTGTTGATTCTAAAGGGCACAAATGGGAAGTTAGAAGTGTTAGTAGGGGAGGGGTGTATTTTTGCCCAAGCTACATGGTGGGATCTGGAAGGAATTTTGATGAAAAAGGTTTCCTTGAAAAGCTAAATGAAATCGAAGGCTATGTTCTTGCAGATATTGAATCATTTCCAAATGTCCCGTTTTGGATTGTTCCCGTGGAGCACGTGAAGGACTGGTATGAAAAAGGACTTCTTGGCGCAGGAACCAAGGTCTCTCGAGAAACTGCGCTCAACTTGCTTGCAGAAAAGAGCAAGTAACCTTTGCACACCAAGAATTTCTGACATTTTGAACGGCTGATGCGTGCCGTGCGTTGTTCGTGGGGTGCACGGCTGGTTTTTGGCTTGTTTTTGAGGGGTCTATCGTCGATACTTGCACGGCAGGAATGCTGGTTTAACGGAGCGTTACTATGGGGGGTATGACGTCCTATTCTGGGAGGAGTTTCTGGAGCCAGTTGTCAATCTGGTTGCGCCTGAGAACCTTTCCGTATTTCCGGAAGCTGCGCTGGTAGGCGCTACTTGTGGTGACTATCCACCAACGTTTACCATACGCAGTATTGTTGGTTTTTGCTTTTGCAACCAAACGGTTATGCTTCTTTTTGAGAAACAAAGGAGTCTCTATCTCCAACGCATATTCCTCGTCATCGAATGTGAAAACGAGGTCAGGTTTTTGTGTGGCATACGTTCGCACGTCATCAAGACATTGTTTAAGTTTGTGCGCGATGCTGTGAACCACAAACGTGTGCTCAAGACTTTCAGGCTTGCATTCCCGAATGTAGAACAGTTGCGGACGCACCTCGCCCAACGGCACGAACTTCTTTAGCACATATTGGTTCTTTTCGAGAATGTAGACTTCTTCAGGAATCAAGTTTCGTGCAGAATGCAGTAGCGTGCTCAACAGACCTTCAACATCAATCTCCAACTTTCTCTTGGGAGGTTCCTGCGGTGTAGGGACAGACTGAACTGCGGGTTCGGTCGGTGGTACAGTCTCTTCGTCCAGCGACTCATCGTCAAGCTTGTCAAGGTTCACATCGCACCGGAATGTTGGTTCTGGGCGTAACAGGGACGCCACGCGCCAAAAACAAAAAACACCTGCAATTGTCGCCGTCAACAAAACAAACGCAGGCCATAACTGCTGAATTACATTCCACGCCAGCATCGCAAGCTTGTCAACAAGAAAATAGCCTCCGATACCGAGAACGGCATAAAACACCACATTCACCCACTCTCCATCAGATTGTGATGGCATCCTTGAACTCCATCGCCTTCTTTTTCAGTAGTTCTCGTAGTTCCGGATCGTTCTGCAACCATTCCGTGAACGGACTCTTTGCGATCGTTGCTGACTTCTCTACTTCTTCCAACTTGCTCTTCAATGCCAATGAGGGGTCAACAATCTCCGCACACTTGCAGCAATACAAAGCCGTTGGACTGTTGATTTCTCGGCATCTCGGGCACGCTCGCGCCTGCGGCTTGAATGGTATTGGTTTCTCACCGGGTTTCATCCCATTAATCCGCAGTATGTCTTCGTCCAAGTCCTTGCCTGAAATGTGGACATACAGACTTGGCATTCGGCTTCCTTGCATCCAGCCAAAATAACTGTTCATTTGGAACTCGGTCAAATGCCGCGCCAGCTGTGATGCTCGGCTGTGCCGGAAAATGTAGGGATGGCATGGCTTCTTGATGCCGGCTTTCTTGAATGTTTCAATCAATATCTTGCGGATGCCTTCGTACGTCATTTGTTTGTGGTAGTCTTTGGTGCCGATATTCACCCATAGCGGAGCATACGGGTTGGTATTGTCAGGGTGAATATCCAACCACTTCACGAGAAACGCGGTTGCGGAAATGATGCGCAAGCGTCGCCTTCCTGTTTTGCCAGACACGTTCAATACAGCTCCGCTTGTGTCTATTTTGATTTGTCCAATGGTGAGGTTGCCAATTTCGCCTATTCGTGCTCCGCTCTCACCCAAGAGCGCAATAATGGCTTTGTTGCGTGGATGATCAGCCGTCGCGATCAACTTATTGACTTCGTCCTCGCTCAAGAGCTCGCTTTCCTGCGTGAGTGGCTTCTCTTTGTGTGGTATGGTGGTGCAGATCCATTTGACGATTTTGGGGTAGTCTTCGCCGTCCAGCCACTTGTAGAACTGTTTGATAATCACTTTGATGTCGTGCCGAGTCCAGACTGAATAGTCTCCCGCTTCGTATTTGTGCACGGTGCGCTTGATGTCTTCAGAAGTGGCGTCTTTGAAGGGTTTGCCCAGCAGTTCGCCGATGCTGGCGAGGTTGCGCACAAGCTTCGTCAAACGGGACAAACCGGTTCCTTTTGCCTTGCAGTCGCGTGCGAAGCGTTCGACAAGCTCTTTGTCCTCTTTTTGGATATTTGCCTTCCAGAGCCGTGTTATTGCGGTCTGGTATTGTTTTCCGAACCGGTGGTAGTCTGTTGTGTCCATTGTGGGTCTCCAGACTCTCGCACCGAACCAATCAGTCATTTCGGGAGTTTGCACGTCAATCATAACGCCAGCGTCACCATTTCAATCCAGGCACAGTTTCTTGCTGAGATAGCCGGTATTGTGCTGAATCAGCACGTTCCTTGCCAAATCAACAATATATGTCTGAGTTCAGAAAATACCTGAAACAGGAAATTTTCTGGACAATCCGTATCCACCCTTGTCGTCCTTTTCAATTTTGTAGCCCTTTTGTGGCACAATCGCGTATTTATTTTCTCGGTACTTCTGAGGTACCTCGCGTTATAAGTGTTGTAGCCCGCGGAGGCCACAAACCAGAATGGATTTATGAGTAAATAAATGGGGGTTCCAAAAATGCCGAAAATTGGAAAAAAGTGGGACAACGCCTTGAACGTGAACGAGTAGGTGGACTTCAGACGCTTGGTCTTGGACAGAAGAAATCTCCCGTTCTCCCGTCCTTTGATGTGTGGGCTTACGAACGGGGCGGTTAAGCCTCCGGAGGGATTTGCACCCTCGACCTCGACATTACCAATGTCGCGCTATAGCTGCTAAGCTACGGAGGCGTCGTCGACAAGCTCCGGTTGCGGGTTTATAAATGTCACGATTTCCAGGAACGCATAGACTGGTGGTTTGCTGACTCAAACCACACTTGCTGGAAATCGCGAACATGCAACGAAACCGCTGGTTTCGTGCACAACGGAAAGCCATGCTTTCCGTGTGCCAGAAATCTTCTGAGATTTCTGTGCACACGAAGACCGATATGTCTTCGTTGTGCTCAAGAATCGCCAATGAGTATCGGCGGCACTTATGCCGCCGGTCTATTGAGAGGCGATTCTTGACAAGTATTGGGGGTTGATTTGGGACGGAACCGGCTCATTCATACACGAGTTCGGTAGGTTCACGATCACATTCCGCGCGTGCTTGTTGGATGCGGAAGAGCCGATCGAGGTAGAAACCTTCCGCAGGGATGTGGAGCGATTGTGCGGCTTCTTGGAGGATGGCGGGATGGTAGAAGTGGAGGTCTGGTCCGTGATGGACGGGATGGCTGGCTTTGACTGACGTGATGAGATCGATGAAGTGGCGCTGTTGGAGGGGCGTTTGGTTCTCGGGTGGGATCGCTCTCCAGATGTCGATGACGCAGAGCCCGTGTTCAGAGAGCGCTTCGTTGTAAAGCACGATACGGGTGACTTCGTTGTTGATACGGCAGAGCACGGAGGAGTATTGGACGAATCCAATGGGGAATTTTTCGTGAGCGATGATCGCAGTCAGATCGATGCGCGTGCTGCCGAATGCCGCGAGGGGTTTGATGGTGGCGTGGAGTTGCATGACACAGGACGATTCAGGGCGGCTTATGAATATGATGCCTGTGCGCGGCATCAGGTCAGGATCGCGTGGAAAGCGGGGGCGGTGATCGTCGTCTCGATGATGGCGGCGAGAAGGGTGAACACGATGGCGATTATGAGAAGCGACACTGCATTCGTCAGGACGTTGAGGAATGGTCCATCTTTGAGTTTTTCGTGGATGATGGCACGCGATAGGGTCGCTCCTGCGATTGCGGTGAGGATGTAGCCGATGCTTTCGGGGATGAGGTGTGTGAGGCTGATGAGCGAGAGTTGGATGCTGTTGGGGAAGCGTTGGAAGAGTTGCCAGATGAATGCTGCGAAGAAGCTGGCGTTGTATGCGATGAGGAAGCTGCTTCCTGCGCCGTAGAATATGGCAAGGACGAAACCGATGGCGAGATAGTGTACGCTGCGGGTGAACAGCGCGAACGTGGTCGCGATAGCGGGGGTGTAGGGCTTGCTGGTGAATTCTTGGACGAGTTCGGGGTTTAGATGGGTGGTAGCGAGCTGGTTTGTCTGGTAATCGAGGCTGTAGGGGTTTACGACTGTGAGGAGGAGGAATCCCGCGAGTATGCCGAAAAAGGCGCCGGTGTAGCTTTTGATGAGGGTGTGGTGGCGTCGCCAGAAGTGGTCGGTGCCGTCGCGTTCGAGTTTTTCTTCGATGATGATGAGGTGATGGAGGCTGGGGAGGATGAGGATGATCAGGAGGAGGATGGTGGTGATGGGTTCGGTGGGGAAAAAGAGGGTCTGCGCGAGCGCGGCATCGAAACAACGATGCTGGTTCGAACAGCCAGGGCGCGAGTGTTTCTGTGCACTTCGAATCCTGCTCAGCAGTCACGGTAAAATTCGCTTCAAGCAAACATGGCGCGGGCAGGATTCGAACCTGCGAACCCCTACGGGAGCGGATCTTAAGTCCGCCGCGTTTAGCCACTTCGCTACCGCGCCGGTGTGTGGCAGGAGGTCATAGTCTTAAATACTTGTGTGATTCTTGACGACAAAGAAGATATATGGAGGTATCGCGATGAAAGCTGTCTACGGAATTGTCGCAGTGTTTGCATTGCTCGCGGGTTGTGTGAGCGTTGAGGTTGGGCGTGATTTGCGTGCGGAGAGTGTGATGCTTGCAGCGACGGGTTCGCAGGGCGAGATGAACGCAGCAGAACCTGATAGCTTCCGTCCTGGTGACGAGGTTTCGGTCGTGTATCTGAACGTGGAGGGTTTGCAGAAGGGTGAGGATGGTTTGTATTGGTACGATTTAGATATGGTCCTGAAAGATGTTTCGGGTAAGGTGTTGTTCACGCAGGAGGACTTGTTGGGTGAGGGTGGCCATCGCGAGTTGGCGGGTGGCATCGCGAAATCGCCAGCAGGTACCGTGACGACGTATGATGAGATGCCGAAGGGCGTGTACACGTTGACTGTGACGTTGAAAGACAAGGTCTCCGGGAAGTCGTTGACGGAGTCGAGGGAGTTCACGCTGAAGTGAACGTTGGGCGGGATGGATGCGATACTCACCTGTCCTGAGTGCTTGCACGAGCAGGAAATCAAGATACCCGCAGGCAAGTGCTTGCCCGCGTTCACCTGCAAGGGTTGCAAAAAGCGTATCCACGCGCGGAAGAAGTGTTGCATCGTCTGCGAATATTCGAACAAGACCTGTCCGGTTGGTCATTGACCATTTAAGAAATATTTAAATCACCGAACGCTTCAAACAGTAAGATGCTCCTCTGGAACATCCTTGGATTCATCCTGGCCGGTGCGTTCCTCGTCATCGCGGCTCAGAAGGCGGTGCAGCACGTCTCCGCGATCGCGAGGCAGTACCGGCTGAGCGAGTTCGTCGTGAGTTTCATCATTGTCGGTTTCGTCTCGACGTTTCCTGAGTTTTTCGTTTTGATTATGTCCGCGTTCAATGGGGTCCCTGAGCTTGGCTTGGGTACTGTGTTGGGCAACAACGTGACGGATCTGACGCTTGTCTTGGGATTGGTTGTTTTGGCAGGCGGCACGTTGGCGCTCCGGGCGAAGACGGTCGAGCACGATCTGGCGTATATGTTGTTGGTCACGTTGCCGGCTTTGGTCGCTCTCGATGGTATCGTGTCGCGTATCGATGGGGTGTTGTTGCTCGGCGCAGGTGGATATTACGTCTCGCAGTTGGTTCGTGATGCACGCGTGTTTCACAAGGTGTTCCGGAACGGGAAAGGGGGGAAGCATCCGTGGTGGCATATCGTTTCGTCCGTTTTCAGCATCGGTGTCTTGCTTATCGCGGCGCGTTTGGTGGTGTGGTTCTCGGAGGCGTTGGCTATCGACCTCTCCGTGCCTTCGTTCCTCATCGGTGCCGTGATCATCGCGGGTGGTGCCGCTTTGCCGGAGTTGTCATTCGCGTTGCGGGCGATGTTGTCGAAGAATCCGCAGTTGGCGTGGGGTGATCTGATGGGGAATGTCGTGTTCGACGCGACTATCGTCATCGGGGTGGTCGCGTTGTTCCGTCCGATCACGATCGCGTTGCCGGAGATGACGGTGATGGGTTTGGCGACGATGGCGGCAGCCACAGCCGCGATCACGGCAGTCAGGACGGGGAATCGCGTCACGCGGATGGAAGGGTTGGGGTTGGTGGCATTGTATCTGTTGTATGTGGCAGTGCAGTTTTTGGGGATGGAGCGCGTGTTCGGTTGAGTTTGTTTGAATCGAAGAGTTTTTTGGTGAGTTTGGCGTCGCGTTCCCGGACGGTTATCCGACCGACTTGCGCGTTTCCGCGTTCAATCATTTCCCATCGTCCTCGTCTTGTCTTCGTGCAGGGATAGACGAGTTTCCAGACCTCGACAATGAAACCGTGTTCTTCGAGTAGCGTGAATGTTTCGCGTTGGCGTTGGCTCAACGTTTCGTGGCCGAGTTTGCATTCGATGAACTTGAATTGCTTCAAGGACGGATTGTACGCGAGGTAATCAGGCATGCCGGCGGGAAAGCTGTAAAGGAACGCCAGATCCTGTGGTGGATGCGTGAGTTGGAGGAGCGTGAGAAGCTCGGTGTAGGATCGCCGCACGACGGGGTGGGGGCTGTCCTGATGCCATTCTTCTCGTAAAAAACCTCCGCGCCAGAGTCGCCAACCGTATTTTTCGAGGTGCCGTTTGATCTGCGATTCGGACAGACCGTGCATCGATTTATACTTATAATTCCGGATCGGCAGGCAGATGACGTTCACGGAAACGTGAGCGTTGGGACGCTGGTTAAATAGGTGACGCAGGGTTGTCGTGTCGAGTGTGCGGTCATCGTAGGACCGTTCGTTCCAACCGAAGAACAATAAAGACGCCAGATAAGAAACTCTTGTGGCGTCTTTATGTTCCGGAAATCATATTGATTTCCGTGAACCATCTTTTTATCAACTCCAGAAATTCCGTCGTTCCGTACCGTTTCCCGTCGTCAGTCTCGCGTTTCCGTTCAATACGTGTAGTGTGATCTTTCCTTGATCGCATCGAGTCCATAAAATGTCAAAAGCTCCCTGTTGCGGGGGCGGTTCGCGAGTTTCCAGAGCGCTTGCGCGTCGGGGTCTGTGGTGGAGAACCGATAGGAGGTCAGTTTTCCGCGTTCGTTGGGGAGGTGCTCCTCAGATATACAGAGGATGCGTTCGAGTTCGTGCACACCAGGCGTGGAAGCGAGTGGCAGGAAGGCGCAGTAGGCCAACGTGTTGAATCCCATCGGGTTCCAAACCGTGACAGGGAGTTCGTGGCGCGTGATGATGTCGAGTGTCTTGGCAAAAGTCTCAGGGGAAAGTTTTTTGTCTGTTTCGTAGTAGGCATCGTGCGTTGTCGCGGGTCCCGACATATTCGGTCGTGACGTCTCGCGTTGGTGCGTCCAGAGCCGCATATCCAGTTTGTGGAGGGATGCGAATTCAGGATCGAGTGCGAGCGTGTCGAGCTTCTTGCGCGGATCAGGCTGGACGAGGTCGTCGAGTCACTTGGAGATGGCGCGGATGTCTTTCTTCGTGAGTGGGCCTAGCCCATACCGGCTCATATCAATCTGAGTAGTCACACATCTATAAATGATTTGCGGTGGAAAAAGATCACTTCCACACGCGCCCAGTCTTGAGATACCAGAGATATAAATCTAATTCTGCGAGTGTCATCTTCGCCTGTTCCGCGATGCGTTCCAGTTTCTGTTCAATCTCGAGGTAGGTTTTGCGCGAAATCGTCTTCGGCTTAACCTTCAACAGCCCGGCGTCCAAGAGTCCCCGTATGATGTGCCGATCCACGATCGCGACACTAGTATAACCGACATTGCGCAGGAAATGCGAGGCTTCTTTCATTCCAAGCCCGTTCACGTTCGTGGCAAGCCATTCGCGCGCTTCCCGATCGTCCATCCCCCGCAATCTCTCCTTGACATCGACGAACATCCGCGCCTCGACGATGTATCGTGATTTGTTGTTGTGGAAGCGGTGGGCGTGTTGTCGCAGGCAAGCGCATATCTCAGATTGGCTGTGAGTGTGGAAACCATCGTGTCCCATCTCTTTCTCGATGGCCAACGCGGTCGCCGCTTTGGCATTGCCAGTCAGGATGCAGAAGCAGAGTTCGTTGAACCAGTCGGAAGAGTTCTTTTCTTTGAACGCTGAGAAGTCTGCCAAGCGCCGCTCGATCGTTTGAGCGATGGGTTGTTTCTGTAGCGCCGCGAGCTGTTCAAGGATTGCACGCATAGGACGGATCAACGGGACAAGATTTATATATATTCGTGAAATGCTGTACAAGGTTTCGGAGGTGCGATATGAGGAAGAGCATTCTATTCGTGATGTCGGTGTTCGCAGTGCTGGTGTTGGCCGCGTGCGCGAGACAGGAAGCGATGAAAGCGCCGGAATCGATGGCGCAACCTGTTCTTGACGCGGAGAAGCCGGTTGAGGCGATGGTAGTGGAGAAGGCGACGCCTGCCGCGCCCACGCAACCTGCAGAAACAATGACGAAACCCGCAGATGAGACAAATTCAGCAGTCTCGACAAAGACCGTTTCTATCAAGGGTTTCAAGTTCGTGCCTTCAGAGATCACCGTCAATGTGGGCGACACGATCGTGTGGACGAATGATGAGAGCGCGACGCACACGGTCGAATCGGCTGATGGCATCATCACGTCGGATGAATTGTTCAAGGGTGATTCGTTCAGCATGACGTTCAGCAAACCGGGGACGCACGCGTACATCTGCGGTATCCATCCATCGATGAAAGGGACCGTTATCGTCGTGGAGTGAGATGGCACGCCGCCGTTCCTCGATCGTTTTGCGGTCGTTCCTGTTCGCGGTTCTCGTCACGTTGGCGATGAACGCGTTGGATATGACGTATCACGTGTTGACGGACACGGCGGTGCATCTTGGGTATGTCGCGGTGAAGTTCACCGTGATTTTCTTGACAGTTTTCCTCATCGATTGGCTGGTCGGCCGTTCGTGGAAGGATCAGGTGTTCGGTTCGATCGCGGGCCCGGCCATCTTTTTCGTCTATTATCTGGTGGCGACGCCGACGTTGGATCGGTCTCAATTCGTCATCGACGAGGCGATTTGGTATGTGGCGGTCCACGCAGTCGCTTTGGGTTTGTCGTATTGGTTGGCGAGCACGGTGGTCAAGCGTGCGGATGGCTGGCGTCACGTGGGTCGTGGTGTGTTGGTGGGCGTGGCGTTCACGTGCCTCGACCTGGCGTATCGAATGGTTGAGGAACGGTTGCGTCTTGACTTGGAGGGCGTGTTGTCGGTCGCCGTGCCGGGATACGTGGTTTGGCATCTGGTGCTGGCGGTCGCAGTCGTGACGTTTGTCTCGTGGGTGTCACGCGTAGGTTGGCGTTCGTATGTGCTGGCTGGGCTGGCGGTTGGTGCGGTGTTAGCGTGGCAGTCGGCCGCTGCAGGTTTCGTGACGCCGTTTGGGGTGTTTGTGGACGGCATTGTTTTTGGCGTGTTGGCCGTGGTCACTTCGTGTCTTGCGGATCGCGTGGCAGCACAGGATGTGTCGGCGTGAAAAAGAGAGTGAAAATCCTGCTTGCAATCATCTTCGTGTGCGCGCTCATCGCGGCGACATTCTTGCTGATCCCGGGGAAGGTGCAGCGTGATATCGGCATCGGTTTCGGCCGGTTCAATGATCGTGTGTTGATCGGCACGATCGCGTTGATCGGTGTGGTTGTCTTGTCGTGGAAGGTGTGGCGGGAAAAGAAACCGGGGAACAAACGAAGTGGAGGGAGATGATTATGGAGAATCAAGAGGATGCGTCGAAGAGAATAGCTGAGTTGGTAAAAAGCGGAGAATTCACTCAGCAAGTGCAGGCAATGCAGAAAAGCGCGGACTTCAAGAGACGTATGTTAGGCGTGCCCATAGAAGAAGTCATCGTTTCGTTGGACTGCATAGTGAACGAAGTGAAGATCGAGACGAAACCCACGTATCACTTCGATATGCACACGCCGATCGGTGTTCCGAACCCGCCGAGTGGCGTGATGTACGTCGCCGAGTTGAGCGTGAAGAACGACCAGGGGATAAGAACGATTACCTATCCAGCAAGCGTCTTCATTCAAGGAGGAGACTCCATTCGGGCATACGTCATCAAGGGAAAAAGAAGCAACTACCCGGAGGACGATTCGCCCCCAAGGTATCACCCGCGGGAGTTCCAAGAGAATGAAGAAGCTTTCAAGCTCGAGAAGCTGGTCGACGGGAAGGTCGTGCTGACGTACGAGATGCGGCCACAGTGAGCGCCCGGTGTTTGTTTTTTCTTTCTTTTTTCTTCTTTATCGTTGATTCCTGGGCAAAGTGATGGAAGAAAAACAACGCCGGCGGCAGGATTCAGTGAGCACCGAAGGTGCGAACTGTGCCACCAACCGCAGTTGGTGCGCATTTCAAATCCTGCCTCCAACGAGCAAGCAATCGAGCGTCAGCTCGACAAAAACAACGCCGGCGGCAGGATTTGAACCTGCAAGCCCGTGAGGGCAACGGTTAGCTCGCGTCCTGGTTCGAGACTCGGCATGCGTTTCGCGCATTCCGCCGACTTACCAGGTTAGCCTACGCCGGCATGAGTGGAACGAATGCCGTGTAGGCTTTTTCAAGCTTTGCTTGAATTCAGCCTACGCCGGCACGGATGAATCATCCTCCAACGTGCTTTTAAAGCTTGCGAAGCGTCACCTTTTGAACCGTTCCACAGTTTGCTTGATCAAGTCGTCTGCCATCTTCTTGTCTTTTGTGATGACGACGCGTACGTCGGATGGTTTCTCGAAGATGCGCGTGATTGCCCAGGGGATGTCGACGTCGTGAGGGTTTTGCTTGCAGAGAGTGTCGACGGCTTCTTGCAATTCAGATGGGATGTAGACTTGGATGACCGTGTCTGCGAAGACCATCAGTTCGCACGTCTGCGCGCAAGAAACGTTGTTCTTCACGTTGACGCCGATTTGGCGGTAGAATGCGGCTGACCACGCATCGACTTTTCCGTTCCCTGCGCAGAGGAAGTAGACGTCGTGTCCGAGGTCGTGGAGTTTCTTGCACCAATTATACTCCGCACGCAGGTAAAACAATGGCCTCCAATCGTGCCGGTGGTGGACGCAAAGCGCGAGTTTCTTGTTCGTCGTCAGGACGGTATGTTTCTGGAGATAGTAGAGGTATTTCTCGGCGTCGAACCAGTTCTGGAAAGTCAGCACGTTCAAGCTTCCTTCGGTTTTCGCGTCTTTCAGGCCGAGCGTGTCGACGCGGCTGCGGGTGAAGTAGTTGCTTTCGACCAGTTCCGTGAAGCGGTGGATCTGTTTGAGCCAGCGGAGGTCGATCTGGTAGCCGTCTTCGACGCGTTGCAGGACGTTCTCAGACAAGAGCTCTTGCACGGTCTTGTACACGGCTTGGTAGCTGACGCTTTTCGCATAGCGTTTCTTGAGGAGCCAGTGGAGTTTTTTCACCGTCAATGGCCAGTCAGAGGATAAAATCGTCACGACGTAGTCTTTCGTCGTGGCGTGTTTGTCGAGTTGTGGCACGCTGATGGTGAGGGACATCGAGAAATGAGATGGATGACTGGTATTTAAATAGGTAGTTGAGTTGAAACAACCAAAAAGTTGTTCAGAGCGGCATCTTCCGTCTCAGCGCTCCGACCAACCGTTCCATCGTGTCTATCTTCTGCATCAACTCTAATTTCTCTTTGTCCGCGCGGAAGACTTGCGAGGCGAATTTGCTCATCTCGAAGTCTTCTTTGCGGATCGTGCTCGCGACGCTTTGCAGTCGTTCAACGCTGGAGTGCAAGGAAGTCAGCATGCGTGCGGCATTCTCGACGTCTGTTTTCAATTGTTTGTAGTTGTCTGTCGCGATCCGAAGCTCTTCGGAATGCTTACCGAAGTGGTTTTTCAATTCGTTCTCGAACCGGTCCATCACTTGTGTCTGCAGTTCGTGTTTGAGCACGACGAATTTCGACAATTCGGTCTCAAGCGCTTTGCGCGCCGCGTTCATCGCTCGTGCGTGTTCTTCCCAGTGCGTGCTGATCTTGGTGATGGACGTTGCGAGCGCATCGTGTTTGCCTTTCGCAGCAGCCCATTCGTTGGTCAGCATGCCAATCGCTTCGTTGCAGGCTTTGAGCTGAGTGGCCTGCGCATCCAATTGCGCACGCACGGCATCGAGGCTCTCCTTCGCCTGCAACGCCTCACGTAATTTGTCGAGCATGCGTGTGGGGAACCGCGCCCGCTTTTAATCGTTTTGCTCCGGCCGTAGAATCTTTTGCTCCAATCGAAGAACCATCTACAGCACCAACTCCTAATTCATCGTCGTCTCGTCCGTCCTCGTTCCTCGTCCGTAGTGCGACGAACTGGACAGGTCACGCTCTGATGTTTGTTCGCTTCTCGCAAAGGCGTTTGTTGAAGAATGTGCAGCAGACGACGAAAATATTGGAGTTGATAAAAAACGGTTGACGCGACGGTTGCCTACTTATCGGTTGTCACCGCGAGCGCGTCGCGTATCGCGTCGATGACGGCAGGATAGCGGGTCACGTCGAGCAGATCCAAGTGTAGTGGAACGGTAGTGCTGCGGCAGGTGCCGTTGACGAGGACGGCCTGCGCGGATTCCAATCGCGCGTTCCGTTCAACGACAACACCATCACCATTTCCACCTTCCATCGGGCATCCGGTGCCGATGATCGCAGTAATTGGAACATTGCTCTGTCGTCCAGTGTTCAGTTTGTTGAGGAATAGGCTTCCTTCAGTCATATCCCTGCACTCGAGCTGCGCTCCGATAAGTCCGCAGTCGCGTGCGACGTCAGGCGTGATGCCTTGGTGCGGTGTCCCGAGGGTGATTAGTTTCTCGACGTGGTCATCGCCGAAGATCTGCAGGTAGCGTCGCGCCACAAGACCGCCCATGCTGTATGCGAGGATGTTCACCCGCGATTTACCGGTCCGCTGTTCGACCGTGTCGATAAGTTCTTTCAGCCGGATGGCGTACGTGTCGATGTTCTCGCTTTTGGTCTGGACTAAGACATAATCGTCGGGTTGGCGGAAGATGTCGAAGTAGTAGCTTGCTCGGAAGAGGAGGGGTGCGGGGACGAGGCCGTAGAGCCCGTCGGGCACGTCGCGTTCGGTGTAGAGGGTGATCGCTCCGGCTTTGATGATTCCTTCATCTTCAAGCCGTTGTTCGATGGTGTGGAATCCGTCGATGCTGTACTCGGCTGACACATCTTGGTTGAATGCGTGGCCGTGGAGGAGGATGACGGGAAGGGTGTCAGGATCGGCGAGGCACTCGGGTGTCGTGCAGCACGGTGTGCATTCATCAAACACGCAGCAGCGTGGTGACGGTTCATCAAGCGTGAGGGCGATGGGGGATGACACCGGTTCGTGGAAGGCGAGTGGTGTTGCCGCGAGCGTCGGTATCCTTGGACGCGGCGCGTCGGGAGGAACACAGCGTGGCGGTTGTCGTTCGATCACGGCGAGTGTGAGCGCGTCGGTGTTGTTCGCGGTGGCTCCATTGGGGCGGGTGGTCAGCGTCGAGATGATAGCGTTGATGATTTCTGTGTTCGGCCCGGTGGGGAGCGCTTGGAAGTTTGTCGCGGCGATGTTCGACAGCAGGTCGCTCGCTTCATCCCGTGCGGAAGAACGTATCGCTGCATCGTCGAGCCAGCTCGCATTGGACTGGTGGATGGTCGTATTGACCGTCGACGTCACGTCGTGGAACGCGTCTATGTCAGCGCAGGTGTTGTTGAGGTCGAAGCGTGTCTCGTTGACGCGTGTGGCGGGGTCAGTATGCACGCTGCACGCGCCTGATGCTTTGCAGAGCGCGTCTTGGACGATGTCGAGGGTGATCTCATAAAGAAGGGTTTCCTCACGGACGGCTTGGGTGAAGTTGGATGCGATGCTCGTTGAAAGCGTGGAGATGTCTACCGCAAGGGATGTTTTCTCATCGAGTGTCCCATTGGTTTGGAACGCAAGGACGCGTGCACCGAGGTCACCGAACGCAGTCAAGAGTTGTGCGTCGAGCGTGTCGTTGGTGACGGAAGCGGTTGTCTGCTGGTCGAGCGTGCTGAGCGCGTCGGTGACGGAAGCGATCAATGAATTGTACGCAGTGATTGTTTCAATACGTGCGGCGAGGTCGGAGATGGCGGAGTCGAAGTCGAGGATGGCTGCCGCGAAAGCGGTATCGTTCTCATCGGCCCAGAGCGCTTCCACTGCAGGGATGGTATCGAGCACAGCGGCGAGCTGGCCAGCGTTCTCAGCAAGGGCGGAGGAATGCGGATGGATGAGTCCCACGGAGGCGGCGTCTTGGAGGGTCTGCGTAATCGCGTCGTGCCGTGCGTGCAAATCGCTGGCGTTGGCGGCGAGTGAGAGGAGGAGTGACCTGCTCGCAGTACGGAGGACGCGTTCAGCATCACTAAGATTGTACGCGGCGGTGACGATCACGCTGCGCGTGCTTTGCAGTGTCTCATCCGTGTGGCAGAGGAAGGTGCTGACACCGTGGCATTGGACATCGTACCGATAAAGATCGAGGCCGGTGCCGAGCGTGGGCACGGTCAGCATATACGTTTTGGTGGAGTAGAGTCCGGGACGGAGCTGGGACACTGTACGTGCGAGGGTGCGGTTGTGGCCGAGGTCGAGCAGGGTGCTGGTGCACACCGCCGTGCAGAATGGGTTTACTGTGACGCTGGTGGTGAACGTGACGGCCGCATCCTCACTGTGCGCGAGCGGCACATGGGTTTTGTCGGCAGAGAGGCTGACGATGGTGTCGTATCCGAGGAGGAATCGCACGAAGAGGTAGCCTTGGGTGCCGAATGCGACGAGGAGGATGAGTGTGATGATAATGAAAGTGATGACGAGCGTTCGATGATGCTTTTTCAGCGGCAGGGGCTGACCGTCAGGTGTTGAAGGCACAGGTGCGGCTTTACGGCGTCGTGGCATCGCAGAGAACGAGGCACGATTCGTATTTAAAGACTCCGACGGGTTGGAACCAACACGGCTTAGTAGAAAGTCGTGGTAAATCGTGCGCCTATGTTGTAGGCGATGAGTCGCGAGAACAATTCTGCGCGCTGTGTGCGCGCAGTTCGGGCTCGCACGTGCGAGCCGAAGAGTCTTTTGACTGCG